>Ga0073928_10004437_pt1 | contig 20759 bp, 19 predicted proteins | sample PaiPotPPA55metaG_FD_76969 | JGI IMG/M metagenome (GOLD analysis project Ga0073928, IMG submission 76969) | Iron sulfur acid spring bacterial and archeal communities from Banff, Canada, to study Microbial Dark Matter (Phase II) - Paint Pots PPA... ...
ACCCACGAATGCGATTACCCGCCGGAGGCGCGGCTGCTGCCAATCGTCACGCGCTCCGTCTTCGACTTCGCCAGCAGCAACAGCGGCGACATCGAGCGCCAGGTCTCCCTCGCCGCCGAGCGCGGCGACTCGCTGTACGTCGTCGACACTGCGGCCATCCTGGACCTGAAGCCCGACCTGGTGGTGGCGCAGGACGTCTGCCGCGTCTGCGCCGTGACCGCGAGCCAGGTAGCCGACGAGTTGGCTCCCATCCCGGTCCTCCGCCAGCATCCCCATTCGCTCGAGGACGTGCTCGCCGACATGGTCGAGCTCGCGGGGGCTTGCGGCGCCGATGCGACCCCGCTCATGACCTCGCTCCGCGCACGCATCGACGCGGCCGCGGCGCTCGCCTCCCGCCAGTCCAGGGTCCGCGGCGTCTTTCTCGAGTGGCTCGACCCGCCTTACCCAGCCGGCCATTGGACCCCCGACCTGCTGGAGCTGGCCGGCATCGACGACCCCCTGGCCCGAGCGGGCCGCCCGTCGGTCGCCGGCACGTGGGAGGCCGTTCGGGCCGCCGCGCCGGAGCTGCTCGTGATCGCGCCGTGCGGGTGGGACCAGGCCCGGGCCGAGCGGGAGGCGGCGGCCGTCCAGGACCGGATCGACTCGGTGGGCGCTGGCCAGGTGGTCGTGCTCGACGGCTCGGCCTACTTCAACCGCCCCGGGCCCCGGCTGGTGGATTCGCTCGAGGCGCTGGTTGAGGCGAGGCGACAAGTAAACGGCAGGGTGGGGTAAACCTGTGAAGAAAGTCCGACTTGTCACCATCCCAAAGTGCTGACTTTGGTGCGCATGTACCTCCACCATGTCGGGCGGGGTGAGCAGGCAGGGAGGGCCGGGCATTGGTGGTGGCGCTGCTGCGGGCCGCCACCATGCCATCTCGCAACAGCCGGTGACCTCGATCGCCCGCACCGCCCTCGACTGCATCCAGTGCGGCCGGCCGGTCACCACCACCATCGTCGTGGAGTCGGGCCGCTTGTTCTGCAGCTGGGGCTGCGTGTCGGCCCTCGACCTGATGGTCCCGGGCCAGTACCTGGGCTAGCGGGTCCTCGCCGTCAGGTCCCGGATCAGGGCCGCCTGCTGCATCAGGCGATTCGTTTCCACGAGTAGAAGGCGTCTGGGGTTCGGGCCGGCTGATCAGGCGGTTTGATCTCGAAAGTACTTGGCGCGGGCGTTCGCATCGCCGAGACTGCACCGTGGGTACAGGCGCCAGCTGTCAATTAGTCCAGCCCTGAGATGGCTGCACGCGACGTGCGAGTCGCTTCCGTTCCGAGCGGAGCTGTTCAGGGGCACGAAGACCGCGCAACCGTCGTAGCGACCGATGACCGAGAAGGGGCATGCGTCCGGTCGAATGGGGGACTTGCGCCGGTTCTCACCACCATCCGGCGGGGCGCCGGTGCCGCGAAGGAGCGCCATCACCGCCCTCGCGGAAAGGCCCTGGGGTACGCGATCCTTGAGGATGTAGCCCGACACGCCGAGGTCGAAGCCGCGCTGGATGACATGCGCAGGCTCGGCATCGCCCTTGAGCAAGATGATCGGCGGCGCGGATGCGCCCAACCGATGCTGAAGCTCCTTGAGCAGATTCATCCCATCGATGCCGGCAAGGTCCAGGTCCAGGAAAATCAGCTCATACGAGTCGCTCGCCGCGCTCAGGAGCGCCTGGCCGGAGCCGGCCAGGGCGACCTTGCAGCCGGCATTCTCGAGCGCGGCTTTGAACGGCCTGGCGAAATCGTCGGCGTCTGTGGCGAGCAACACCTGCAGCGAGACCTCGACCGTGCTCGTGCCTACTCCCTCCACCAGGTCAGCCCTCTTCGAGCTCCAGCCTGCGCCCGTGCCAGAACGCCAGGCGGTATTTGAAGGTCTGGAGGTGCTCGACGATCATCGGGACGTTGGTCATCTCGGCCTCGTGCCTCGCGGCTTCGGAGAGGTTCGGCATGCGCTTGTGCACCCGGTTGAGGAGCTTCTGCTCGAAGTCCACGAGCTCGGCGTAGGCGGTCTCCCACATGCGGGCCACCTCGATGGACGTCGTGTTCGGATTCTCACGCTCGACGTGGGCCGCGACCGGATTGGGGGAGGTGGCTCGACCCTGGGTCCGTCTCCGCGTGGTGCCCGTCGCCCGCTGAGGGCTCATGCCTTCATATGAGAACCGCGCGGGCGCACAAGAATCAGCACTAAGACGTACGCTTCCCGCGAACCAGGCCTTTGCATTCCGGGTCGCCAGGGAGGGATCCATTGCCAGAGGATCGTCTCCTCGAGGGGGAGAACCCCAACACGCTGTTTCCGCAGGATGCGCGGCACTGGATCGCGGTCTATCGGGAGATGATCGCCTTCAAAGACCAGCTCCTGGCGCGGATCAACGACCAGATCCTCCGGCTGCCCCGGGCAGCGCGATCCGACGTCGCCGACAATGACATCGGGCTGATCGAAAACCAGCTCGAGAGGTACAAGCGCCGCATCGAGTACTGGTACTCCCGGCAGTGGGACCTCGAGGGCCTCCAGGTCGACACCGAGACCCGCGTCATCACGTTTCGCGAGCGATCGATCCGGCTCACCAAGCGCGAGTTCGAGCTGCTGCTGCTCCTGGTCGGCCGCTCCCCGGACTACGTCACGCCGCGTCAGCTCCTGGTCCAGGCGTGGCGCGACTCGCGTCTGCCCGAGGAGACGCTGAGGACCTACATAGTCCGGCTGCGGTCCAAAGTCGCGCAGCTGGGCATGGGGGCGGAGATTGTCAACAAGCCTCGGCGCGGCTACGCGATCGTGTTCGCGGAGAAGCCGTTGCGTGCGGGAGCTGCGCGCCCGGTCGCCTGAGCCTCCGATGCAGTTTTTGGTGCGGATGGACAGCGAAAATCTGGGCCGCGATGGCATCCCAGGCGCTTGCGGCCGACAGGCTGCTCGAGGGTGAGAACCCGGACACCCGCTTTGCCCAGGATGCGCGGCACTGGATAGCGATCTACCGGGAGCTGATCGCATTCAGAACCGCCGGCCTCGCACGCGTTCAGGCGCAGGTTCGCGGCGCGGCGCGGCGGGCCGGCGCGATGCGCGAAGAAGTGCCCATCATCGAGCAGCAGCTCGCGCGCTACCGCCGTCGCATTCAGTTCTGGTACGAGCGGCAGTGGGAGCTGGAGGGTCTTGTGATCGACGCGGATTCGCGGACGATCACCCATCGCGATCGCTCCGAGATGCTGACCAACCGCGAGTACCAGCTGTTCATGACCCTGGTCAACCGCCCTTCCGGGTACATGACGGCCCACCAGCTGCTGGTCGAAGCCTGGCATGACGCGGGGCTGCCCGAGGAGACGCTGCGGACCTACATCGTCCGGCTCAGGGGCAAGCTTGCGGAGCTTGGAATTCCTGCCCGCATCCACAACCGGCCGCGGCGGGGCTATGCCCTGACTTTCGACGATCCACTCTCCAGGAAGATCACGCTCCAGGCGCGGCGTTAGATCGGCGGGCGGAAGGCAATCGTGTGGTCAGCAGCGCCGCCAGAAGTGAGACCGCGGAGCCGGTCCACAGCACGTAATTGAGGCCAGAACGCACGACGAGCGCGCCGACCACGCCGCCGGTGATCGAAGAGAAGTAGATCGGCAGCAGCACCAGGTTGAGCGTGGTCGCGCGCCTCTCCTCGGGCACGGCGGTGGCGAGCAGCGCGAACACCATCGAGATGGCCATGGCGCCGGCGGCGCCGAGGCCGACCGCGCCGACGGTCAGCCATAACAGGTCGGGCGCGATCGACAGCTCGTACAGGCTCGCCGCTGACAGGACGCAGGCAGCCGCAAGCATGGGCTTGAAGCCGACGCGGTCGCCTGCCGCGCCGGCAGCCGGAGACAGCAGCGCGCCGACCAGCGCCGAGAGGCCGAAGACGATGCCGATGGCGCCGGCCCCACCGTGCATGCGGACCACGATCAAAGGCAGGAACGGGTTCGCGATCTGTTGCGCGAAATAGGCCAGCCCGAACACTCCGAACACGATCAGCGTGATGCGCGTGGTCAAGGTGAGCCGGAGGGCCTTGACGGCCAGGCTCACGGCCGATCCCGCGGGCGCCGGCGGGCGAGCGCCCTCGCGGGCCAAGGCCAGGACGATGACTCCCGACGCCAGCGACATGACCGCGTCCAGCGCGAAGAGCATGTGCAGGTTGAGCACGCCGCGGTCCACCAGCCACCCGCCCACCGCGGGCCCGAGCGCGAACCCGAGCGACGGCGAGATTCCGAAGAGCGAGATGGCGAAGCCGACGCGGCCGGCAGGCGTGGCGGCGCGCAGCGCGGTGAGCATGACGCCCGTGTTCCCGAGCTGGAACCCGACCAGGAGCAGAGCGACGGCCGCCTCCCACCGGTTCTGTGCCAGCCACAGCCCCGCGAATACGACCATCTCGACGAACGCGCTGCGGGCGATGATCGGGATGCGGCCGTAACGCTCAGACCAGACGCCCCAGAAAGGAATCAGTGGTAGCCCGAACACGAAGAACGCCGCGTTGAGATAGCCGGTCCAGGCGGGAACTTCGGCGGCCGAGACGTGAACGGTGGGGAGATAAAGGGGCAGGAAGCGGAAAACGTGCGAGACCGTGAAGGCTTCGATGGTCGAGGCCAGCCCGAAGACCACCAGCAGCGTCACCCACCCTGATGCCTTGTGCGGCGAGGCAGTCGATGTGATCCCCGCCGCCATGTCAGCGGACTATAGGTTCTGCGGCGCTCTCGACGTTTGAATGCCAAGAGGGAATGGCATGACCTGATCGTGGGGTTGGAAACGATGGAATGGAGATACCTCAGATGAGACTCGAAGGCATTCACCACGTCAGCTCGATCACAGGCGATGCGCAGGCCAACGTGGACTTCTACGCCGGGGTGCTTGGCCTGCGCCTGGTCAAGAAGACGGTGAACCAGGACGACCCGACGGTCTACCACCTCTTCTATGGCGACGACGCCGGCAGCCCGGGCCTCGACCTCACGTTTTTCGAATATCCGGGCGCGGGATCCGGCCGGGCCGGCCAGGGCATGATCCACAGGATCGTGCTGCGGGTTGGATCCGAGTCGGCGCTCGACTTCTGGCAGCAGCGCCTCCAGGGCGAGCGGCAGTCGCCAGGCTCGTTCTTGTTCTCAGACCCGGAAGGCCTCGGCCTCGAGCTCCGTGCGGTCGAAACCGCGGACGCGCCACTGGTCGCGCAGCATCCCGACATCCCGCGTGAGTTCGCCATCCAGGGCTTCGAAGAGGTCCGCGCCTACACCGCCGACCCGGAGCGCAGTCGCGAGCTGTTCGAGCGCGCGCTCGGCTTCGAGCGCGACGGCGGGATGTCGTGGTCCGTCCGAGGCGAGGATCGTGGCGGCCGCTACGTGTTCGATCCCGCTCCGCCCGAGCGAGGCGTGCCGGGCGCGGGCACGGTGCACCACGTCGCCTGGGCATCGCTGGACGACGAGCAGGTCGCGTGGCGGGATCGTGTCATCAACGGCGGTGCGCAGCCGACGCCCGTGATCGACCGCTACTGGTTCAAGTCGGTTTACTTCCGCGAGCCGAGCGGCGTGCTGTTCGAGATCGCGACCATGGGCCCGGGCTTCGCGGTGGACGAGGAGCCCGCGCATCTCGGCGAACGCCTTGTCCTGCCGCCGAAATTCGAACCGCTGCGGGAGCAGCTAGAGGTCACGCTCACCCCGATCCACTCGCCGGCCGCGACGCGCAGCTAGAAGGGTCTAGGCGGGGGCGACGGGCGGCGCCGCGGCGGCAGCCTGGCGCTCGAACCAGGCGGCGACACCGGCCTGCACAGTGATGGCGTACATCGCGGTGAAGAAGATGCCGATGCAGCAGGCGATGATCCCGGCCGCCGTGATGATCCCGGTCACAAAGACGATCAGTCCCGCGATCACGCTGTTGCCCACGTTGCTGGTCGCCGTGCGCCAGACGCGCGGCACGTCGAGCCCGCCCGAAAACCCGCTGTGGAAGACGAGCACGATCAGAGACGGGGTTAGGAAATCGAGAACCAGGTTCGCCAGGAAGCTCCACAGTGACCCGAGACCGGAGAGCGGCGAGCTCGTGTAGAAGGCGTAGCTTCCCGAGCCGGTCTGGACGGCTGTGCCGGTCGCTGCGCCGATGGCGTCGAGGATCCAGGCGGGGATGTTCAGGACGATCGCGTAGATCAGGTAGACGCCGAACAGACCAATGCCCCGCGCGAGATGGAAGCCCGCCGGCGGGAGCTCGTTGCGGCCCGCGCGGACATTCTCGAACGCCATCATCAGCCAGCCGGTGGCCGCGATCCAGCCGACGATCGGGATGATCAGGATCAGCGCTTGCACCACGATCTTGCTCAACCAGCTCGGGTCTTTGAACGCCCAGCCGAACGCGTCGCCGATGCTGTTCACAGGCGGAGTGTATTCCGGTCAAACAGACTTGTCAGACCCTGTTGCCAAGCCTTCCCGCGTGCCTCTTCCACTCTTAACGGTTCTCTGCTTTCACAGCTGGTAAGTCAGTCGGCGCTGCATTCGAAGGGGGGTTCCAATGCTTTGACGACTTGCGGCATTGCTGGTCGGATCGGCGCATGCGGCGTGGCCGGTGGCCTCCGCCGCCGGTGGGACGGACGCCTTCGCTGACGTCCAGCACATGGTCGTCATCTACCTCGAAAACCACAGCTTCGACAATCTGTACGGCGGCTGGGAGGGGGTCGACGGACTGAGCTCCGCGTCCACCGGAAAGACGGTGCAGGTCACGCAGGGCGGCGCCAGCTACACATGCCTGCTCCAGAACGACGTCAACCTCGTATCGCCTCCCCAGCCGGTCACGTGCGTGGATACGGCCAACGGCATCAGCAGCAACTTCACCAATGCTCCGTTCACCATCGACAGCTACATCCCGCCGACGGCGACTACCTGCCCCGTGCCGGGCGGCGTCTTCGCGCCCAATGGCGTGGCCAACGGCTCCGGACTCCCCGGTGGATGCACCGAGGACATAGTCCACCGCTTCTACCAGGAGCAGTACCAGCTGAACGGCGGAGCCCAGAACAGGTACGTGACAGGCAGCGACGCAATCGGCCTGACCATGGGCGTCTATGACACCCGCGCCCTTCCGATCTATGCCTACCTCCACCAGGATGGGCACCCGCACTACGCCATCGCGGACAACTTTTTCCAGGCAGCGTTTGGCGGATCGTTCCTCAACCACCAGTTCCTCGTCGCAGCGCAGGCGCCGGTGTGGCCGAACGCCTTGAACGACGGAAGCGCGAACGATCTTCACTCGGTCGTCGACGCCAACGGCATGCCGAACAAGTACAAGCTGTACACGCCGCTGTCCGCGGTCAAAGACCAGCAGCTGACCGCCTCGTGCAATCCAGGTCCAGGACGAGGGCCGACACCGAGCGGGGTGGTTTGCGGTGACTACCCCGTGAACACCACTCAGCCCCTCAACCAGCCCTATGCGCCTGGAACGCCGCTCGCCAAGCGACTGCCGCTGCAGACCGCTCCGACCATCGGTGACCGGCTGAGCGGAGCCGGCGTCGACTGGGCCTGGTACTCAGGCGGGTGGTCCAACGCCGATGGCAACGTGGGCGCTCCAGGATGGACCAACGGCTCGACTCCTGGCACTTGCACCGACCCCAACACCATCGCCGGCGCGACCTACCCGTACTGCGCCGACAAGCTGTTCCAGTTCCACCACCAGCCGCTGAACTACTTCGCGGCGTTCGATCCCATCACGAACGCGGCGGCGCGAGCCCAGCACCTCCGCGACCAGTCGGAGTTCATGTCGCTGGTCCAGGGATCGACCAGCCAGTGCAATCTCAAGCCGGTCAGCTTCGTCAAGCCCATCGGAGCGGAGAACGAGCACCCCGGCTATGCGAGCGAGACCGCCGGCAGCGACCACCTCGTGAGCCTGCTGTCCGCAATCGAAAGCTCTGCCTGCGCCAAGAACACAATGGTCGTCGTCACCTACGACGAGTTCGGGGGCCAGTGGGACCACGTCACGCCTCCCGGACAGGGTGGCCAGGCGGGCGTCCATGACCGCTTCGGACCCGGAACTCGTATCCCCGCGCTGGTCATCACCAGCCACCTTCGCGGCGACTTCGTCGTCGACAACACCGCCTATGACACGACCTCGATCCTGGCGACGATCGAGCACCGTTTCGGGCTGGCCCCGCTCACCCCGCGTGACGCGGCGGTCAACGACCTGACGGGGGTCTACTCAGCCCACGCCCCTCAGTTGTGAGCCTTTAAGAAGGTAATCGGCGTTGCACGGCCGGCAGGGTCCCGAGCGGGAAACCCGGCCGGCCTTTAGTTGTGGCTGAGCGCCATCTCAGGCGCCCACCGAGCATTTACCCTTTAATCAGACGGCGATGAAGGCTTATATGTTCATCAATGCCATGCGGGGGCAGTCGCTCGCCCTGACCAAAGCCATGCGCTCGGTCCATGGCGTCACGGGCGCCGACGCGATCACGGGGGACTACGACATCGTCGCGTCGGTCGAGGCGCGCGACCTCAACGACCTCAGGACGACGATGGCCGGCGTCCAGGCGATGGAAGGGATCCTCAAGACCACCACCTGCATGGTCCTGTCCGACACCTGAGCCGAGCACGGGCGATTTGTGGCAACATAGCCGCACCGTGAAATCGGTATTCGGACTGCTCCTTACTTAGGCGAGCCCCTTTCGAGGGTGCTCGCAAGACCTCCTGTGTCTGCTGGACCAGGAGGTTTTTCATTTCGCGCGCAAGCGCGATAAGGACGAGCCCCATTGATCGCAAGTGGAGGCGAATCTATGAAGCGGATGCCCATCAGGAAATACCGGCCCTATCCGGCGGTGGACCTGCCGGACCGGCGCTGGCCCGCGCGCGCCATCGAGACGGCGCCGACCTGGTGCAGCGTCGACCTCCGCGACGGCAACCAGGCCCTAATCGACCCGATGGACGTCACGCGCAAGCGGCGCCTGTTCGAGCTGCTGGTGCGGATGGGTTTCAAGGAGATCGAGGTCGGCTTCCCGTCCTCCTCGCAGCCGGACTTCGACTTCGTGCGCCTGCTCATCGACGAGAACCTGATCCCGGATGGCGTGACCATCCAAGTCCTGACCCAGGCGCGCGACGAGCTCATCGAGCGAACCTTCGAAAGCGTCGTCGGGGCCAAGCGCGCGATCGTCCACCTGTACAACTCGACCTCGACCCTGCAGCGGCGCGTGGTCTTCGGCCTGGACCGAAGCGGCATCACCGCGATCGCGGTCCGGGGCGCCGAGCTGATCAAGCGCCTCGCTTCCGACCAGCGCGACACCGACTTCGTCTTCGAGTACTCGCCTGAGAGCTTCACCGGCACCGAGCTCGATTACGCCAAGGAGATCTGCGAGGCGGTCATGGACGTCTGGCAGCCCACCCCCGAACACCGGATCATTCTCAACCTGCCCGCGACGGTCGAGATGAGCACGCCGAACATCTACGCGGACCAGATCGAGTGGTGTGCTCGCAACTTCCGCGACCGCGAGAGCTACATCCTCAGCGTGCATCCGCACAACGACCGCGGAAGCGCCGTGGCCGCGGCCGAGCTGGCCCTCATGGCCGGCGCCGAGCGCGTGGAAGGCACCCTCTTTGGCAATGGCGAACGGACGGGCAACGTCGACCTCGTGACCCTGGCGATGAACCTGTTCACCCAGGGGGTCGATCCCGGGCTCGACATCACGAACATCGACGAGCTGAGGCGGGTGGTCGAGGCGTGCAACCAGCTGCCGGTGCATCCGCGACACCCGTACGTCGGGGAGCTCGTGTACACAGCCTTCTCCGGCTCGCACCAGGACGCCATCAAGAAGGGCATGGAGGCGCGGGCGGCCTCGCAGAGCGAGATCTGGGACGTGCCCTACCTGCCGATCGACCCGCATGACGTCGGCCGGACCTACGAGGCGATCATCCGGGTCAACAGTCAGTCCGGGAAGGGCGGCGTCGCCTACATCCTGAAGAACGACTATCACCTGGACCTGCCTCGTCGCCTCCAGATCGAGTTCATGCGCACAATCCAGGAGATCACCGACATCACCGGCAAGGAGATCACCCCGCCCGAGATCTGGAACGCCTTCGAGAGCACCTACCTCGGACCGGCCGAAACTTTGCAGCTGGTCGAGCACGACACCAGCGATCACGCCGACGGCGGCGGGCCGGACCGCACGAAGCTGCGGGCCGTCGTGCGCCTGTTGGGCGAGGAGCGCGTCATCGCCGGCAAGGGCAACGGGCCCATAGCCGCCTTCACGGACGCGCTGGCCCGGGAATGCGGCATCCAGGTCCGGGTCGTGGACTATGTGGAGCACGCGGTCGGCGCGGGTTCGGACGCCACCGCGGTGGCCTACGTCGAGGCCACCGGGCCGGGGATCGGAGCGCTGTGGGGCGTGGGGATGAGCCCCAACATCCTCACCGCCTCTCTTCAGGCCGTGGTCAGCGCGGTCAACCGCATCCAGGCAAGGGGGGTGCACCAGGAGCTGGCTGCGCCAGCTCCTCATGCCTCGAGGGGGGAGGCCCCCCTCAAGTAAAGGCGGGAGGAAAGCCGGCGGTTTTGTCGTCCATTCACAAGACATCGGCCGTTCCGGAGTTGTAGGATTCGGCTTCCGATGTCAACCACCCGCGTCCTGCTTGTAGCGGTATCCCTTGAGGGCCTGGCCCTTATTGGTCTCCGCAGGGGGGCGCTCGCGACCTAGACAGTCAAACGGAACGAGACGCCAAGGCCCCTGCAAGAGCGGGGGCCTTTCTTTTTGTGACCGCGACCAAAACGCACTCAAGGAGACAGAGAACGTGAGCACAGCCGTCAGACCGATCGACAAGCGATCAGATGGGCCCAACCAGCCCGCGCTTGCGCGCACCGCACTGGACCGGTCCAGCGGCAACTTCGCGCTCATCGAAACTCTCCGCAAGTGGGGGATCACCTTCTTTTCCGGCGTCAACGGTGGCGGCCTCATCCACGTCACGAAGCACCTGGAGCCGTACCTGGGGCCGCAGCACTCGGGCGACCTCGTGCCCCGCATGCAGACCATGGGTGAATATGTCGCCGGCTTCGTGCCCCTCGGCTACTACCTGGCTTCGGGCCGGATCGCCGGCTGCCTGACCACGACCGGCGCCGCCACGAAGCTGGGTTCCAGCGGCATCACCGATGCCAAGCTGCACAACATCCCAGCGGTCTACATCGTCGCCCTCAACTCGACGCTTTCGATCGGCCGGTCGCCGCTGCAAGACGTCTCGGAGCACGGCATGAACATCATTCCGCAGCTGCGCGCCGAGCTCGGCGACGCCTGCATCGTCATCGACGACCTCGCGCGGCTCGGCGACCAGCTCGAGCTGGCCCAGTCGATCCTCGCCGCCTCCAAGCCGGTCGCGATCGCCTTCCACCCGGACATCCTTTCGCAGGACGTCGATATCGACGTGCCGGCCCGCGAGCGGCCAAGGGTCCTCGACCAGGTCGACGCCGACAGGTTCATCAGCGAATTCCCGGCGATCGCTCACGGCCGGCGCGTCGTGATCTACGCGGGCGCCGAGGCGGCCCGCTGCCCGGGCATCACCAAGCTCACCACCGAGCTGTCGGAGCTGCTGCAGGCGCCGACGGTCTGGTCCGTCAACGGCGCCAACGCGATCTCGCCCGACAACCGCCACGGGTATGGCTACATCTCATTCGGCGGCAACGACGAGGCGATGAAGCTGTGGCGGTCGCTCAAGAGCGACGACATCGTGATCACTCTGGGCTTCGACTCCGGCGAGTACTCGCTGAACCTGGGCTCCATCCCGGCGGGCCATGTCTGGCACTTCACCGCATGGAACGAGCCCTACGGTCACAAGGACGGCGACTTCAGGCATCGCGTGGATGGCGACTACCGGGTGGTGCGAGGCGACATCGAGCAGACGCTCGAGTACGTCCTGCCGAAGCTGAAGGGCAAGGTCGACAACCGGCCACACGTGAACACCCCAACCAACCTGAACACGCGGACCATCTCGCGCGAGGTGCGTCCGGGATGCGTCGACGCCTACGCGTTTTACGGCGAGCTGCACCGCTCGTGGCGGCCGCACAGCATCGGGTTCGACGACGTCTGCACGGCGTACAAGGACCGGCAGTACGTGGCCCAGCGCCCGAATCCGAACATTCCCTTCCACACGGTTCACGACGGCTCGGCCATGGGCAGCGCGTTCGGGCTGGGCGTCGGCGCCCGCGCCGCCGACTCGAGCCTTCACACGTTCGTGTTCTCGGGTGACGGCTGCTGGCGCCTTTACGGAGGCGCGCTGGCCGAGGCCGCGAACCTCGGGATGAACCTGTTCATCGTCAACAACGGCACCTACGCGATCGTCGACAAGGGCCTGGAGGTCGTCATCCCCGACTGGGACAAGGAGCGCTACCACGGCAAGCTCTCGAACATCGACTTCGTGGCCGCCGCGAAGGCGCATGGCTGGAACGGGTTCCGGCTGAGGCCGGACCTCGGGAACCTGGACGAGATCCTGGACGCGTGCTACTCGGCCAAGGGCCAGTCGATCCTGGTCGACGTGCCGATCGACGCGGACCAGGTGATCGGCCTCAACCCACGGCTGTACAACCTGACGACCGACACGTACCTCTAGGCGCGAGCAGAGCACAACCGAAAACAACCTCGACAAATAGCGCTTTTCAATGCCTCTGGTCGGGCGTAAGGTTTGACCGCCGGCCGGGGGTTCCGACCGGCGCGTGTTCCGCATGGAGGTGCTGACATGTACCTGCGCGTAACCGCGTTCAAGTCCGATGCCGCCAAGCTCGAGCAGGGGATCGCCTACTTCAAGGACAAGGTCGTGCCCGCGATGAAGAAAGCGCCTGGCTTCCTCGGCGCCACCTGCGTCGCCGATCGGGCCAAGTCGACGGGAGCGGCGAGCACGCTGTGGGAGTCGCTGGAGTCGATGAACAAGGCGGAGCAGCTGGGCCAGCAGGCGAGGATCGATTCGGAGGAGGCAACAGGCCTAGAGGTGGTTGACGTCGATCGCTTCGAGATCACCTCTCTCGAGATGGCCGGACCCACGCCCGAGCTGCCCAGCTACACGCGGATAACGACCGCGTACGGCGACCCGGCGAAGCTTGACAAAGCCGTCGAGCTGGTCCGCGACCAGGTCCTCACCAGGCTGAAAGGACAGCCAGGTTTTAGGGCGTTCGCGGCCGGCGTCAATAGGATGACCGGTCGGGGCTTCACCACCAGCAGTTGGGCGAGCGCGGAACAGAGGGAGGCCAGCAACGCCGCCCTGGACGAACTGCGGCAGCGGATCGGGTCTTCAGGCGGCCTGTATGCGGAGCAGGTCGACCTCGTCGAGACCGTCGTCGCCGAGGTGAAGCTGCCCGCGAGGGCTTAAACGTTTCGGCGAAGCGCCGGGCGGCAGGTTCCTGTCGCCCGGCTCTCTCTCTACGTGACGGCGATGTCCACCGCCGGGCGCATCTCGCCCAGCTGATGCAGGACCTCGTGCACGGGGTGCGTCAGGAAGTTCTCGGGAGCCTCGTCCGGCGTCCCATCCTTGGGGGCCAGCGACGGAAACGCGACCTGCTCGAGCATCGCCTGGAAGCGCGGGCCCCACTTGCGCGTGCCCAGGCGCGCTGTGGTCGAGCAGTTGTCGACCATGTAGGCCACGCCGCGCGCGTGCATGTACGGCAGCAGGGAGTCGACCGCCTCGATGATCGACTCGTTTGCGATCTCGGAGTACGGGTGGCCGTGCTCCACGAGCGTGTCGACCTGCGCCATCATCGCGCCGCAGAACGTGCCCGCGGTGAAGGCGTCGAGCTCCGTCTTGGCGCGGCCGCGCCGGCGCCTCACAGCCGCGCCGGTGGTCCACATAGACGAGCCCTCGACGCTGGTCATCGGGTACTCGCGAAATCGAGCGGCCGCCATGACAACGCTGCGGATCTCGTTGCCACTCATCACCTCGTCGTACAGCTCGGCCATGACGCCCTTGAACGCCGAGTAGGTCGCGTCGTACGAGCGGCGGAACTCGCGCCGGGAGTCGGAATCGAGCTGCTCGTCGATCCCGATCAGGCCCTGGCGCGAGATCGTCTCGCGGATTGGCCCGGTGAGCGATTCGCACGCGCGGGTGAACGCGTCCTCCGGTGTGGCGCCCTCGTCGAGGTAGCGGTGGTACAGCGCCTCGACGATCCCGTGGACCGCCCCGAGCAGGATCGCCCGCTCGCCGAAGAGGTCCGACACGACCTCTGACTTGAGCGTGGTCTTGAAGGTGTAGGGCGCCCCGAGCGCCACCGACCAGGCCAGCGCGATGTCGGTCGCGCGGCCTTCGAGGTCCTGCTCGACCGCGAAGCTGGTGTTGATCCCGGCGCCGTTGACCTCGCGTCCCTGCTCGTACAGGCGCCTTACCGAGGGGCCCATCCCCTTCGGGCACACCGCGATCACGTTCACGTTCGCGGGAAACTTCTCTCCCACCGTCTCGAGATATCCGAGCAGAAACCCATGCGAGAGGCCCAGCGTCGAGCCCGGCCGCAGGGCTTGGAACACCTCGCGGTAGAGCTGCGCCTGCGCGGCGTCGGAGATGAGGAGGATGGCCAGGTCCGAGCCCTTGATCACGCTGAACATCTCGCCGAGCGTGCCGTTCTCCTGAGAGAAGCCGGCAGCCTCGGCCTCGGCAAACGATTCCGAGCCCTCGCGCAGCCCGACCGCGACCCGTATGCCGCTTCCCACCAGCGATTCGCGCAGGTTCTGAGCCTGCGCCGGCCCCTGCGATCCCCAGCCGATCACGCCGATCTGCTTGATTCCGGCGAAGGCCTTGGGAAGCAGCTTGAACAGGTTGCGCCCGCCGCGGAGGAAGCTCTCCTGCACGCCGTCGAGTTCGATCGTCTCGACGGGGAAGATCTTCGACTCGAAAAGATTCGGTTGGCGCGTGGTGTTAACCGCCTGGCTCATTCCGCTGCAGGATAGCTCCCGAACAACTTGACCTCGTTGGCCTCGCTCCGCAGCGCCTCCAGCGCGTCGTTCGCCGCCTTCGCCTCGCCGATCTCGAAGTCGAGGTAGAAGCGGTACTGGAATGGCCGGTTGGGCACGGGTCGCGAGTCAAGACGCGTCAGGTTGAGCCCGCGCTCAGAGAAGCACTTGAGCGCGCTCACCAGGCTGCCGGGTTTGTGAGCTCCGATGAACGCGAGCGAGACCTTCTTGGTGAGCCCCTCGCCCGGGCGCGCCGCAACACCCCGATCGACGATTACGAATCGCGTCTGGTTGGAGTCATCGTCCTGGATGCCCTCGGCGAGCACCTTCAGGCCATAACGCTTGGCGGCCGCGGCGCTCGCGATCGCCGCGCTGCCCATGACCATGCCCTCGGCCACGGCCCGCGCCGCGCCGGCAGTGTCGTGGAAGGAGACCGCCTGGATGTTCCTCGCCTCCAGGAACTTCCGGCACTGCAGCAGCGCCTGCGGATGCGAGAGCGCGCGGACGACCGGCTCGCCGCGGCCCAGGAGGCAGTGCCGAACGGGGTGGATGATCTCGCCGCTGATGCGCAGGCCGCTGCGCTCCCACAGCAGGTCGTTGACCTCCTGGACGATGCCGCCCAGGGAGTTCTCAACGGGCAGCACGGCCGCGTCCACCTCGCGGGAGTCGAGCGCGTCGAAGGCGCGCGTGAACGTGGGGAAGCCGATCGTCTTCGCCTGGGGCAGCACGGCAAGGGCGGCCTCTTCGGAGTACGCGCCGGGCTCGCCCTGGAAACCGACGCGCGCCCAGCCGGGATGTGGATCCACGGGCGAAATGCTAGCTACCAAGATCCGTACGCTGCTGTGGGTGCATCACAATCCCTCCCCACCTTGGGGGAGGTGGCGCCGCGCGCAGCGCCGCGCCGGAGGGGGGCCACTCAGCTCAGTGCTTCTTACTTCTCTGGGTGCGCGTGCAGGGACGCTCGGAGGTCCTCCAGGTGGCCGCGCTGGTGCTCGAGCATCTTGGCCATCGTCTCGCCCAGCGGGGTTCCCGGGTAGCGGCCGATGGTTACGGGCTTGCCCAGATCGATGTCGGTGAGCACGTCGACCAGCCGCGTGGTGCCCATGTCGAACTCGTTGAGCAGCTCCTGCGCATCCTTGTCGGCGCGCTTGCGGGTCTGCGAGGCGTTCCAGCGATCTCCGTCAAAAGGCGCGCCGCCGGAGCGCAGCTCCTGGGTCACCGACTCCGCCACGGCGGGCAGCGATGCCTCGGTGCTCGAGAGATGGGCGAGCAGGTCTTTTACGGTCCATCCGTCATAACCGGTCGCGGGTGCCGACCAGTCGCCGTGCAGCGCGCGGACGATTGACGCAAGCTCGATGAAGCCGGCCTGCAGCGCGCTGGCCGTCGTCTCTCCAGCCACCTCTCGGAGTCTATCCGGTCACGCGGCGGCTCCGCAGGCCGCCTCCGCCACCGCGTACGCTAGATCGCTGCATGGAGGGACGAGTGCTGAAGTCGATCGACCCCGCGACTGGACGCGAGCTGGCGACATTTCCTGAGGCCGATGACGCGGCGGTCGAGGCGGCCCTCGCCAAAGCCTGGGGCGTCCGCCACGGCTGGCGCGACGTCGGCATCGAGCACAGGGCGAAGCTGCTGAAGGCGGTGGCCGGCGTGCTGCGCGCGGACAAGGCCCGCTACGCATCGATCCTCACCGCCGAGATGGGCAAGCCGATCCTCGAGGCGGAGGGCGAGGTCGAGAAATGCGCCTGGAGCGCCGCCTGGATCGCGGACAACGCAGCGAAGCTGCTGGCCGACGAGCCCATCGACAGCACCGCCACGCAAAGCTACGTCCGCTATCAGCCGCTGGGCGTCGTCCTGGCCGTGATGCCGTGGAACTTCCCGTTCTGGCAGGCGTTCCGCGCGGGCCTGCCCGCGCTCGCCGCCGGCAACGTGATGCTGCTCAAGCACGCGTCCAACGTCCCGCAGGCGGCGCTCGCGATCGAGGAGGTCTTCCGCGAGGCGGGCGTGCCCGAAGGCGTGTTCCAGACGCTGCTCGTCGGATCGGGCGCGGTCGACCGGATCATCACGGACCGGCGCGTGGCCGGCGTCACGCTCACCGGCTCCGAGGCCGCCGGCGCTCACGTCGCCGCGACCGCGGGCAAGGCCCTGAAAAAGACCGTCCTCGAGCTGGGCGGCTCCGATCCGTTCATCGTGCTGGAGGACGCGGACATCGCCACGGCCGCCACGGTCGCGTGCCGCGCGCGCAACCAGAACAACGGCCAGAGCTGCATCGCGGCCAAGCGATTCGTCGTCGTCGAGGACGTCGCCGACGATTTCGAGAAGCGTTTCGTGAGCGCGGTCGGCGCGCTCAAGGTCGGCGACCCGATGGATCGCGGAAACCAGGTCGGGCCGCTTGCGCGGGAGGACCTCATCGACGCGCTGGAGCGCCAGGTCCGTGAATCCGTGAGCATGGGCGCCCGGGTCCTGACCGGCGGCAAGCGGCTCGACGGCGCGGGCAACTACTACGCCCCGACCGTGCTGGGCGGGGTCAGGCCCGATATGCCGGTCTTCCGTGAGGAGACGTTCGGCCCGGTCGCGGCGCTGATCCGCGTCAAGGACGCGGAAGAGGCGCTCGCCGTCGCCAACGATTCGGACTTCGGCCTGGGCTCCAGCATCTGGACCGGCGACGTCGAGCGGGGGCAACGCCTGGCCGAGCGCGTCGAGGCGGGCCTGGTCTTCATCAATGGCATGGTCGCCTCCGACGCCCGGCTTCCATTCGGCGGCGTGAAGCGGTCGGGCTACGGCCGGGAGCTGTCCGAGATCGGGATCCGCGAGTTCACCAACGCCCAGACCGTCTGGGTAGGACCCCCGAAGAGCTGATCCAGCAGCCGCGGGCGCCGATCGAGACCGAGCGGCTGATCCTCGAGCCGGTGACGCCCGCGCACGCTGAAGGGCTCTACGACGCGATCGTCGCATCGCGCAAGGAGCTGCTGCCGTGGATGCCGTGGGCGGTCGACCCGACGCTCGAGGGCGGCCGAGAGCAGGCCGCGCTAAGCCAGAGCCAGTGGACCGCGGGGACCAACTATCACTTCGCGGTGATCGAACGGGAGACGGGCATGGTGCTGGGCGTCGTCGGCCTCAATGCGGAGAAGCGCGAGGCTCCCGAGCTGCACTACTGGATTCGCACCGACCACGCGCGGCGCGGCCTGACCACCGAGGCCTGCCTGGCTTTGATCGATTGGGCTCGCCGCCAACTGCACGTGCTGCGCCTGACACTGTGGGCCGGCAAGGACAACAAAGGCAGCCGCCGCGTCGCCGACAAGCTCGGGTTCGAGCACGTCGGACCGCTCGACTGGAAGCCCGAGGGCGGGCAGGGAACCTTCGAAGCGGAGAGTTACGAGCTGAGGCTGGTCTAAGCCGGGACGGCCTGGGCCGCTTTCTGTGCCGCCTTCTTAGCGGTCTTCGACGCGGCCGCCATGTGCTTGCGGGCCATGATCGAGTAGCTGTCCTTCACCGCCTTCGCCGGGTCGAGGCCGACGCTGCGCGCGACGGCAGGGATCTCCTCGAGCGGGCCCTCGACCTCGACGAAGTGTCCGAACTCGAGTGAGTCGAGCGTCACGTTCACGGCGCCCTGCTTCCACACGGAGCGGTGTTTCTTGTAGATGACGAGGACCTGAAAGCCGAGCTGGGCGAGCAGGTCCAGGGTGGCGTGCCCGTCGGCGATGTCCACCTCGGTCTCCTCGCGCACCTTCACGCCGGCGACGAAATGGGCCTCGCCTTTCGCGGTCAGGACTCCGCGCGGACCGCCATCGAGCACGCGCAGGCGCAGCGTGGTGCGTCGCGTCGTCTTGCCCGGGCCGGTGAACCGGAAGTTCTCCTCGTCGTACGTGCCCTCGAGGCGATAGCCAAGCTTGCGCAGCGCCGTCCGCAGCCGCGCGTGGTCGGCGGGGCCGGCGACCCGAAACTTCAGCTCGCACTCGACGCTGCGGTCGCGCGGCCGGCGCTGATGCTTGCGGGCCATCAGGCCGCCGTCACGACTTTGATGCCTGGCGGTATCGACCCGAGCTTGACCTCGGTGCCCTCAACCACGAAGTCGAGCCGATGGCCGGCAAAGTGCAGGCCGGTGACCTCGAGGCGGTTGAAAAGAGGAGTCGCCAGCGGTGTGATGCGCAGGCGGCCCCGCCTCGCGTCGGCCTGGAGCCCCAGCAGCGTGCTCAGCAACGAGAAGGTCGAAGCGGCCGCCCAGTTCTGGGGGCTGCAGCTGTTCCGGTAATCGTCTGGCGTCTCGTCCGGCTGCCGCGCCGTGCCGCACCAGAGCTCAGGCGGCCGGCGATCGGGAAAAGACATGCCGGCCTCGAGGATAGTGCGCGCGACAAGCTCCGCCTCGCGATCGCATCCCGCCATCCGCATTCCAGCGGCTGCCAGCGCGCAGTCATGCGGCCACACCGAACCGTTGTGATAGCTGCACGGGTCGTAGTTGACGGCGCGCTGCGAGAGCGTGCGGATGCCCCAGCCAGACCAGACGTCCGGCTCCAAAAAGCGGGCCGCCACCTGGCGCGCCCGAGATGCGGGAAGCACTCCCGTCCACAGGCAGTGCCCGGGGTTGGAGCTGATCGCGCGCACCTGCTGGTGCTCGCCGTCCAGCGCCTGGGCGACGAACCGCTCGCGCGGCATCCAGAAATCACGGTTGAAGCGCTTGCGTACGCCGGCTGCCACAGCCTTCAGCTCGGGGCGCCGCCGCGACATCCCGAGAAGCGCCCGATACCAATACGCCTGCACCTCGCACAGCCCGGCGGGGAGCGGCGCCGGGCGCCCGTCGGTGTGGGTGAGGGAGTCGTCGGAATCCTTCCAGCCCTGGTTGCGCGCACGCGCGCCGCGATAGTCGATCCAACCGTCGCCGTCGGTGTCGCCGGTTTTCTCGCACCACGCCAATGCGCTTTCGGCGGCGGGCCACAGCTCGTCTAGCAGCGCGTCGTCGCCGGTCCAATCGTGCACATCGGCCACGGCCACGATGAAGAGCGCTGTCGCGTCCACAGTCCCGTAAAGGATGTGCGGCCACAGCCCGGCTTCCACGACGTCGCCGGTGCGCACCTCGTGCAGGATCTTTCCCGGCTGCTCCTCGGTCTCTTCGTTCGCAACCTGCCCCTGGTGCGCCGCAAGGAACCGCAGCGCTCCATGCGCGACGCGCGGGTTCATCGGCAGCGCGAACATCGATGTGAACAGCGCGTCGCGGCCGAACGGCACGGCGAACCAGGGCAGACCGCCCGTCGGATAGATGCCGGTCGGGTAGCGATCGCAGAGCATCCGCATGTCATCACGGCTCTGCTCGATGAGCTCGTTGAGGGTCGGGTTGTCGGTCACGAAATGGGCGGACTCGCTGGCCCAGCTGTGATAGATCTCGCGGATCCTCGCGGCACCGGCGTCGAACTCCGGCACCTCGATTCCGGTGCGAGGAAGCACGTGAACCTCGAGGGTCGAACTCTCGCCGGGACCAAGGTCGAGGCGCCGCTTGCTGCCCTCAGGCTGGATGACTATCTCGGTCTGCCGGCGCGAGCCGTCGCCGTCGCGCAGCAGCAGCCCGCGCTCGGAGGTGTCGACCGTCGCGGGCGGATGAGGTGAGAGCTGGACAAGGCCGCGGACGACGAGCATCGCCGCGAAGTCGGCGGCGAACACAAACTCGATCTCGACGGGCGCGGCCTCATCGCCGGAATTCCTGATGGTGATCCGCTCGTGGAGCCCGCTCGCCAGGTAGCGCTCGCGAACGATCGCAAATGAGCCGGCGCTGAGGCGCCAGATGACGCCGCCGGGAGTGTCCTCCAGGCTCACCGGCTCCGTGCGTTTGCCATTGACCAGCATGTAGTACTCGGACAGGAAGCGGGTATCGCCCAGCCACAGC
>Ga0073928_10004438_pt1 | contig 20757 bp, 18 predicted proteins | sample PaiPotPPA55metaG_FD_76969 | JGI IMG/M metagenome (GOLD analysis project Ga0073928, IMG submission 76969) | Iron sulfur acid spring bacterial and archeal communities from Banff, Canada, to study Microbial Dark Matter (Phase II) - Paint Pots PPA... ...
AGACTTGAGCAATTCCGGGGAGGCGGGAGAGCGGTTGTCGACTGCCGAGATAAACCGGGCCAAAGTACGAGTGTCCCCCGAGCGAAGGTCGTCCACGAAAGATTGGGGTTTTGGATTCAAACGGATCAGTGTAATGCATGGATGGACATGCCAGCTTTATGCCAAGGTTAAAACTTGGAAACCGTTCCCTAATCCTTCAGCAACTGCCTGGCGATCACAAGCCTCTGTATCTCGCTGGTGCCTTCCCCAATCGTGCATAGTTTCACGTCCCGGTAAAACTTTTCCGCCGGATAATCTTTGATGAACCCATACCCGCCATGAATCTGCACGCCTTCATTCGCGCAACGCACCGCGACTTCGCTGGCATACAACTTCGCCATCGACGATTCCAAAGTTGTTTTCATCCCCGCATCTTTCATCGATGCAGCTCGAAGCGTCAGCAGTTTCGCAGCTTCGATTTCGGTCGCCATATCCGCAAGCTTCCATTGGATAGCCTGAAAATCACTGATTGCTTTACCAAACTGTTTGCGCTGCTTGGAATAACTCAGCGCTGCGTCGTACGCGCCCTCGGCCATTCCTAGGGACAATGCCGCGATCGAAATCCTTCCACCATCCAATACGCGCATCGCATCAACAAACCCCTGGCCTTCGGTCCCGAGCAAATTTTCCGCGGGAAGAACGCAGTCTTCAAAGATCAGCTCCGCGGTATCACTGGCCCGCAGTCCAAGCTTGTTTTCTTTCTTCCCGGGGCGAAAACCTTTTGTGTCTTTCTCGACCAGAAAAGCCGAGAGCCCGTGCGTATGCGCGGCCCGATCGGTAACGGCGACAACAACCAGCACATCGGCATAGTGCCCGTTCGTACAAAACGTCTTGGTTCCGTTCAGAATCCAATTATTTCCCTTGCGCACCGCTGTCATCCGCGCGCTGCCGGCGTCTGATCCAGACGACGGTTCAGTTAGTCCCCAAGCGCCGATGAATTCGCCGGTTGCCAGACGGCTTACATATTTCTTTTTCTGGACCTCATTCCCCGCGAGAAAAATATGATTCGAGCAAAGTGAAGTATGCGCGGCAACAATGATTCCCACGGATCCATCGACTCGTGACAGCTCTTCGATGGCAGTAACGTACTCGACATATCCCATGCCCGCGCCGCCATATTCCTGCGGAAAAATAATCCCCAGCAATCCGAGCCTTCCCAATTCCTTGATCGTGGAGAGCGGAAACTCTCCAGCCTCATCCCACTTCATAACATGAGGGGCGATCTCCCCGGAGGCAAAGTCGCTAACAGTCTTTCTTAGCTGGAGCTGCTCTTCGTTAAGCTGGAAATCCAAGTTCCCTCCGCGCGTGCCGGCATATGTGCGCTGCTCTCAATATTGTGCAACGTTATTCAATTAGAACATGCGAATTAATGCCAGCGAAGCGCTTAAACCGACCGGTTGGTTGAGGAACGAGCGGGACTTCTGCACGAATGACGGATCAAATGCCTTACTTAGCCCTGGTGCAACGCTAAATCTGTCTTTGCGCAACCTCTATAAATCGCTCAAACACCTCGTTGGAGAGTAACCGGCCGCGAGAAGTCAGCCTAATCGTGTTTTCGCGCTTGTCCAAAAGGCCGTCCTTCATGCATTTGTCGATCGTCTCAGCGACTTCTTTAATTGCTGCCCTTCCAAATTGGTGCTCGACGGAACCCAAATCCACACCACGGGTAAGGCGAAGTCCGAGAAAGAAGGTCTCCTCGAGCGCCGCTTGCCTCGAAATTGGATTGACGTTAAGCGGGTATCCCGCGACATATTTCTCAAGCGAATCCGACGTTGAAAACCGCACGGATTCGATGTCGCCTGCTTGAGCAAATAGCATTGAATGCGCATCCACTCCAAACCCGATGTACGGTTGTCGGGTCCAATACTTGAGGTTGTGACGCGACTCAGATCCCTCGCGACAAAAATTGGAAATTTCGTATTGCCGTATTCCCGCGCGATTGAGTCGCCCGCAAGCTTCCTCGTAAAAGTCGGCAACCATGTCTTCGTTGGGAACAAAGTGGGCGTGATAGCGTGTTCCCCCCGCGATCAGCTCACGGCCCAAGCGGGAATCTTCGTCGACTTCAAGCATGTACACGCTGACGTGAGGTACTCCGCACGCGATGGCCTGTTCTAAAGAGACACTCCAGCTTTCGGGGGTCTGGTGTGGCAGGCCAGCAATCAGGTCTACATTGATATCGGTCATTCCCGCCACACTTAGACGTAATATGTCATCCCTGACGGTCGTACTGTTATGCAATCGCCCGACGGACGCGGCCTCTTGATCGACAAACGATTGCACTCCCAGACTGACGCGATTCACTCCGCAACGCTGCAAAGCGTCCAAGACAGCTGGCGTAACTGTTCCCGGCGCACATTCAACCGTAACTTCCGCGTTAGAACGCATCTCGAATGTTGACCTGATCGTGACAAATAATCTCCCAAGCTGGCTTATATCAAGTACAGTAGGAGTTCCGCCGCCGAGAAATACTGAGTCGACGGCGCGCTCGAACTGGCCCCCGATTTGGTCGACGGTGTCAGCAGCGAATTCAATACTGTCGCAGACGCGGTCGATATAAGTCTGATGAACTGAACGGGAGAAGACATCCGACGCGAAGTTGCAATAGCTACATTTGGTGCGGCAAAAAGGTACAGCGATATACAGGCCCAGCGGCATTGCAGATGATTATCCCACTTCACCGAAGCAGGTTGGGCATTCAAATCGACAATAAGTGGAGCGTTCCCGGCTTCTGCTACACCTGCCGGCCGGAGTCTCGTCAGATTTGTTGAATAAAAAACTATGGTTCCTCGAGTCGTGATCACCGGAATGGGCGTAGTCAGCCCGAATGGTATTGGTAAAGAAGCATTCTGTCTCGCTATTCTGGCGGGCAAGTCTGGCGTAAAACGAATTTCGCGCTGGGACCCTTCCGACTTGCCGGTACAGATCGCCGGCGAGATTCCCGAATTCGACGAATTGGCCTGGATTGACGCTCGCGAACGCAAGCACGTTTCGCGTGTGGTTCCACTCGCCATTGCCGCCTCACATGAGGCCATCGCGGACGCAGGGCTCGATCCTGCCTCAATGTCGATGGAGGAAAAACGAGAAATAGGAGTAATTTTAGGCACCGGCGGAGGGGCCCAGGAATTTTCCGAAGAACAATATCGCCTCTGGCACGCGGGACACGTGAAGCAGGTCAGCCTGTTCTGTATTCCGAGCGGCACCATGGGCTCGATCCCCAGCGAAATCAGCATGCGTTTCGGGTTTCGTGGTTACAGCCACGTGGTCACCGCTGGTTGCACGTCCTCCACCGACGCCATCGGCTACGCCTTCCAGCACATTCAGGCGGGAGTTCAGCCAATGTTTCTCGTCGGTGGCGTGGATTCCCCAATCACCCCGGGAATCATCAAGGGGTACACACTGCTGCGGGCCTTAACACAATCGTGGAATCAAGAACCGGAACGTGCATCGAGACCCTTCTCGGCCGACCGCGATGGCTTCGTGGTAGCTGAAGGATCGTGGATGTTTATTCTCGAAGAATATGGGCACGCGCGAGCCCGCAGCGCTCGAATCTACGCCGAAATTGTTGGCTATGGATCAACCTGCGAAGCTTTCCATCGCGTGCGTATGAGCGATTCTCCAGAAGAGCCCGCGCGCGCAATTTCGTTAGCTTTGGAGGAAGCCACGCTCGCTCCTCAGGATATTCAGTACGTTAACCTGCACGGCACATCAACCGAAATGAACGACCGCGTCGAGACCAGCGCGCTCAAACTGGCGTTCGGAAAACACGCGGGCAAGGTCCCAATGTCAGGGTTGAAATCTCAAATAGGACATGCCCAAGGCGCGTGTGGATCCGCCAGCCTTGCCGCCACGCTAATCGCAATGAAACACAGCAAGATCCCCCCCACGATCAATCTTGATGTGCCGGATCCATCCTGCGATTTGGACTACGTCCCCGAAGCGGGACGCCAGGCCGCAATCGAGCATGCAATCTGCAACTGCGTGGGATTCGGATCTAAGAACTCAGCTCTGCTGCTGCGGGGCATTAGCGGCTGACGGCCAGTCCTTGGCCTTCACGTTTTCATTCCACGTTCTTGTCACTCCGAGCTAGATTTATCGGCGAGGAATCTGCTTTTTGCCTGCCAGTCAGCGCTCTCCCGCCAGATGGAGGACAGCTTGTGCGCGCGTTCCGGATGACATTCCCGTTTGGTCTATGATCTAATTTCTGTAGAGTCATCACAGAAGTGCGACCAAACTTGGCATTGCTGTCCTTCGCTGTTCTGCTTATTTCCGCTCTACCCTTAGTAGGACAAGAACCCATGTCCTATGCCTCCGCAGCCGACTTTCCTTTTCTCTTGCATCTCGAAACCATGGATTTTGTGAATCAGGAATGCGTTCTTTTGCAGCGCGATGGTCACTTTCATCTCGAAGAAGAAAAAGGCCACCATACCAAGGTATTTGAAGGGCTGCTTCCTGAAAACAAGATGAGCGAGCTGCAACAGATGATCGACGATGACCAGCTCTTGCAACTAACGCAGCAGCAAATCGTTTCTCCTCCGGGCGACATCCTTCTGGACGAGTTGCGCGTGGATGTCTTTCGCAGCGACCATTGGCAGAATCTGTTCTTTATGGACGTCGCCAGCCGGAAGCCGTTCGATCGCTCCATCGCTCCGCTGGTCAGATGGCTTGCAGCATTACATAAGGAACAGCACCGGGAACTCACCGAAGACGAAGGAAAAAACGATTGCCAGCTACCCAAAAAGATCGTACTGCGATCCCGAACTCCGTCTCCGCCAACTACGGCCCCAAGGCCCTGACCCACAATCATTCCATCCCGTGCGGCTCTTCGTCATCTAATGTTGGGTTACTGTTTATTCGAGGATCCATAGCAGCGACCAAATAGCACTATAGCAACAGCGAACGAAACAATGGCCTCTCACCACGAAGAAGATGTTTTAGGAAAAGCCTACGACAGCCGCCTGATGAAGCGGCTGCTCACCTACCTTCGGCCTTATAAATGGCAGGTTGCAATCGCTTTGGTCTCCATTTTCCTCAAAGCGGGTGCCGATGTGCTGGGACCCTACCTCACCAAGGTCGTCATCGACAAATATCTCGCGCCGGTTAAGGGTGTTCACACTTCTCTCGATTTCTTTCTGAGCAACAAACCATTAGTTGGAATCGCGCAGGTTGCGGCGCTTGGAGTGGGATTGCTAGCATTCAGCTTTTTACTTGAATACCTGCAAACTTATTTCATGCAGTGGGCCGGGCAGATGGTGATGTTTGATTTGCGCAGTCAAATCTTTCGTCATCTGCAACGCATGCACATTGGATTTTATGACAAGAATCCTGTTGGCCGTCTCGTCACCCGCGTCACCACCGACGTGGATGCGCTGAACGAAATGTTCACCTCAGGCGTGGTCTCGATCTTTGAGGACGTGTTCGTGTTGCTAGGAATCATGGCCATCATGCTCAACATGACCTGGCGAGTGTCATTGATCACGCTCGCGGTGCTTCCCTTCATCGCCTACGCCACGAAGATCTTTCGCAACAAAGTTCGCGACTCCTATCGCCGTATTCGAGTCGCCATCGCCCGCATCAACGCCTATCTACAGGAACACGTCAGCGGCATGATGGTGTTGCAGCTTTTTAATCGCGAGGAACGCGCTTATGACAAGTTCTCCGACGTGAACGCGGTTCACATGGACGCCTACAAAGACGCGATCATGGCTCACGCCGTCTACTATCCCATCGTCGAATTTCTTTCCGCGACGGCGATTGCCTGCGTCATCTGGTTCGGCGGCAACGATGTAATGCGTGGAGTAGTGACGCGCGGAATATCAATCGCTTTCACCCAACATAGACTACATTGGCAAATCGTCGAGAATGTCGCCACTCTTGGGATGCTGGCGACGTTCATTCAATACGCGCAACGGTTCTTCCGGCCCATTCAGGATTTCAGCGAAAAATACAACATTCTTCAATCTGCGATGGCTTCCAGCGAACGCGTATTTAAGCTACTCGACACCCCCACGGAAATTACCTCGCTCGCAATCACAGAAACTCCCAAAGGTCCAGGCCGGATAGAGTTCAATCGTGTCTGGTTTGCCTACCGGACGGTGCCCGAAGGTAGTGCGGTGACGAATGCTCGTGTGGTGACGGGCACTCCTGCCCGTCAGGCCGAGCAAAGCTCGGCTGAAACTCGGGACTCCGAACCCGATTGGGTTCTCCGCGACGTCAGCTTTATCATCGAACCCGGCGAAACCGCCGCCATTGTCGGACACACGGGCGCAGGCAAGACCACGATCATCTCCCTGCTCATGCGTTTCTACGACGTGCAAAAAGGCTCGATCACAATCGATGGTGTCGACATCAAGGAAATGGACATAGCCGATCTCCGCCGACGCTTCGGTGTTGTTCTACAGGATCCATTCCTCTTCACGGGAACGGTGGAAAGCAACATCCGCCTCGGCACCGAATGGATTTCCGATTCGGACGTCGAAAAAGCTGCCGAAGATGTGAACCTCTCCGACTTCATACACACTCTGCCGAACGGCTTCAAAGAAGAGGTTCGCGAGCGCGGATCGACTCTGTCTACAGGCCAAAAACAGCTCATCTCGTTTGCGCGAGCACTCGCACACAATCCCAAAATATTAATTTTGGATGAAGCCACGTCGAGCGTGGACACAGAAACAGAATTCCGCGTCCGCGAAGCTCTGAGCCGCATGGTCGAAGGCCGCACGTCGGTGGTGATCGCGCACCGGCTTTCAACCGTGCAGCGTGCCGACAAAATTATCGTGATGCACAAGAGCCGCCTCCGCGAAATGGGGACTCATCAGGAACTCCTGGCCCAACGCGGAATTTACTGGAAGCTTTATCAATTGCAATACAAAGACCAGGAGCAAGCAACCCCGCGGGAATCGCCAGCGCTGACATAGGGACGGGCGCCCTCGACCGTTCGGCCGAGCAAAGCTCGGCTCTCGAGAAACGGATCCATGGACAACTCAATCGCTGCCGAGATCCTCGCCATGGAAGCAGCCGACCGCCGCCTGAGGGCCGACCTGGCAAGTGACGGCTCGCTGTTCGACGGCTACCATCCCCGCATGCGTGAAATACACGAATACAACGCTAATCGATTGTCACAAATCATTGCGCAGATCGGTTGGCCAGCTCCGTCAATAGTTGGAGAGGATGCAGCCCGTTCGGCGTTCCTAGTTGTTCAGCACGCCATTAGCTGCCCGGCTTTCATGCGATCCTGCTTGCCGCTGCTTGAGAGGGCGGCGCAGATTGGGGACGTCCCGCAAATAGAAGTGGCAATGCTGACTGATCGAATGCTCATGCTCTCAGGCAAGCCCCAACGTTACGGCACCCAGTTCGATTGGGACGAAAGCGGCCAAATGTCTCCTCAGCCGATTGAAGACATCGAACGCGCAGATCAGTATCGAAAGGCCGCTGGCATGGAAACACTGGAAGAGAATATTATCCGTATTCGAGATCGAATCGGAGGCTCGGAAAAGCCGCCAGCCAACTGGAAGGAACAGCAGCAGAAAGCACGCGAATTCGCTAAATCCGTCGGCTGGCGAGATTAACCAGCAGCAAGCTTCACTTAGTTCGTTTTAGGTCAAACACGGAAGTTTGATCTTTACCATCTTCTGCGAAAACCCACTCCTCGGTGTGATGATCAGGACTCAGAATCGTAAAAACCGCGCGGCGCATGTGCCCAGATTTGGGGCTATCCAGATTCGTGGCATCGACAAAATCGAACATAATTGTTTTCTGATCTGGAGAAATGCTGGCCTGCATCCGAGGTTGATTTCCGGCTCCGCAATAATGCGTCAGGAGCAGCCGGTCACCGTCCAGGTGGATCATGCTCATCATCTCCTCCCCCATCTGAATTTCGCTCATCAGGGTGGTCTCCCCCGCAATCATGCGAAAGGTCACGGTGACGGGCATGCCACCGCCAGTTTTCCCCGCCCACGATCCTTGCAGGGTTTTCATTGCGTCGAATGATTTCTTGGCGTCGGAATCGGCCAATGCAAACGCTGTCGTAAACACCAGCAAAGTGCAGACTGCGATTCGAAGCGATTTCATTTCTTCTCCTTAACTTGATTAGGTCGGACGCTGGAAGTCAATCCGGAACCCCAAGTCCGGATATTTATGGGGCCACTCCGCCCTGCTTGTCAATTCATTTTGCGGATTGCACCTGTTTCGGTTGCGAATGTTGCCCGTACGATGACGAAGCGGGCGACTCTCACCCCGCAACCGCCGCTTGTTTCCGCAGCGTCGCAGCCGTATGGAGGTGGCAAATCGCAATCGCCAAAGCATCGGCAGCGTCCGGTGATTCGGGAATCTCCGCAAGACTCAACAACCGCGTTACCATATGCTGCACTTGCTGCTTCTCTGCCCGTCCATAGCCAACTACGGCGGATTTTATTGTGAGAGGTGCGTATTCCGAAACTTCCAGCCCGAAAGAAGATGCCGCGAGCATCGCCACGCCTCGCACCTGTCCCAACTTCAGAGCCGATTTCACGTTCACCGCGTAGAAAATTTCTTCGATAGCCACATTGTCGGGATGATGCTCGCGAATGATTTCGCCGAGCCGTTCGAAGATCGTGGCCAGTCGTTCGCAAAGAGGGTCGCGCGGAGAAAGCTTAATCGCGCCGCAAGTAATGCAGATCAGCTTTGCATCGGGACGCAACTCGACGACCCCATAGCCGGTAAATTGAGTACCGCAATCAATCCCCAGGACCCGCATCGATGCAAGTCTACCTCAGCAATCTCTCGTTACAACGTGCCTTCAAGAGTTCGCTCTGGTAGAGCGGCCATTTATGGCCGCGGCGGGTAGTCCATCGACGAAAACGGGCTTCAGCCCCGGCCCTAAAGGGCGGAATTATTTCCTGGCGCGCAACGCGGCTCTAAAGAGCCGCTCTTCCACGACCATTAATATTCCCGAAAGCCTCAAATTAACGACACAGTTTATCGATCTTGGCCAGCCGATCTTCTGAATCCACAAGCAGCGGGATATGTTTGGCAAGCATCATCTGCTGCAGAAATGTTCCGCCCCAGTTGGAGGGTAGATCTGGATCTGTCGCGTAAGCAGGATCGCTTTCAGCCTCCTGCAAAGTAATCAATTTGAAACCGCGCTGGTTCAGCAATTCGAGAAGATGAGGCAACATGACGGTCTCAAAAGCACCGATATGCAGCAACATAACGTGCTTGATATCTCGCCCATAAACCAAATTCGACATCTTCTCGCCCTGAGCCAGAGACTCAGCCGCTCCACCCATATAACTCTGCTTTAACTGCTCAATTCCCGCCTGATCATTTTTCGCGATACATCGGGCGTAGGGCTCGTTATACGCATAGTCGCCAAAACTTAGTGTAACTTCGGCAACCTTGTATCCATGCTCCTTCAGAAAGGCCGCGATAGCACGGTGCTTTTCGACAGTATCCCCTTCTTGTAGAAATGGAAATCGAAGCCAGTGCCAATCCCGATCATCCATGTATTTTTGTAAAGTTGGTTCGTCGGCGAGAAGGTCTTGCTCGAAGGCAGCCAGAGAATTCGAATTGAGACCCATATGTGCGAACGTGTGATTGCCAAGGGGGAACCCGGTCTCAAGCCAAAGGCGCAACACTTGCGCAGTGGACGGATCTTCCTCGAGTCTCTTCGCGTTGACGAATCCATAGGCCGGCGGAGATTGCGCATCTTGAAGGGCCTTGATGATGCTTTTGGCAATGCTTTCTCGCGTGAGACCGTTCGGCAGTGGTCCGTGAGCAGGCAGATCGTCGAACGTCAGAGCAACTTCCGGAGTGGGATCAGATGACGTAGAAGACGCTACGTTCGTGACTGCCGGACCCTTGATATAGCTGCTCGCAAATGTCAGGAAGGTCGGCCAGTTCGGGCCGGGAGTGTGTCCTCCACTGTGTTGGCGAAACGCAATATTGCCATCGATCAGCGGGGTTTCTATCGGCGGGAATTCCGTCGTCCCAAGATCTCTCTTCCCAAGCAGCCTGTAAACCGGACCCGCCGCGACTGCTGCGAGAAACATGCCCTTTGGGTCAGTCCAATGGTCCGCTTCCGGGGCGCCACTGCTGATGAATACTGGGCGAGGCGCGCAAAGCGCGATAAGTTCGTCGGAATCTACCGGAAGATCGTTCACCGTCAACGGGCCGGCATATCTAAGAAAGTTCCCAGCCATCCAGTAGTATTCGCCACCGGCAATATTTCCCTCCAGTTCTCCAAAATTCCGACGGAAAAGTTTCGCGCCAGCTTCACCTGATGAGCTTACATAGGCAATAGCGAGGCGTGGATCATATGCCATAGCGACTAATGTTGCCTTGCCATAGCGCGAATGGCCTTCGAGTCCAACTTGCCGCGCATCCACGGACTTGTCGGTCTCGAAATAATCCAGAGCGCGGCTCGCGCCCCACGCCCAGGCACGCAAAGCTCCCCAATCATCCAGCTTTCGAGGTTGCCCTTTATTCATTAGGCCGATGATTCCCTCTGTCAGTCCTTCACCGTTGTCCGCCTGAACCGTAGTTGGAATAAGAGAGGCGTAACCCCATCCTTTAGCGAGAACCTGCTGCTGCCACGTTGGACCGTTCCCCACAAAAGCCGCCCATTGCGCGTCTGTGAAGAGATTCCGAATCGCAGCAAGAGACTCAGGACTCAGGACGAACTCCATCATCACCGGCACCGGCCCAGCGGCATTCGCCGGAGTACTCAATGTCAACTGGATGTCCACCTTGATAAGCGGATACGATGAATTGTCGACGTGCCCGACAAGATTCTTTGTGATGACGGGAATCTCCCCGTTCTTTTCTTGGATCTTGCTGATCACTTCCCAATTTACTTTTGGAGTGTCCTTCGGAACCCTTCCATAAATCTCGCTATCGAAATCTTCTGCGATTTGCGGACGTCGCTGCTCCCACCACATCTTTACGGTAGTCACCTTCTTGCCGTTCTTCAATACGAGGGGATCGGGCAAAGTGTAAGGAGCGACCTTCGATTCGTCATAGTTGGCGGCATGGGGAGATTTAGGATCTGCATCCGCGCCCGGCCGTAGCGATGATATATGTAGTAAATCCATCATCCGCTGATGATCCTGTTCAGCTGTGAGGTGAACGGGAGGCACCGGGTTAGCTGGAACTGTTTGACTTCGCGCATCGATCACACCAGCAAAAAAGAGTGCAATAAATACCCGCAAGATGAAGAGACTGAATTGTGATGTCTTCATAGGGCCTTGCTCAATTCTCGATCACTGTCATTGAGTTCAATCAGCAACATCTTGGACGACGTGCCGTCGCGGTCTCATTTTCGCGCACAAACTCAGCGTAAGATTCGCGAGACTGCTCCATCCTGTTTCGCTCCAGAAAGCGCCAGTACGCAGCTTCATCGAAAATTTCACGGAGAGCGGCAACGAACAAGCTGAACACCCTGAGCGAAGTCGAACAGGGCCCACGCTGGCGGACTGTCTCAACTCTCATCTCTATTCCTCATTCCTCCGCAAATCGAGTCCGCACAAACGGTGTTTCCCTCACTCCGTATCGAGTTCTCCCAGACAGTGCCGACATCCAGCGCGTCACAGACTCGACCAAAATCAGCGCAACCATAATGATCAGCGTCCCGGTCACCAACGCATCTAGGCGATCGTTGAAAACTAACCGGGCATTCGCGCCGCCGAAACTCAGTTGACGGGCGTGCGCCAGAAATCCAATCCGAGGATTAGCGTCGAACACCTTATGCCACGACGCAGTGAACGTCACGAGAACGAGCGCGGCCAACGGCGTGATCGTCACCGCAGCATACCTGGCCCGCTGCATCTTAATGATGACCGTAGTGGCCACACACAGCGCGACAATCCCCAGCAATTGATTCGCGATTCCGAACAGCGGCCACAGAGAATTAATCCCACCCAGCGGATCTTTCACTCCTTGCCACAAGAAATATCCCCACGCAGCGACAATCATCGCGCTGGTAACCAAAATTGATGGATACCAACTAGTGCGCCCCATCGGCTTCCACAGATGCCCGAGCGCATCCTGCAACATAAATCGGCCGACGCGCGTGCCCGCATCCAGCACCGTAAGGATAAACAGCGCTTCAAACATGATAGCGAAGTGGTACCAGATTGCCATCAGCGCTTGACCGCCAATGCTATTGGAAAAAATATTCGCCATCCCAACCGCAAATGCCGGCGCTCCACCGGTGCGATTGAATAATGACTGCTCTCCAACTGATTGCGCCAAAGAATGCATTTCGAGTGCTGACACTGGAAATCCCCATCTGCTGATGACGGCTGTAGCATTCTCCGCAGTTTGTCCCACGATTCCAGCCGGACTGTTAATCGCGAAATAAATTCCCGGCTGGAGCACGCACGCGGCGATCGTCGCCATGATTGCCACCATGGATTCCGCGAGCATCGCGCCATAGCCGACCATGAGCGTTTCCGTTTCGCGCCGAATCAACTTGGGCGTGGTGCCACTCGAAATCAGCGAATGAAATCCGCTAATCGCCCCACATGCAATCGTGATGAACGCGAATGGAAAAACGCGCCCCGCAAACACGGGTCCAGATCCGTCAATAAAACGAGTGAGTGCTGGCATATGCATACTGGGACGCAACGCCACGATGCCCAACGCCAGGAGTCCAATTGTTCCAAGCTTCACGAATGTGCTGAGATAATCGCGCGGCGCTAGCAATAACCACACCGGCAACGAGGATGCCGCAAATCCGTAGCCAATAATTATCAACGCGAGGCTGGTCGCGCTCAGTGTGAACCAATGCGCCGCCGACGGCGTTTGCGAGGTCCATTGCCCGCCCCATATCGCGAGCATTACCAGAATGAATCCCAACAGTGAGCTTTCAAGCACTCTTCCCGGCCGCAATCGCCGTAGATAAACGCCCATCAAAAGCGCGATTGGGATAGTCATCGCAATCGTGAACGTTCCCCAAGGACTGGACTTCAACGCGTTGACCACCACCAGTGCGCAGACTCCCAGCAGAATAACGATGATGCTTATCACCGCCGCATACGCGATGAATCCGCCAATTGGACCAATCTCATCGCGCGCCATTTCCGTGAGCGACTTCCCGTCGCGCCGCACGGAAAAGAGCAGAATCACGAAATCTTGAACGCAACCGCCGAAGACCGCGCCGGCGAGCAGCCATAGTGTTCCCGGCAAATACCCAAATTGCGCCGCCAACACCGGTCCCACCAGAGGACCAGGACCTGCGATAGCTGCGAAGTGATGCCCGAAGACCACCCACTTATTTGTGGGCACGAAATCGCGTCCATTATCGAGACGTTCCGCCGGAGTCGCGCGTTGTGCGTCGAGAACAAGTACTTTGGCGGCGATAAAACTGCTGTAGAAGCGATATCCCAACGCATAACAGCAAACCGCCGCCACAACTAACCACATAGCGTTGATTTGCTCGCCACGATGAAAAGCGATTGCCGCAATGGAGACCGCGCCGGCCGCGCCCAAGAGGAACCAGATCAGAATGTGGAGAGGCTTCCGCAATGTATTGGAGTTCAGATGGATTTGCCCATTCCGCTGCGGCTCAACATTGTGAGTGAAATTGCCGAGTCCCGCAATAGGCTTGATTTAGAAACAGCAGGGTGACTCCCGAAACGAGCCGCGAAGCGGAGCTAGAAAGCCCTTGGTATAGAGGAGGAATTGAATCAGCCCCGAAGGGGGGCGAAAGAGTTTGCGACAAAGCGGCGGCTCGTCCTCCGCATTGTGTGTAACTAGTTGGAAAAGAACCGAACCCTTCCAAACCGCCAAATAATATATGGCAACACCGCGATCGAAAAAATCACTAAGGCATGCAAGAGGCTGCCCTGAACAGACGGTCCAACCGCGAAGTCCATGCGAATATGGCCGAATCCATCCGGGACTGATGCGCGGTTTGCCTGAACTCGGGCGGCGCCGCCCATCAACGCGACCAGGACTAATCCCACAAATGGCCAAATTGCCTTGACTCTTTGACGGGCAGCAATAAGAACGATTTCCCACCCGACCAGAATCGGCGCGACGAAATACAGCAACCTCCCGACTCCAAAATAAAAGATTGAGAACCCATCGGTTGGGACAAAAGGGGTTTCGCTTCCCGGCAGAAAAATCTGCCATCCCGACCACAGAATCAAGAGGGCGACACACCAGGCAAGCGTCAGGAACAGAATCGGCACGAGACCAAACATCGCCCACGGCGCTCGGACGCACCACGATTGGAACTCTTTCCGTTCCGTCATTGCCCGGACGAGGCCGTCTATGGTGCCAAGCCGGACAATTGCCGCTGAGTCCGCATCTGCCGGGAATCGACCTGAGCGTTCTTCCTCTACCTTCAGGTCGGCCAGGTGATCCGCAAGTTCCTTCACGTAGCGCCGGACATGCCGTGGCGCAACCCCTGCCAGCAACAGGCGTTCGCGAAGTTCATTCAGAAGTTCATGCGACGACTTGGGCATGTGGTCCTCCCCTTAGCATCTTGTGGATTGCGCCCGTCAGGTTGGACCAATCCCTCGACAGATCTGTCAACCGTCGCAATCCGGCGCGCGTCACGGAATAATAAATACGACTCCGGCCATTGACGGTCTTGCGCCTCGACTTTAGCGCACCATCGCGTTCCAACCCGTGCAGCACCGGATAGACCACCCCTTCGCCAACTGCAATTACCGCGTCCGTGCCGCTTCGGATTGCTTGAACAATTTCATAGCCATACATCTCTTCTTGCTGCAGCAGCCTGAGGATCAGCAGCTCCGGAACTCCGTTCATAAAATTCGGATTAGTTTCCCGCCCAGGCACGGAGTTCATAATACATAGTGGTTCAAGGTATTGCAAGGTTAACGAGTGCTCTATGGTAGAGACGCGGCTTGCCGCGTCTGCTTTCGGTCTTTCAAACGGACTGCGCCGCAGTCTTCGTCGTCTCTGGCATTACCAAGAGTCTTGGCTCATCGAAGACAAATATCATCTGCTAACATCTTGCGCATGCCCGATACCGATCTTAAAACGGGGCACGTAGTCTCGCACTTTCGAATTCTGCATAAGCTTGGCGGCGGAGGCATGGGCGTTGTGTACCGTGCCGAAGACACCAAGCTCGGCCGTAACGTTGCTCTAAAGTTCCTGCCTGACGATTTAGCGCTCGATCCGATATCTCTAGAACGATTTCAGCGTGAAGCACGGGCCGCATCCAGTCTCAACCATCCCCACATTTGCACGATTCACGATATAGAGCACGAGGACGGCCGCTACTTCATTGTGATGGAGTTATTAGAGGGCCACACGTTGCGGGATGTCATTGCCCGCGGTCCGATCCCGCTCGACAGAATCCTTGACTGGGGAATCGAGATCGCTGACGGGCTTGAGGCTTCTCATCGCAAGGGCATTGTGCATCGCGATATCAAGCCGGCTAACATTTTCATCACCTCTCACGGAGAAGCGAAAATACTCGACTTTGGTCTGGCGAAAGTTTCTTTTGCCGATGGTCAATTGAGGGAAGGAGAAACCGAAGCCACGGGATTGACCAGCCATGAAGCGGTTCTGGGGACGGTCGAATACATGTCTCCAGAGCAGGTTCTAGGCAAGCCCCTCGATTCGCGCACCGACCTCTTTTCTCTCGGGGGCGTGCTGTATGAGATGGCTACGAATAAGCGTCCATTCTCCGGGAATTCGCGGGGAATAACGATGGACGCTATTTTGCACAAAGACCCGATTTCTGCGTCAAGAGTGAATCCTGAACTGCCCGAGGAATTAAACCAGGTAATCCGCAAATTACTGGAAAGAGATGCTGATTTGCGCTATCAAAGCGCTGCCGAACTGCGGACCGATCTGAAACGCATCAAGCGTGACAGCTCGTCGTCCTCGAGTGGGCGAATCGAAAACGTCGAGAGCCAGCTTGACAAACCGCAATTGCGTTTTCGCAATTGGTGGATTGCATTAGCTTCCGCGCTTTTATTGGCCGCCGCTTTTGCGGTTTATTGGTTTCGTCGCGCACCAGCGCGGTCGCCCGAGAACCTAACCGTCGTGCCGCTTACTTCTTATCCGGGTGCGGAGACGTATCCCAGCTTTTCTCCCGACGGCAATGAGATTGCGTTTATTTGGAACTTGGATCTTTACGTGAAGCAAGTGGGAAGCGAAAAGGCAGTGCTGTTGGCGAAGTTCGCAATTTCACCCGCATGGTCTCCAGATGGCTGGACCATTGCTTTCGCGCGCCTCAGTAAAACTAACTCAACTGTGTATTTAATCCCAGCACTCGGCGGCCCCGAGCGTAAACTCAGCGAAGCCTCCAGTCAGCTTTGGGAATGGTCGCAGTTGAGTTGGTCTCCAGACAGTAAGTGGCTGGCATTCTCCGGCCCAGACACAGCAATTTCTGCGGATTTGCCAATCGCTCAAATCCACTTGCTTAACGTGGAAACTCTCGAGCGGCGAGTTATTCCTCAACCCGCCCCTAGTTGTGAGACCTCTGCATTGCCTGCCTTCTCTTCATCCGGCGATGTCCTTGCGATGTTCTGCGGCTCCACAAGTGGGATCGGAACAATCTTCTTGCAGCCTTTGCAAGCAGGGAAGCCGCGGGTTGGTACACATCCAGGGAGATATAGTCGGTTTGGCCTGGACCGTAGACGACAAATCGATTCTCTACAGTCTCAACAACTTTTTGTGGAGGGTACCGGCATCGGGTGGAACCCCGGAGAAACTCCTATTCGCCCAAGGGGTCCAGGGATTTACCGTGGCACACACTAGAAAAAGGCTGGCTTTTGCGCAGCAGAATTTCCTGCGTAACAATTTACACATCCAACGCCTCGACTTAGCTGGGCCTGCCAAGCCCTTGCATGAGCCCTCGACCATCATTTCTTCCACACAGGGAGAAGAGGAGCCGCGCATCTCGCCAGATGGCAAGCGGGTCGCGTTTGGGTCGAGTCGCTCGGGAAGTTCGGAAGTCTGGGTGGCGGATATCGACGGCTCGAATGCCATAAAGTTGACTTCCTTCGGCGGGCCTCCTTGCGGGACACCGCGCTGGTCTCCGGATAGCCAACGGATCGTTTTTGATTCGCGTGCCAGTGGACATTCTGAGCTCTACATCGTGGGAGCAGACGGCGGTCCACCCCAGCGCTTTCCGACCGGAACACCCGACGCAGCAGAACCTTTCTGGTCGGCCGATGGCCAGTGGATTTATTTTAAGGCTCTGACCGGGCAGCCCGGGCTCTGGAAGGCACCAGTGGCTGGCGGTGCTCCGGTGCAGCTAACTAAAGGCCTGGCAGGGCTCCCTCAGGAGATTCCGGGCACCTCGCGCGTCGCCTACATAACTACGTTTGGTGGGGACGTCATGTCGGTTGCAAATAGCGGCGGAGATGAGCGACCAATTACGGGGATCAGAGTTCCCCCGGGCTTTCCGCTTTACGACGCATGGACTCCATCCCGCGCTGGAGTGTACTTCCTTGATGGAACCACCAAACCGCCCTCGATCCAGCTGTTGGATCTGTCGACGCACCGTCTCCAGCATGTCGTCGACTTCAAAGGCTACTTTCAAGTTTGGGGAAGCGGACCAAGCGTTTCAGCCGACGGTAAAATTCTAGTCTGGGCCGAGGGAAGTCCAGTCGAAGGCGACATTATGCTGGTCGAAGGCTTTCAGTAGACGCCCTCGCCCGCGAAGCCGCCCCGGCGCAAATCCGGATGAGAGCGAGGCTTGTCCTGAAGTGCCCTCCTGGGTTTAATAATCGCGCCTCAGCGGATAGTCCACACTGATGCCGGCTATCAGTGCAACCTGCACAGGACTATTGCAATGTCGATTGAGTCAGCTTAACCGCACAGTAGGGATTGGCAGCACCGCCCGCGACATTGCACTTCTGTCCATTGACCGACCCGGGCGCCAGGGTATTGAAGTAAATATTGGTTCCGCCATTGGACAACTGATTGTCGACAATAATGCCGCTAGTTCCGCCGAGCTTACTGGGGGCCGTGACGCAACTTGAGGTGGGCGCGCCGTTGACACAATTCGAAGGAGTCGAAAGAAACGGGGCAGCAGCTGTAATTGTCGAGCTCTTTATATAGCCGTGGGCGGGCGCAACGACTCCCCCGACTCCGAAGAATAACCGGTCCGTGGCTCCGTCGAAAAACTCGGTTAACGGAGAACACTCCTCGCCTTTAAAAGTATTCACTTGCCAGCTGGCTGTGGGCGGGTTGCTATTGGTGATCTGGCCTGCAATAAAGGGAAACATGTACATCTTCGGAGTGGATGGGGCTCCCCCGCCGGAGACGAATCCACAACCAAATATGTGGCCGGCGGTGGTACCGTTTGTCCAAAATTCGTTATCGAAGTATCCCGAGTGAACGTTGTTCCCAGTGCAACTACCCTGGCCATCGCTGGATCCCAAGTCAACAGTGTTGGACGTAGTCACGGTGGCTGACGACGTGAAGTTTGCGGGAAGTTGGGTTACTGCCGCCCCGACACCTACGACGCTGCTGCACCCGGTGAAGGCGAACACCTGATCAACTGCAGGATTAGCATTGTCAGTCACTGCAATGGGCGGATCGACAACACCCGTTCCCGCTTGGGGACTAGCTACCCAACCAATTCCGGCGGCCGCGGCGGTGGTTTTTGCTGGATTCGTCAGACTTACTGCATAGAGAAAGCCGTTCCCGTCACCAATAAAGATTCTCCCCGCATTGTTATCTACGACGGGACCAGACAGGACGGTAGTGATATTCCCTGATCCAAGGACGGCGACAGTTACTGGCCAGTTGGCATCAGCGGCCACCACCGGGGCTCCCCCTCCAAAAACTGGGCTGATTTTGTAGAGCTTGCCATCGTCGGTGCCGACGTACGCTGTATCGCTGCTGTAATCAATCCAGGGCGAAGAGAGCGTGTTGGCTCCGGCGGATATTTGTACCGTGGTCATGCAACCGGCCGTGGTGGGCGCGGCACAGGACGTCGGCGTTGCCGGAGCGCGCACGGTTCCCGCCGTTTGGGTCGGTGGCGTCGGTATCGGGTTGGGAAGCACCAGCACATGGAAGAACGATCCGGCAGTCGCGCTCTCCACAAATGCTGCTTTCGTACCGTCTATGGAAATGGTGGGCGACGTCTTAATCTGGCCACCGCTTTGCGTGACGGTGTTGTACGCAAAAGACACAAATGGCGACCCGCCATTACAAGGAGTAGGAGTCATCTCGGTATAAAGATTACTGATTCCAACCAAGTTGGCCTGGGTTCCGGAGGTCACGGTAAGACCTAGCAGCATGTAATCTCCGTTACAGCTTTCCGTGCTGGTGCCGAAACTGTACAGGGCTGGGAACTGATTGGCAGCGACGAAACCATTCTCGAGAGAAACCGACCAGTCCACCTTCATTGGGGACTTGCGCGGCCTCCTGCCTCTCGTCGCCGCCTGGATTGCCGCTCTGCGCATTACCATGTTGTAAACGTGCCTGGGCTCGCTCAAACCTGCTTTGAGCGCAGCCGAATCGTTGTTCCCGGTCATTACGATGTGTCGAAAGCTCCAGTCGCGAGGATAGCCGTTGTGAGTAGTAGTTGCCTTGGGCTCTGCGGTCGTATTCTCGGCTGCATGGAGCGAGGCTGAAAAGCACAAAAAACAACCCAGCGACAAATAGATGAAGAACCCGAGTTGCCGATTCGGCCGTTCCATAAAACCCACCTCTTCCTGCGCAGACGACCGAATATTCTTTATTCCTTCATATTACGGCAACTGGCGGCCGATTCACACAGCCCGGAAGTGGTACCGAGTCGTCCCTTTGGTAACGCTTGACCCGGGTACCGCCGGCCCACCGAATTATAAAGTTGACCGCTCCGAATTTATTGCGCCTGGATCTGGATCAGCCGGGCTGCATTAGTGCTCGCTAACCTCAACATGTTTGCCGATGGGATACCGGTCCTGATGAACGACTTCTCGCAATCGGCTGTGGACGGCCCTCGCATATTGCCTTCCATGTATGCCAAGCCGGGGCATCTCGTGCAGGTTCCCACGTGGGAACAGCCTGAGCAAGTGGGCAGGTCTTTGGCCCGAATCGAGCGCACCTCTTTCAGTTGAGAGGAATTCCGCCAAATATCGAGGAACGTCTGAGTTCGAAGATTTCCGCTGGGCAAGGGGAACTGTACGCAAGGAAAAACATCTCCATATGGAGTGACGTAACAGCCCGTATGGCCGGCGCTGCAAGGATAACCCTCCATGATGTTGTCGTCCGCGGGAGGAGGTGGTGCGCAGAATTCCTCGACGTCACCGACGAGAGCGGGGTTCAGAAATGCCTGCTTTATATCGGATGCAGGGGCTCGCAGAGAGAGGATAGATCTGTCACCGTCCATTTTCGGGGTGATTGTCGGGTCCAGCGTGTATGACGCTCCCAGTTCTTTGGCCAGCGCCATTACTCCAGCGCTGTCCGACAAATTTGGCTTCATAAGCACATTCGCGATCGTGACTTTCAGTCCTTGCGATTGCAGGAAACGAATTGCGGCAAGTGTCCGTTTGAGGGAGCCTGGCAATTTTGTGATGGCGTCATGCACCTCCGGACGGTGCGAATAGACGCTGATCTGAATCGAGTCGACGCCCAGTGCGCGGATTCGTCTGGCCTCTTCTTCGTGAATCATGACCGCGTTTGTCTTGATCTTCACGTTGAACATCAGCCGGCGCGCGTGCTCGAGGATCTCAAAAAAATCGCGGCGCATAAAAACTTCACCACCGCTGAAGGTGAGAAAAAAAACTCCCGCTTCCGCCAGTTGATCGAGAACGCCTTTGATCT
>Ga0073928_10004439_pt1 | contig 20755 bp, 17 predicted proteins | sample PaiPotPPA55metaG_FD_76969 | JGI IMG/M metagenome (GOLD analysis project Ga0073928, IMG submission 76969) | Iron sulfur acid spring bacterial and archeal communities from Banff, Canada, to study Microbial Dark Matter (Phase II) - Paint Pots PPA... ...
CCCGCGCGCCTCAAACGCCCGCCACCGACACGAACACTTTGCTGAACTTGCCCATGCCCACTCCTGCTACGAGCAACGCGGCTCCGGCGTCCAACCCGAGCAATGCCGTTCCCGGGGCGCCGAAGTGAGACGTCGAATGACGGGTTAAGCCGGGGCGATATAGCCGACTCAACCATGAAGGGCAGGCTTGAATGCCGCCTTTCGTATTCGCTCACGACCTATCGCATGCTCTCGTTGGCGCCACGAGAGCTTCCGCGCCTCACCAGGCAACTCCATACTTGCCAGTGGGCAACTCGGTTTTATAGTCGGCATATGCGGAAGCTTTTCGTCAGGGGATGCATCGTCATGATGTCGTGGATTGTCTCGTCAGCCGCCGTGACAAACCAAACTGACGGGACAGCCATACGTGCCAAGTCCGAGCCGCGCTCGCTCGCGGAACTGTTGAGCTTGAGCACGAGCGAGCTTGAAACGGTGGACATTGCACGAATCAACTTGCTTTGTGCCGAGGGCTTGACCGGCTCGCAGGACCTCGACGTGGATGGCTGCATCACCACGCTGAACACGTGGGCACGCTACGTCGAAGGCGAAACCAAGCGGAATCAGCACCTGTTCGCTGAGCATCCGGATCGTTTCAGAAGTTCGCTCGCTTACTATCGCATGGCGATGTTGGCAACGGTTCTCTGCCAGGACTTGCGCATGCGATACAATCCTGAGCGCGAGCTGCAGCTTGAAAACGGGCACACGCTCCGATCCGAAAAGGAGGAAAACGAATTCTTCGGCGACTCAAAGGACGTTTTTATCCACGGGTTGGTCGCCGCGAAGCATTATGGAACTTGTGCCTCCATGCCTTTTCTGTACGTGGCCATCGCCCGTCGGCTGGGTTATCCGGTCACGCTCGCGACGACAGCAACCCATTTTTATGTCCGCTATGAGGAAGGAAGCGGCAGACATCTTAACGTCGAGGCCACGGAACATCGGGCTTTTCTGACACCATCAGATGACGAGTACCGGAACCCGTGGGAGTTGCATTTAGGCGAGGAGGAAATCAAGGGAATGCGGTATCTTCAGCCGTTGAGCAATGCGGAAATTCTCGGTCACAGTTTGCTCACCCGCGCGTCGGTTCTGAGAAGCATGAAACAATATGACAAGCAGGCCGAATCCTGGGGAATTGCCGCCCGCTATCTGCCCGACACCCCGATGTGGAAAAATGTCGAGCACGACATGCAGATTTTGGCAAGGAACCAGGGCGAGCAAGAACGACGCGATAGGATATGGGACAAGGTTGCCGCGCTGTATGTTCCACCCGGGCCGGGTTACGCCTATTTTCAAGACAAGAAGGTCCGGCTGCACCTGCTGATGAACTACAGCACTGACCGGTCCGGGGTTGAGAAAGCGATCCAAGACTTCGAGGATGAGCTTCGGGAATTTGTGAAAACCGTTGTTGAGCCGGGCAGCCAATCAGGCCAGCCCGTTGCAAAATCGAGCCTGCAGCTTACTCTGCGGTACAGCTCCACAGGTGGCCGAGAGATTGCAGTTGGGATCCCTGCAGACCTCCTGCCGCCTTTTGAGCGACGGTTGATCCCACCCGAATTATGCCAGCGAATCGGGGACAAAGGGCTGGACAACCCCGAATCCGTTCTTACCGAAATGTGGGCTTACTTTGACGAGACAACGCAAACGAGGCAAGCAGCGGCGTCGCAGGCTCTCCGGGAACAAGCGTTTCGAAATGCGACTGGCGCTGGCCCCATCCTCATCGCGCGAGAACGGGTACCACAAGAATATTGAGAATCGGTTCCCCAGCAGCTTCTACTCAGGCTCCAGGGTTTGAATGACGCGGAGGGAATCATAGATGAGATGTGGGCTTTCCATGCAGAGCAGATGTCACAGATCAAACGGCAAGCGGATGTGGCAAAGCTTCAAACCAGAAGCTCGTCGATTTACGCGTCAGACCCGTGGATGCAGCAGCAAAACGCTAGAAACCTTGAGGCGGCAGAGCGTGGGCGAGAATGGCGGGACAAGACGCAGCAAGTTGGCTTGGCTGGCCTGGCAAAGTTTCAACTCGTCCCGGCTGCGGTCCTAGAGGGCCAGGCCGCAGCGCGAATAGCGCAAGGCGCTGATACCAAGGCGGAAAGTTCGACTTTGACACCGCCGCAGAATTCTGAGATAAATACGGCGGGAAACATGAAAGGAAAGCAATGAAGTCGGTTCAAAAGGCCATTATTTCGTTGTTCGCCTGTTCCGTCGTCGCTGCCAACTCACACGCTGGCCGCTGGCTCTCGCGTGACCCAATCCAGGAAGGCGCCGGTTTCGTCCAGCGTGACCCAGCATCGCAACTCGATTTGAGCCTGTTCCAACAGGAAGCAGCAAAGGAGCCCAACCTTTATGCGTTCGTTGGCAACTGCCCGCTATGCGTCATCGACCCGCTTGGGCTTGCGACTCTCCGATTTGAAGTGGTGAGGGGCCAATGGCGTGGAATAACACAATTGGCAGGCACGTGGTCACAGCCATGGTGGGCAGGGAGCGGCTCGTATAATATTTGGGGCAACGGGGCCTCTTCTACGGTAAGCTTGAATAACGAGCCGTCTTTCTGGGAACACCTGTTTAACGTCAGCGGCTACTGCAACAGGGTCTGGTGGCTCAACACCGATGACCCTCACAACATTGTCGGGAACGCTGGCGCTATAAAAGTATGGCTCAAGGACGATTGTGGCGGAAAGTTTCGGGTCAATGGTATGTTCTTCGCTACGCTCTACGGAAACGGCCCCGAACCTATCTACGCGATGGCGTGGTTATATTCGTCGACTGATGCTGTCCTATCCAAGGGTGCAGCAACGCAAAATTCGCCTTTGCAAACGCTCATTGGGGCGATTGATGAGGTAATTACTCTAAGGGCCGGCGAAGAAAAGTTAGTCACCCATTATGAGCCGTATTTACGATTCAACCGTAGTGTTGGATCGCCCAGTTATGGGACCGCCCAAGGGAACGTAACCATCAGCGGTGTGACCAAGGTTCAGTGAGGTTTACTCTTCCATTCTTTCTTACCGCAATCTTCGCAGTTTTGATTGTCGGCGGCTGCAAGAAAAGGTCAGCGGAAGACCAGCTCATTGTCGCTTCAGGTGAGGGAAACATAGCTGAAATTCAAAGGCTTTTGGCCGCTGGCGTGAACGTGAATTGCAGATCTCCTACGCTCCTGGACAAGAGTACGCCGTTAATTTGGGCCGTGGCGGAGAGGCAGCCGGAAGCCGTCAAAGTATTGCTTGCCGCTGGTGCGGATCCGAATATGCGTGATGCTCATAAGAACGCCCCTCTCTTTTATGCGTCCTCATCGGATGAAGGGGGTAGTGGTATTACAAGAGCCTTGATTCTCGGAGGCGCTGATACGGAGCAGTATAAATCCATGTACGAAGATTTCCTCCTGCCGACTAACGCCAACCGCATCGCCTTCGAGGAGGCCATCCAGCTACGCAGCAACAAAGCGCCTAAGGGTTCAATCTCCCCTACAAAAGAGCATAGTACCAATGAGGCCCAAGAAACGCATTCCGGACAGCAACTGCCACGATGATAATCCCTTCCCCATGCATCTGCAGGTCGGTCGTCCTGGCTTTCGCGCTGCTAGCGTTGACCGGTGGTTGTGGCGGTCGGTCGATCGACAGGCGTTTAAGCGATGCCGCAGCAACCGGCAACCTGCCGGAGATCAGAAGGCTTCTTTCGCTAGGGGCAAACGTGGACTGCCGGGACAGCTCTCTCAATGCCTGGACACCGTTGTTTTGGGCCTTGTTCGAGCACAATGACGAGGCTGCGCAGGCTCTATTGGCTGCCGGGGCTGATCCCAATTTAAAAGACGGCACGGGAAAAGCACCTTTGGCCTATGCCATGGACCCCGGAGATCGTTCCATGATAATACGGGCGCTGGTCCTGGCGGGAGCTAAGACAGAGGATTATACCCAGGCGTTCGAGCTTCTTCCGGCTTTCGATCCGAATCGAGTTGCATTCGTGGAGGCCATCAAACTTCGGAACAGCAGGCCGCACCAGCTTCCGAGTTCCCCAGGAAAAGAGCATGTTACGAACGAGGCTGAGGGAACACATTCCGGGACGCAACTACCTTGATCACGAACCCAAGCACCCGCGTGTCACGCGCATTTCGGATTTGATTCGTCATTCGTCATTCGTCACCTGCTCGCGATTTATCGGAGTTCATCATTTGCCCGCTCTCTTCATCGCTTTAGTTCTGATTCTTTGCGGCTGTCTGCACCGTGAGCCGCAAGCGGACATCGTCATCATCAACGGCACCGAACCCGAATCCCTCGACCCGGCCATCGTCACCGGCGTTCCGGAGATGCGGCTGACCAAGGCGCTGTTCGAGGGGTTGCTGCGGCTCGAAGGAAAATCCGGGCGCCCGGCTCCCGGCCTGGCGGAACGCTGGGAGGTTTCTCCGGACCGAACGACCTACACCTTTTATCTGCGCTCGAACGCCGTTTGGTCCACCGGCGAGCCGATTACGACGGCCGACTTCGTCTATTCCTGGCGCCGCGCTTTGGAGCCGGCCACGGCGGCCGATTACGCCGGCCAGCTTTTCTACGTCAAGAACGCCGAGGCCTATTACCTCGGCAAAATCAAGGACCCCGGCCAGGTGGGCGTGAAGGCTCTGGACTCGCTTCGTCTGCAAGTCGAATTGGAGCATCCCGTTGCGTTTTTCCCCGATCTTTGTTGCGTGCCCATGCTCGCGGTCGTGCCCCGGCGGGCCATCGAGAAATACGGCGACCGCTGGCTCACGCACGTCCCTTTGCCCGTCAGCGGCCCCTACGAGTTGGAGGCCTGGCGGCTCAACGACAAAGTCCGTTTGCGGAAGAATCCCCTCTATTGGGACGCCGCCCATACGCGCAACGAACTCATCGACGTTCTCCCCACCGGCTCGCCCAATACCGCCCTCAACCTCTACGAAACCGGCGTGGCCGACATCGTCTGGGACCGGGACCTCGTGCCGGTGGAATTGCAGGACGTGCTGATGCAGCGGCCGGATTTTCATACTTTCGATTACCTGGGCGTGTTTTTCTATCGATTCAACGTCACGCGCAAGCCGCTGGACGATGCACGCGTGCGCCGAGCGATTGCGCTGGCGACGGATAAGGAGCGGATCATCAAAAAGCTGACGCGCGGCGGGGAGAAGCCGGCGTTCCATTTCGTGCCGGACGGGGTGGCCAATTACGAATCGCCGCCCGGCCCGCGCTTTAATCCCGACCTGGCGCGCCGACTCCTGGCCGAGGCTGGCTTTCCGGGAGGCAAAGGTTTTCCGCGCATGGAGTACACGTTCTACTCCGCGGCCAGCGGCGGCGCGAAAATGCAGGGAAAGATCGCCATCGAGTTGCAACAAATGTGGCGCGAAAACCTGGGCATCGAAATCGAGTTGCGCCAGATCGAGCGCAAGATTTTCCTGGGGGCGCAGTCGCGGCTCGAATACGACATCTCGGGTTCGAGCTGGATCGGCGATTACAACGACGCCAACACGTTTCTCGACCTCTGCCTGAGCAACAGCGGCAACAACCGCACCGGCTGGAAAAGCGCGCGCTACGACGAACTCGTCGAGCAGGCCAACATGCAGGCGGACCTCCAGCGGCGCGCGGAATTGTTCCGGCAGGCGGAAAACGTTCTGGTGGCCGAGGAGGCGCCGATCGTGCCGGTCTATTTTTACGCCGGATTCAATTACTTCAATCCGGCCAAAATCGACGGCATTCATCAAAACCTGCTCGATGAACACCCGATGCAGGACATCGCGAGACGCACAAGGGAATGACGAATGACGAATGACGAAATCCGAAAGAATGTCGAAGCTCGAATGACGAAAAGTCAGGTGGGTGATGCGGGTTGGCTGGGCCGAAGCGCTTTCACAATTCTGCTTCGGATTTTGTCATTCGAACTTCCTTCGGATTTCGTCATTCGTCATTCGTCATTCACAATTCATCTGGCCTCCTTCGCGACCGCGATCCTTGCCAACGCGCCATGTACTTCCTGAAGCGCCTCTTGCTCTTGCTGCCGCTGTTGCTGTTCATCAGCTTTCTGGCCTTCACGCTGGTCCACGTTGCGCCGGGCGGGCCGTTCGACCGCGAACGCCGGCCCGCTTCGCCCGAAATCGAGCGCGCCATCAAGGCCAAATATCATTTGGATGAACCGGTCCTGAAACAGTATGCCCGTTATCTGGGCCTGATTTGGGAGAAAGACGCGCAGGGGAACTGGCATCACGCGCCCGCCAGTTTCGACATTTCACTCAAATACCGCAATCACTCCGTCACGGCCATCATCGCGCAGGGGCTGCCGGTTTCGATGTCGCTCGGATTGCTCGCGTTCGGATTCGCCCTGGGCGTCGGCGTGCCGGTGGGTTATTTCACGGCGGTGCGGCGCGGGCATTGGGAGGATTATGCCGGAAGCTTCTTCGCCATCCTGGTGATTTGCGTTCCCGGACTGGTGGTGGCCCCGATGTTGATCATGCTGCTGGCGATCAAATGGAGAATATTCCCAGTGGCCCTGTGGGGTTCGCCCGCTCACGCTGTCCTGCCCATGATGGCGCTGGGCCTCTATTTCTCGGGGCGCATCGCCCGGCTGATGCGCGAGGGAATGCTCAACACCATGCAATCCGAATTCATCGTCGCCGCCCGCGCCAAGGGCCTGGGCGAAAACGCCGTCCTCCTGAAACATGCGTTCCGCCTCGCCGTCCTGCCGGTCGTGTCGTATTCGGGCCCTTTGCTGGCCGATTTGCTCACCGGGTCGTTCGTCATCGAAAGCATTTTCCAAATTCCGGGACTGGGCATGCAGATGGTCAACAGCTCCCTCAACTCCGACTACACGATGACCGTGGCCCTGGCTTTGCTTTACGCCGCGCTGCTGCTCGTGATGAACCTGCTGGTGGACTTTGCCTACGTGGTTCTCGACCGGAGGGTGAAGTATGAGTAACAGCCCCGGCCAACGGGCCTGGCGGCGATTTCTGAAGAACCAGCCGGCCGTCTATAGCGCGTGGTTCCTGGCCGCGCTCGTGCTGATTGTGCTCGGCTGGCCGGTGGCGTTGCGGACGATCTCGGCGTTCGGAACCCGTGGCGCCGAGTTCGCCAACCGCCATCAGCCGGACCAATTGTCGGAGGCGCAATTCCAGCCGCCTTCCGCCCGGCACTGGTTTGGCACGGACGTCCACGGGCGCGATTTGCTGTCGCGCGCGCGCTATGGCGCGCAAGTCTCGCTGTTGGTCGGCATCGTCGGGGCCGGCGTGAGCCTGGTCATCGGCGTGTTGTGGGGCGCGATCGCGGGCTACGCCGGCGGCCGCGTCGATAGCGTCATGATGCGCTTCGTCGATGTGCTCTATTCGCTGCCGTCGATCATTTTCGTCATCGTCCTGATCACCACGCTCGAAGGAGTTTCGAAGAACTGGCTGGCCGGCATTGGCGCGCCCAGACTGGGCAACTCCACGCGCCTGCTCTTCCTGTTCGTGGGTTTGGGAGCGGTTTCCTGGCTGACGATGGCCCGCATCGTTCGCGGGCAGGTGTTGTCCCTGCGACAACGTGCCTTCGTGGAAGCCAGCCGTGCGCTGGGTGCAGGCCCGATCCGTATTTTGGCACGGCACATCATTCCCAACACGCTCGGCATCGTCATCGTTTACCTCACGCTGACCGTCCCTGCGATTATTCTTTACGAATCTTTTCTGAGCTACCTCGGCCTTGGGATTCAGCCCCCCATGGCCAGTTGGGGATCGCTTATTGCCGAAGGAGCCGACCAGATGAACTCGATTCGCATTTACTGGTGGCTCATCGCGTTCCCCGGCGGCCTGTTGGTCACGACGCTCTTGGCGCTGAACTTTCTCGGCGATGGCCTGCGCGACGCGTGGGACGTCCGCGGACGCGGCTGAAAAATTTGAGACGCCAACGGCGTCCCTAATACCAGCCCAAGGCAACGCCTTGGGTTCACCGCCAATAAAATCCATTCGAGCGCTGAAAGCGCGATTCTTGGCTCGTGCCGTCCCAAGCCAAAATGACGAATCTTGTTCGTTTCCCATGAGGCAGGCCGTTGGCCTGCAAGAAAATGACACCACACTGGTCCCAAGGCGTTGCCTTGGGCTGGTATGAGCCAGGCCTTTGGCCTGAAGGCCCGTGTCATCAATTCTGACTACTTGGAAGGGCCTCCAAATTGCGGTTAGTTAGGATGGAAAAGCACTGAGACCCACGGCTGGCGCGGCCGATGTGCGCATCCGCGAGTTGCCTGGGATTTCGAACTGCGGAAATCGGAACGCCGCGTTTACGCGGCAGGGCCGCTGTGCGGCCCTCGGCTGCCGCCTGAAGGCGGCGTTCCAGGAGCACTGGTCTGTGACCCGCAGCAGTTCTGCCGGCATTGGGCTGCCGCCTGCCATCGTCGCGCCGCAAAGGCGGAAAGGCGGCGTTCCGGGGGGCAGGGCGTGGGTGCCTGATATGGCCGGTGTGCGGTAAAACGCACACTTGCCAAGCCGTGGCAGTACGGATTAGAATGAAGTGCATGATCCAGAAACCACCGAACAGGCCTTCCAACCTTGTTCAGAAGGTTGCCAGCCTTTGCGGCTTGGACTCTGGCTAATGCCGGGCTTTATTATGAATACCACCCCTCGCAAATCTTCGGTTCGGACCCCCTCCTTGCTTCCCCGCTGGACAAGCGCCGCGGGCGGCGTGCCTTGGGGATTTACCCTCATCGAGTTGCTGGTCGTAATCGCCATTATTGCGATCCTGGCAGCCATGCTTTTGCCCGCGCTGGGTAGAGCGAGACAGAAAACTTACGGCGTTTACTGCATGAATAACACCCATCAGTTGATGATTGCGTGGAACATGTACGCGGACGACAACGCAGGCAACTTGGCTCCGAATACGGATGGAACCACGGCCGGAAAACTGGGCGGGTACCCAGCCTGGGTGGGCGGTTGGTTGGATTTTGGAGGATCAGCAACTGTCACTGATAACACGAATATCAATTTTTTGATGATCCATGACACGGCTTTTAACACGACGTACTCAAATTGTGGCTATCTTGGCATCTATGCCAAGAATCCCAGCATCTGGAAATGCCCGGCGGACCACATCACCGTTCAGATAGGTGGGCAACGGATGCTCCGAGCGCGTAGTATTTCCATGAACAATTTTGTCGGCACATTGAGCAGGACCTGGCTCGGTAGCACTAGCACCAGTCTGGCGGTACGAGAAGGCGGCAGCAGGTATGCGCTGAACGACAAGATTCAGAATATCACTTCGCCGGTAAATTTGTTCGTCGTTCTGGATGAACACTCCGGCAGCATCAATGATGGCTGGTACGCCTCCGACCCGGATCTGCCATACCAGATCATTGACGTACCGGCCGGCTATCACGGCAACGCCGGCAGTTACGCCTTCTCCGACGGACATTCCGAAATTCATAAGTTCCTCGACCCGCGCACGGCCCCTCCCTATAATCCGAACCAGCAAGTTCCATTGAACGTAAACTTACCGGGCGACCAGGATCTGCGCTGGATGACGCAGAAGGCCGCCGGCTTGACCGCATACCCCTACTAACAGCCGTTCGTAGAACCCCTTATGTCCGCAAAACATCCCGAATCCACCCCTCAAAATCCTCAGCGGACGTCACGCGATCCGCGCTCCTCGGGCGCCTTCACGTTAATCGAGCTGCTCGTGGTCATCGCGATCATCGCGATCCTAGCGGCGATGCTTCTGCCCGCCCTGGCCAAGTCCAAACAAAAGGCGCAGGGCATCAAGTGCCTCAACAACGGGAAGCAACTCATGATCGCCTGGAGGATGTATGCCGACGACAACTTGGACAAAGTGTCCGGCAATTTCGGCGTGGTCAACACCGACACCGAGGCTGCCAACCTCGCCCTCTACATCAAGGACACCTGGATTACCGACGTGATGGACTGGACAGTCAATCCGCAGAATACGAATCAGACCCTGATCCGCGAGTCCCAATTGTCGCCCTACCTTGCCGGCAGCATCGATGTGTATAAGTGTCCCGCGGACAATTTCCTGTCTCCGGGCCAGCGCACGTCGGTTTGGCCAAACGGACGCGTCCGCAGCTACTCGATGAACGCGTTTTTTGGTCCTTACAGCACCAGCCGGAGCGACGTTTGGAACTCGGGCGAAAACCAGTTTTTCACCACGTACCGCCAATGGCTCAAGATCTCGTCCGTGCCGCGGCCTTCCAACTATTTTGTCACCATCGACGAACACCCCGACTCGATCAATGACGGTTTTTTTCTGAATAATCCCGCCCAAAACGGATCCAGTACGTGGGGTGATCTGCCGGCCTCCTATCATAACGGCGCCTGCGGGATCGCCTTCGCCGACGGCCATTCGGAAATCCACAAATGGTTCAGCGGCAGCACGAAGCTGCCGGTGCGGTACCTGCCCAGCCCCAATTGGCCGAATTTCGACGCCGCGGGCTACGTGGATTACAACTGGCTCATGCTGCGCACGGGATTGCTCTTGACCTCCCAATAGCCGCGCATTTGAGAAGCCGCCTCGCGACGTATTCACAGAACGGGGCTGTTGAAAAGGGATGTAAATCCCTGCGTAATGCAGATTGGTGAGGTTGACCACCGCGTCGTAAGCGTAAACCGTGTGGCCCATGGCCCCGCTCCAGCAGTTCGTCAGCCGGTCGTCGGGAGCATAAGTTTAACGCAAAATCACCGTGCCGGTTTCGTCTGAAGAGTCGGTCGATGTTCCGTTTCAAAACGACGAAAACGAGGTCCGGGTCAGAGCGGCAAAACCGGTTAAGAAAAAAATCGGACAATAATGTTTTTTCCGCTTGATTAGCGCCCTAATGGCCGCTGCTTTCACGCCGGGGCTGCCGCGGCGCCCTAATTTCGCGCCTTTTCGAAAGTTATTCACAGGGCATCCGTACTTATACGGTTGGACAGCCTTTGTCCCACCCCCCTGGTTAGACTCACGCTAGAAAATCATCGAATTATGAATATGAAAGGCAAACCCAGGATCACTTTGGAACCGGCTTTGGAGGAGATTGCTTCCCTTTGGAGCCCGGCGAAACGGCGCGAGATGGCGGCAGTGTTTACGCGCTGGGCCCGTGAGCTGCGCGTGACCGCGAACGCACTCGACGCCCAATCGCGCGGGACCTGTCGGCCGCGCCGGATAATGGCGCTTCCAATGCGGAAGGCAAAGCTGAACTGACCCCCATGTGCCCCCCCGGCAGCGGAAATTGCTTCTGCATATGAACGTGCGCCCACGTCAACCGGTCCAGATCGCCCCCGAACTGATCGAGCACCCGATCCAGATACCCGTGTATCTTCGCGCGCAGTTCGGCCGAGGCCAGCGATTCCTCCTCCGCCGACGCCGCCACGCCAAAGGTCGATCCCGGCGACGCCCCTCCGAGCAGGAAATCGATGGACACGCCCAACAGATCCGCAAGCTTGCTCAATCCGGGCGGCGTCGGCATGTTCTTGCCGCCCTCCCAGTTGCCGATCGAGCCCTTCGATACGTCCAATTTGCGCGCCAAATCCTCCTGGTTCCAGCCGCGCCGCACCCGGATGCTGCGCAATCGAACCGGGAACAACTCCACATTAGGCGCCTTTCCAGCTTTTTTCATGTCGATCTTTCTCAGTCCATCTGAGTTTATCTTTCACCGGAAAATACGCCGCCCCTCGCCCGAACGCAAGTCCGAACGAAGAAAAGGAAAACAATGACGAACATAACGCCAAGGAAAGAAGAATCGCCGCCCAACGGCCAGCCCGGACGCTCCTGCAATCCCGCGCCCAGGCCCAAGCGCAAGCCCGACCCGCCGCCCCCGCCGCTGGCCGTCTCCCTGCAACCCACCGTCGTCCCCAACGCCGACGGCACATTCATCATCCGTCCGGGACGCCCGGTCTCCCGGCTGACGGCGTTGCAGTTCGGCCGCTGCTTCCAGGTCACCCGCCGCACCGTCTACCGCTGGATCGACGAAGGCCTCATCAACGCCGAATACGTCGAAAACGTCGGCCACCGCAAGATCCTCATTCACGCCGAAGCCGTCGACAGTTGCAAAAAGAAATTCGAAGCCGGGATGCGATGAAGGCGAAGCCCAAAGTTCGCTCGCCTGGGACATCCCGCTGTTCTTCGACATATTGAGGACGATCCGCCTTCGCTGAAGCTCCGGCGCGACGAGTGGGTGACGAGTACCATGCCGCGTCGTTGCGTAAGGCGCGAAGCCGGATGCGCGAAAAAATCAAAGCCCGCAGTCCAGCGCCGAATTCGCCCGCAAGACCGATTCAAGTTCTGACGCTTTTCTCTGCGCTTCTGCGGTTAATTCGGCCCACCGGCGTTTGACCGTGAATGACGGGAGGAATGGTTGCCTCGGAACTGAATCCGGCCAAATCATGCCGATCAGGCTGGATCAAACCATCGATCATCCGTTCTCGACCTTGGACTTTGGACGCGCACACCCAGCCTCTCCGATTGCGGGTTCCGGCAGACAATATCCACGGTCCGGCGCACCCAATACTGCTAAATACCGCTTAATACCGCTTAATACCGGTCTACGGCATTTTGAGAGTCAGCCCGCCCCCGGAACGAGAAACGTGCCGAAACTGCCCTCAATCAAGCTCAATCAAACCAGATCAAGCCACTTCCAGCGGGGTCGAAGACAGAGGGCGGGTGTTGCTTGGTGAGGCTGCGCCATGTAAACCTATTTGAAGCTATTTGAACCAAAAAATTCTGTTCGGCGTAAAGTTTGACGAACGGAGCGGGGTTTTTTAGATTGGCGCGCTGTTTTGATTGCCGGTTCGAATTGGACTCATAAAAATATGCCTCCCAAGATTTCCGAAAAAAGCGCGGAAAAGGCCCCGGAAAAAGCGGCCGTCGCCGACGCGAAAAACGCCGAAGCCGCCAAGGCTTCCGCCACCCGGCAGCGCGACCTCGACGCCGCCATTTCCAGCATCACCAAGGCCTATGGCGATGGCAGCATCATGCGCCTGGGAGACGCGCGCGCGCTCAAACAAATCGAGGTCATCCCGACAGGCTCGCTGGCCATCGATCTCGCGCTGGGCGTGGGCGGCATTCCGCGCGGGCGCGTGGTCGAGATTTTTGGCCCGGAATCGTCCGGCAAAACCACGTTGATGCTCCACGTCATCGCCAATGCCCAGCGCATGGGCGGCCTGGCGGCGTTCATCGATGCCGAACACGCGCTCGACCCGGCTTACGCCAAGAAATTGGGCGTGAACCTCGACGACCTGCTGGTGTCGCAACCCGACAGCGGCGAAGAGGCGCTGACGATTTGCGAAACGCTCGCCCGCTCCAACGCGCTGGATGTCATCGTCATCGACTCAGTGGCGGCGCTGGTGCCCAAGGCCGAGCTCGAGGGCGAGATGGGCATGGCGACGATGGGCATGCAGGCGCGGCTGATGAGCCAGGCCTTGCGCAAACTCACCGCCATTCTGGCCAAGGCCAAAACCACCTGCGTTTTCACCAACCAGATGCGCGAGAAAGTTGGCGTGATGTTCGGCAACCCCGAGACCACTCCAGGCGGCAAGGCGCTTAAGTTTTACGCCAGCGTCCGCATCGACATCCGCCGCAAAGACACGCTCAAGGACGCCGCCGGCAACGCGGTCGGCAACCATGTCAAAGTGAAGATCGTGAAGAACAAGGTCGCTCCGCCCTTTGCCGAGGCCGAGTTCGATATCATTTACAACCACGGCATCAACAAGGAAGGCAGCGTCCTCGATGTGGGCATCGACAACGGCGTGGTGGACAAGAAGGGAGCGTGGCTGCAATTCGACGGCGAACTCATCGGCCAGGGCAAGGAAGCCGCCCAAAAGGCGCTGGCAGACAAACCTGAACTCCTGGTCAAAATCGTCAGCGCCATCATGACCAAGCGCAACGCACCGCTGGCGGCGGCATGATCGAACCGGCGCAAAACCTCGACGCGCTCAAATGAAAACATTCGCGGAACTTAATTTTCCAGGGCGGCTCGTGGCCGTCGAGGGACTGGACGGATCGGGCAAATCCACGCAGATTTATCTGCTCAAGCGCTGGCTGGAGTTGCAGGGGCTCAAGGTTTATTTCAGCGAATGGAATTCCTCGGAGCTGGTCAAGTCGGCCACGACCAAGGGCAAGAAGCGCGAGTTGCTCACGCCGACGACTTTCAGCCTCATTCATGCCACGGATTTTGCCGATCGCTACGAGCGCCATCTGGTGCCGCTGCTGCGCGCCGGCTACCTCGTGTTGTGCGACCGGTACATCTTCACCGCGTTTGCGCGCGACGTCGTGCGCGGCTGTCCGCCCGAATGGGTGCGCGGCCTTTATGACTTCGCCGCGCTGCCGGACCTCACTTTTTTCTTCAAGGCGGACCTGGAGGTTTCGCTCCAACGCATCCTCGAAGGCCGGCCGCAATTGAAATACTTCGAGGCGGGCATGGATTTGCGCTTATCGACGGACCTGTACGAGAGCTTCCGCATTTTCCAGGGGCGCATGCTGGAACAGTACCTGGCCATGAGCACGGAGTTCGATTTCCTCGTTATGGACGCCAACCAATGCATCGAGAACCAGCAGGCGGTGGTGCGCCAACTGGTGTCGCAACGTCTGGACCTCGACAAGTTCCATCGGGTGGAACGTCCACCGCAGCGGCCGGTCACGAAGAAAGCTCCGAAAAGAGTCAAAGTGGAGGAGCCCGTCGAATGAGACAGGCTCTGCAAAATCAAATCGTCGTTCCACGCCGGACGGAGCGGCGCTTTTATGGGCACGGCATTCCGCGCGTGCCTTCGGAGGAATTGGCAGGAAGGCTCATCGTGGTCGAAGGGGCCGACGGGTCGGGGCGCTCGACCCAAATCGCGATGCTGGTCCAATGGCTCGAAGGGTGCGGCCATGCCACGGTGCAAGTGGGGCTGAAGCGCTCGACGCTGGTGAGCGAGGAACTCGAGACGGCGCAGGAGGGCAACATCCTGAGCCGCACCACGCTGAGCTTGTTTTACGCCACGGACTTCGCCGATCAGCTCGAAAACATCATTCTGCCCGCCTTGAAGGCCGGCTTCATCGTGCTGGCCGACCGCTATATTTACACGCTCATGGCGCGTGACATGGTGCGGGGCATGGACGAGGCGTGGCTGAAAAACCTTTACGGCATCGCCCTCGTGCCGGACGCGGTATTCTACATGAACGTCGCGCCGGAGGAATTGGTTCAGCGCAACTTCGCCAAGAACGCGGCGCTGGATTATTGGGAGAGCGGCATGGACCTCGGATTGTCGCGGGATATGTTCGACAGTTTCATGAAATACCAGGATGACATGCAAAAGACTTTCCGGCGTTTGCAGGCGACCTACGGTTTTACGATTGTGGACGGCATGCGCTCGGCCGAAGCCACCCATGCCGAGTTGCAGAAGAAAATCGGCGCCGTCCTGGCCGGAAAATAGTTTCCAAACCGTAACTTGATTGTGGCGCGGAATCTGTTTCGATGAGATGCGTCCGAATGCGGAACACATAATTGCCGGCGAACCTCAACCATCATTCACATGGCCGAAGCCAGCAAAGCGGAATATCTCGTGGGCGTCGATTTGGGCGGCACCAAAATACTTTCGGGAATCTTCAAGCATTCCCTCGAGTGCGTCGGCACCGCCAAGGTCAGCACCAAATCCCAACGCGGCGTCGAGGCCGTGGTCGAGCGCATCGATCGCGTCGTGCGCGACGCGGTGGACGAAGCCGACCTGACGCTCAAGCAGGTGGCGGGCATCGGCATCGGCGCGCCGGGCGCCGTGGATTTCGGCAGCGGCACCGTCATTTTTGCCCCGAACATGGAAGGCTGGAAGGACGTGCCGCTCAAGAAAGACCTCGAAAAGCTCCTGGGCGTGCCGGTGTTCGTCGAGAATGATTGCAACATCGCGACGCTGGGCGTCTATGTGGCCGAACTCAAATCCAAGCCGAGAAGCATGGTGGGCATCTTCGTCGGCACCGGCATCGGCGGCGGCATCGTCATCAATGGCGAACTCTACAGCGGCTTCAACCACACCGCCGGCGAAATCGGCCACATGGTGGTGGATGTGGATGGCGCCCGCTGCGGGTGCGGCAACAAAGGCTGCTTCGAGGCGCTCGCGAGCCGCACGGCCATTTTTCAGCAGATCAAAGCGGGCATCAAAGACGGCCAGAAAACCATGCTCACCGAAATGCTCGGCGACGATCTCAGCGACCTGCGTAGCGGCGATTTGCGCAAGGCCATACGCCGCGGCGACAAGTTCGTGGACCGCGTCGTGGAAAGTTCCGCCGAATACATCGGCATCGCCACCGCCAACCTGATCAATCTGCTCAACCCGGAGGTGGTCGTGTTGGGCGGTGGCGTGATCGAGGCGCTCTCCGACGAAATGATGGGCGTCATCGTCGAGACCGCCGGCGAATACGCCATGCCCGGCACGATGAAAGGCGTCGAAATCATCTCCTCCAAACTCGGTGACAGCGCCGGAATCACCGGCGGAGCGGTTCTCGCCCGGCGGGAAACGAAGTAAAAAGCATGTCGCGATGGACTCATTAGCCGCTTGGACGCTTTCGGACCGCGAGCTTTATCCACCTGATTGAATATCATGTTTATCGTTTGTGCTTTACCAAGCGCAGAAATTGCTCAGCGGCAACATGCGCAAAAAGGAAATAAATAATCCACAAATAGGAATGTGTTGTTAATGCCTCATAGTAGCTTCTATCGCTAGTCTTCCAGAGCGCGATCTGAACTTCAGATCCTCCCAACAGCCAAACTATACCAAATACTACACGGGCAATCAAGACTTTCGAGTCAATCATGAAACTAAAATCCCATCATGCCATCAGCGCCATCTGTTTGGGCGTGAGCAACCACGTCAATGTTGCACAGCGGCCATGTTTGAGGGAATCCACTTCCAATTTGCATAAACCGCCTTTTTTCAGTTCGATGGCGGCTTGCGTGCCGCCGGAAATCAGCACCGACACCAGTTCGCTCAAATAAGGCTCATGCCCCACCAACAGCACCGATTCCGGCGGCGGCTTGCGGCCGCGAAGCAACTCAATCAGGTCCTCCGATTTGCCGCCGGGTGTCAGGCTTTCATCGAATTCGAGGCTCTTGCGTGCGCCGAGCGCCTCGGCGACGACATCGGCCGTTTGCCGCGCGCGCAAATAGGGACTTGCCAGTATCAAATCGAAGGACAGTTTCAACTCCTCCATCGTCTCGGAGATTTGCCATAGCTTGCGCTCGCCTTTGGGGGTCAGGCGGCGGTCGGAATCTTTTGCATAACCGGGCGTGCCTCGCTCGACGGCGATCCCGTGGCGCAGGATGAAAAGGTTCACCGTCGGCCTCCGTTGCTCTTGGGTTTTGCCAAACTTCGCGTGCGCGCGGCGGGCGCAGCGGCCGCTCCGTCGCGATCCATCGACAAGGGCCAAAATTGGGTCAATTGCCCGGCCGCATGGAGGTAAATCTTTATCAACCATTGCCGCCGCCGCACCAATTCCTCGCGCAACCGTCGGGCCTGGTCCGGGGGGAGTTCGCGCTTTTCGATGAATTTATCCCAGGTCCGCAACAGCACTTCGGCATCTTGAATGTTCCCCATCATGGTCTGGTAATGATGCATCGCGGCGAGCATCCGGTCGTTCGCGGCGGGCAGATAATCGGCCAGCGCCTCCACCATGTAGCGAAACTTTTTGAAAGCCACGCGCGTGCAATGAATCGTCCTGGTATCGCTCGGATCGATGCGTGCCCGCAGCTGGACAGCGCGCGCGAACGCCCGGTCCAGCGAGCGCAGCAGAATGGCGCTCGCCCTTTCGGGGCTGCATCGTTTGCCCTTTTCCTGCACGTCCTCGCGGGCGGCGGCAATCAATTTACCCACCCGCCCGGTCTTCACCTGCTTGATCTGTTTGCGCGTCTGCCTCGAGAACCGCTCCTCGCGCTCGACCAGATAGTCGCAAAAAGGCCGGCCCGCGACAAAAGTGCGCGCCAATTTGCGCACCATCGGTAATTGGACTTGCGTGTCGCGCAAATCGTCGAACGTATCGAGGTGCTCCTTGAGGGCGGATTCGATCTTCTCGACGCAAACGGTGGGGATGAAGCCGCCGAGCAACTCGACGATCGAGAGCAAACGCCGCGTCTGCACCCGCGAATCGTGGATGGCGTTTTCGGAAAATTTCTCCTGGCAGCGCCTGAGTTCCTTGCGATATCGCTTCCACTGTTTCTTGAGCGATTTTTCCAGATGCGGAAGACTTGCCGGCGGCAGGCCGCAACGCGCAATGGTCCGCGCCTGCGCCCGCTGGCCGTCCACTCCCGCCAAGGGCTTCGCCCGTATCATGACCCTGTTCATGGCTCCCTTGGAAATATCAGAACCCCAGACTACGCTGTCAACCGCGCGAAAGCAACCGCTCGCCGGTTGGACCAACTGCCGCTTGTCAGTTGTCCGCAACGCCTGTTAGTTTGTAGTCATGGCACGAAAGGCATCGCCGGACTCGGAATCGGCTCACGGCTTCAACGACATCATCGCTGTCGTCCTCATTGCTGCGGCCCTGCTTCTGCTCGTCGCGCAACTCTCCTTCGACAGCCACGACATCGCCGCCATCAGCGTCCCGCCCAACAACCCCGCTCACAACTGGATCGGCCCGGTCGGCGCGGATTTGGCTTACGCGTCGTTCTTCGTCCTGGGACTGACCGGATACGCGCTCCCCGGCCTCATGGCGTTTCTGGGCTTGGGTTACCTGTTCCAATCCCTCGCTTACTTGAAGCGCCGCTGGCCCTGGGGTGTGGTGCTGTTGCTGTCCTCGATGGGTCTCCTGCACCTCGTGAATTCGTCCGCCTTCTTTTCCAGATCCCTCCGCGCTCTCGGCGCACCCAGCGTCGGCGGTGTCATCGGCATGGCGCTGTACCAAAACTTTTTCCGGATGTTTGGATCCGCCGGCGCCGCCATTATCTACGGCACGCTTTACGCAGTAAGCCTGCTGTTCCTCACCAATTTCCAACTCGGCGCATGGCTGCGCAAGCTCTGGGGCAGCCGATCCCCTCCCGTTGCCGCCGGCAAAACGAGCCCCGAGGATCAAGCGCTGGAACGCCGCGCGCGCGACCTGAAAAAGCAGGCCCGCGAATTGCAGGAGCAAGTCGAACGCGAACGCTCCGGCCTCGGCCCGGATCTCAAACCCGTGCCCGAACCCACCGTGCGCGATCATAGCGTGTCCCAATCCAAAGGCGCGCGCGCCAAAAAGCCCGCCGCTGTGGAAATCACTCCCCCGGACGAGGGCGAAGTGATTCCGGCGCGTGAAGTGGCCGCCGCCACCACGTCGGATGTCCTGGGACGGAAACACGAATCCGACGGCAATGGCGATTCGTCCGCGGCGGAAAACGACGGTACGGATGAAAAAGATGCCGCCGCCAACGCCGATTCCGAAGGCGCGGCGGATGCCTCCGCCGCGGCCAAACCCAAGCCCGCGCCCAGGAAACCCAAGCCCATCACCGTCGCGGCTACACCGATGATCGGCAATTATCATCTCCCGACGATCGATTTTCTCCAGCACGCCGATCCGCAAATCAAGCCCACCGAGTCCAAGGAAGAATTGATGGCCAACGCGCGGCTCATGCAGCAGACCCTCGCCCAATTCGACATCGAGGTCGCCCTCGGCGACATCACCAAAGGGCCAACCATCACTCGCTACGAGCTCCACCCGGCGCCAGGCGTGAAGCTCGAAAAAATCACCGCGCTCAACAACAACATCGCCGCTGCCCTCAAAGCCGAGCGCATCAACATTCTCGCGCCTGTCCCGGGTAAAAGCTCCGTGGGCGTCGAGGTGCCCAACCTCGTCAAGACCAAAGTCATCATGCGCGACTTGCTCGAATCCGACGAGTGGCGCAACTCCAAGGCCCGGATTCCGCTCGCCTTGGGCAAGGACGTTTACGGCCACCCGATCGTCGCCGACCTCGCCGAGATGCCGCACCTGCTCATCGCGGGCAGCACCGGCTCCGGCAAATCCGTTTGCATCAACGCCATCGTCTCTTCGCTGCTCTACCGCTTCTCGCCCGACCAGCTTCGCTTCGTGATGATCGATCCCAAAGTCGTCGAGTTGCAGCATTACAACCATCTGCCCCACCTCGTCGTCCCCGTCGTCACCGATCCCAAGAAAGTCATCCTCGCCCTGCGCTGGGTTGTCAACGAAATGGAGAAGCGCTACCAAATCTTCGCCCGCGTCGGCGTCCGCAACATCGCCACCTTCAACTCCCGGCCGCGAAACAAGCCCATGCCGCCCGAGGAACCCGAATTGCCGCTCATGGCCAAAAAGGAAAAAGTCGAGCCCGGCGCCGATGGCTTTGCCGTCGAGGTCGACGAAGAAATCGTCGTACCCCGCGAGGCCGACATCGTCATCCCGGAGAAGCTCAGCTACATCGTCGTCGTCATCGATGAATTGGCCGACCTCATGCTCGTCGCGCCCGCGGACGTGGAAATGGCCATCGCCCGTATCACGCAAATGGCGCGTGCCGCCGGCATCCACTGCATCGTCGCCACGCAACGGCCCAGCGTGGACGTCATCACCGGCGTCATCAAAGCCAACATCCCCGCCCGCATCGCCTTTCAGGTCGCCGCCAAAGTGGACTCGCGCACCATCCTTGATGCCATGGGCGCCGACAAGTTGCTCGGCAAAGGGGACATGCTTTATTTGCCACCCGGCTCGGCCAAGTTGATCCGCGCCCAGGGCGCGCTCATCACTGACCAGGAAATCCAAAGCGTCGTGGACTTCATCGCACGGCAGGCCAAGCCCAGCTACGAACTCGAGATCCACCAGCAACTCTCCAAACCCGC
>Ga0073928_10004442_pt1 | contig 20754 bp, 17 predicted proteins | sample PaiPotPPA55metaG_FD_76969 | JGI IMG/M metagenome (GOLD analysis project Ga0073928, IMG submission 76969) | Iron sulfur acid spring bacterial and archeal communities from Banff, Canada, to study Microbial Dark Matter (Phase II) - Paint Pots PPA... ...
CAAATGCCATTTCGCTTTGCTCAGTTCAAAAGCCACGTACACGGTGGCATATTCGGGGGCGGCGGGTGTGTCAGTGTGATTGAGCTTCGTCATCTCGATCCTCGAGGTTAGGGTTGCGAATGGCAGAATAGTCACGAGGAGCGCTGGCGCGCCAATTTCGCCCATTATTCTCCAGTTGATCGCGGAAGTCACAAAGTCTAGCGTCATTGCGGCCGTTGTCCCGCATGGAGCGCAGCGAAAGGCATCGCGCAGCGTTCGAGCTCTGCTTCAGACGGGGACCACTGAGCATAAAGAACAAGGCCGGCATGCCACGTGCGGACGCAGCGCGGGTGGCAGTGGGAGGAACGGATGGGTTTGCGACTATTCGCCGTTGCGACTACGATTCTGACCGGCGCCGTTCTTGCCGCCCAACCGGCATTGGCACAAAAGCACGGCGGCACGCTCAAATACTACCACCGCGATAATCCGCCCACGGCCTCCATTCACGAGGAGGCCACCATATCGACGGTCAATCCGTTCATGGCGGTGTTCAACAACCTGGTGCTGTTCGATCAGAGCAAGCCGCGAGAGAGCCTGGATACCATCGTTCCCGATCTGGCCGAGAGCTGGAGCTGGAGCGAGGATGGAAAACGGCTCACGTTCAAGCTGCGCCAAGGCGTCAAGTGGCATGACGGCAAGCCGTTCACTGCCAAGGACGTCGGCTGCACCTTCGACCTGTTGCTCGGCAAGGCCAAGGATGGGCTGCGCCTCAACCCGCGCCAGGTCTGGTATCAGAACGTGGAGAACGTCAGGCTGGACGGGGATTTCGAGGTCACCCTCGAGCTCAAGGAGCCGCAGCCGTCCTTGCTCGCCATGCTGGCGTCCGGCTACTCCCCGATGTACCCGTGCCACGTCTCCCCCCGTGAGATGCGTGGGAAGCCGATCGGGACCGGCCCGTTCCGGTTCGTCGAGTTCAGGCGCAACGAGGTGATCAGGCTCGCACGCAATCCGGACTATTGGAAAAGCGGGCGCCCTTATCTCGATGCGATCGAAGTGCGCATCATTCCAAGCCGCTCCACCCGCATCCTGGCATTCGTTGCCGGCGAATTCGACATGACCTATGACATCGACGTGACCATCCCGCTGATGAAGGATGTGCAGTCACAGGCCCCGAAGGCGATCTGCGAGCTGCGTCCGACCGGGGTCTACAGCAATCTCCTGGTGAACCGGGAGGCCGCTCCGTTCAACGATCCGAAGCTGCGCCGCGCCATGGCGCTTGCAATCGATCGCAAGAGCTTCGACGAGATCCTCGGTCAAGGCAAGCTCGGCCTCAGCGGTGCCATGCAGCCCCTGCCCGAAGGGTTCTGGGGCATGCCGCCCGATGCGCTCAAATCGCTGCCCGGCTACAGCGATGACATGGAAAAAAGGCTGGCGGAAGCGCAGGCGATCATGCGCGAGCTGGGCTACGGGCCAGACAAGCCGCTGCGGGTGAAGATCTCCACCCGGGATATCGGAGATTACCGCGATCCGGCGGTCATCCTCATCGATCAGCTCAAGAAGATCTATGTCGAAGGCGAGCTGGAAGTCGTCGACACGACGCTCTGGCACCGCAAGGTCACGCGCGGCGACTACTCGGTAGGCATGAACCTGACGGGGATCGGCGTGGACGACCCCGACGTCAATTTCGGCGAGAATTACACCTGCCATTCCGAGAGAAATTACAACCATTACTGCAACCCCGAGGTGGACGGTCTCATCGCCGCCCAGTCCAGAGAGCCCGACATCAACAAGCGAAAGCAGCTGGTGTGGCAGATCGAGCGCAAGCTGGCGGAAGATGTCGCGCGCCCCGTGATCCACTTCCTTCGCGCAGCCAACTGCTGGTACCCCCACGTCAAGGGGCTCGTGCTGCATCAGAACAGCATCTACAACGACGCGCGATACGAGGACGTCTGGCTGGACAGATGACGGAGATCAGAGATCAGATGTCAGATGTCAGATGTCAGAGATCGCACGTCCGACATCTGACATCCGACATCTGACATCTGACGTCCGAAATCCATGGGCCGTTACCTGATCCGCCGACTGCTGCTCATGCTGCTGACGCTGTTCGGCATCTCGGTGATCATTTTCGTTCTGCTGCGCATCGTCCCGGGCAACATTGCCGATATCCTGTTCGACGCCGCCGGGATGGTGAGCGCGGCGGACAAGCACAAGCTCGAGGTCGAGCTTGGTCTCGACCAACCCATCGTCATTCAATACCTCCATTGGATCGGCAATCTCGCCCGCGGCGACTTCGGATATACCTACGTATCCGAGCAGCCTGCGCTGCAGGAGATCCTGCCGCGCATCCCCGTCACCGCGAAGCTCGCAGGACTGGCGCTGCTGTTCTCCATTCTGCTCGGGGTGCCGCTGGGGATCCTGAGCGCGGTACGCCAGGACACCGCTCTCGATTACGTTCTGCGCGTGCTGAGCTTGAGCGGATTGTCGCTCCCATCCTTCTGGCTCGGACTTCTGATACTCATGGGTTTCGTGCAATATCTCGGCTGGATCCCGATCTATAACGAGAAGCCCGCGCGCCTGCTGGATGAGTTGCTGCTGCTGAGCATTCCTGCCGCTGCGGTCGGCTTTCGTTCATCCGCTCTCGTCATGCGGCTGACACGCTCGTCGATGCTGGAGGTGCTCCGGCAGGACTACATCAGGACCGCGCGGGCAAAAGGTGCTTCCCCGGCTGCGGTCAACTATGATCATGCCCTGCGCAATGCAATGCTGCCGATCATCACCATCATCGGGATCGAGGCCGCCTTTCTGGTCGGCGGCCTCATCGTCACCGAGACCGTCTTCAACATACCGGGGGTCGCGCGCTTTCTGGTCGATGCGATCCGGTGGCGCGATTATCCCGTCGTGCAAAGCCTGGTGATGTTCGTCGCGGTCGTGGTGGTGAGCGTGAACTTTCTCGTCGACATGACCTATGCGGTGCTCGACCCGCGTATCAGATACGAGAATTGAGCCCTGTGATCGGAGCAGCCAGTGACGGTACTGGATCAGCAGACGCAGCTTGATCGCACGGCTGAGCGCGCCGCATTCCGCCAGGGGCTCGCCCATTTTGCGCGCCGGTATCCGCTCGGCGCGGCCGGGGCAACGATCGTGCTCGCGATCGTGCTGATGGCAGTGCTCGCCGATTGGATCACCGCCTTCGATCCGATCAGCACCAGCGCACGCGATTCGCTGGCCAAGCCCGGTGGCGTGCACCTGCTGGGAGCCTATTTCATGGGTCGCGACATGTGGAGCCGCATCGTCTTCGGCGCGCGGATCTCGCTCGCGGTCGGCATCGGATCGACGACGCTCGGCTGCCTCATTGGAGTCTGCGCCGGGTTGGGCTCCGGCTATTTCGGCGGATGGCTCGACCTGATCACGCAGCGCCTCATGGACATGCTGCAATCGCTGCCGCTGCTCGTCCTCGCGCTGGTCATGGCGGCCGCGCTTGGTCCTTCCATTCAAAATACCATTATTGCCATCTCCATTCCCCTGGTTCCCACGGTTGCACGCGTCATTCGCTCCAACACGCTGATGCTGCGCGAGATGCCTTTCGTCGAGGCCGCGCGCGCAATCGGCATGAGCGAAGTGGCGATTGCCGTGCGCCACGTGCTCCCGAACACGCTGGCGCCATTGATCGTGTTGGCTACGGCTCAGCTCGGTTCCGCCATTCTGGTCGAGGCGGCGTTGTCGTTTCTGGGCCTCGGGATTCCGGAGCCGTACCCCTCCTGGGGCCGGATGCTGTCGGAATCTGCGGCCGAGTATGTGCGCACCGCCCCGTGGCTGGTGGTCTATCCGGGGCTCGCCATCAGCCTCGCCGTGTTCGGAACGAACCTGCTGGGCGATGCATTGCGGGATGCCTTGGACCCGCGCCTGCGTCACTGAGCACGCGCTCCTCGCAATGACCCAGGCGGCAGGGGATCAAGCGGGGATCAGCGACGAATGCCGCCGACCGGCGAGCAGCGACAGGGCTCCCGTGCTCGAAGTCGAGCGCCTGCAGACATTCTTCTTTACCCGACAAGGCGTGCTCCGGGCGGTTGACGGGCTCGGCTTTTGCGTTGGTCCAGGGGAAACGCTCGCCATCGTGGGCGAGTCTGGTTGCGGCAAGACTGTCACCGCACTCTCGCTGATGCGGCTTGTGCCGGATCCACCCGGCCGGATCGTCGGCGGCAGCGTGAAGCTCGCCGGGAGAGATCTGCTTGCCCTCGATGAAGCGGAGATGCGGCGGGTCCGCGGAAAAGATATTTCCATGATCTTTCAGGAACCGATGACATCGCTCAACCCGGTCATGACCATCGGCCGCCAGATCGCGGAAGCCTTGCTGCTGCATGAGAAGCTGAGCCGCTCGGGAGCACGCCGCAAGGCAATCGACATGCTGCGCCTGGTGCGTATTGCGGACCCCGAGCGGCGGATGCGGGAATATCCGCATCAACTTTCCGGAGGCATGCGCCAACGCGCGATGATCGCCATGGCGCTCGCCTGTAACCCGCGGGTATTAATTGCCGACGAGCCGACAACGGCGCTCGACGTCACCATTCAGGCGCAGATTCTCGATCTTATTCTCGAGCTGAAATCCCAGCTCGGGACTGCGGTAGTCCTGATCACCCACGATCTCGGGGTTGTCGCCGAGGTGGCACAGCGGGTGATCGTGATGTATGCGGGGCGCAAGGTGGAGGAAGCGCCGGTCGATGCGCTGTTTGCACATCCGCTGCATCCCTATACCCGCGGCCTGCTGGCCTCGGTTCCGCGCCTCACGGTGATGCGCGGCGCTGTTCCTCGCCCGCCGCAGCCTCTGCAAGAGATCCCCGGAATGGTTCCCGCGCTCATCAACCTGCCCGCGGGCTGCGTCTTCGCCCCGCGTTGCGCACTCGCCGATGACAGGTGCCGCCGGGAATACCCGCCGTATGAGCAAAAGCGGCAAGGCCACTCGGTCGCCTGCTGGCATGCGGATGCATTCGAAGGAAAGACGAATGTCTGAGGGACTGCATGCCGGGCCGATACCGCCAGCATCCCTCAGTCCTCCCGTCCTGGAGGTAAACGGGCTCAAGAAATATTTCAGCACACGAGGAGGTTTCCTCGGCCGCAATGCGGGGCATGTCTTCGCGGTCGATGGGGTGAGCTTCTCCATCCAACGAGGGGAGACGCTTGGCCTGGTCGGAGAATCGGGCTGCGGCAAGTCGACCGTAGGTCGCACGGCGCTGCGCCTCATCGAGCCCACTGCCGGAAGCATAAAGCTCGACGGGGAGGACATCACCCATCTGCCCAGAAAGGAGCTGCGCCGTCGTCGCGCGCAGATGCAGATCATATTTCAAGATCCGTTTTCCTCGCTTGACCCCCGCATGTCCGTGGGCTCCATCGTGGGCGAGCCTCTGCGCATCCACCGCGTCGGTTCCGCCAAGGACAGAACCGCACAGGTGGCGGAGCTGTTCGACCGCGTGGGATTGCGCAGGACCCAGATGTCCAATTACCCGCATCAGTTCTCCGGCGGACAACGCCAGCGTATCGGGATCGCACGCGCGCTTGCGCTCTCGCCGAAGCTCGTCGTCGCCGACGAGCCGGTTTCATCCTTGGACGTCTCCATTCAGGCGCAGATCCTGAATTTGATGATGAGCCTGCAGCGCGAGCTCGGCCTCGCCTATCTGTTTATCTCGCACAACCTGGCAGTGGTTGAGCATTTAAGCCAGCGAGTGGCCGTGATGTATCTCGGACGGATCGTGGAGCATGCCGAGAAGGCCTCCCTCTTCACCTCGCCGCTGCATCCTTATACCGAGCTGCTCCTCGCCGCCGTGCCGGTCCCGGATCCTTCGGTCAGACGCGGCAAGCGCATCCTTCAGGGCGATGTGCCGAGCCCGGTGAACCCGCCCGCCGGCTGTCGTTTTCACACCCGCTGTCCCTATGCCGTCGAGCGCTGCCGAGTCGAGACGCCCATGCTGCGCGAGATCAGCCCGGGTCACTGGGTGGCCTGCCATCTGAGATAGATTATATCGCCAACTCGTGCTAAGCTCGTTGCCACCGCTCGTGCTGCTTCTGGCGGGACGACCCGCCGAGGGCGCCACAGGGGAGGAGGCTGAATGCAGCTCATCGTCTACTACGTTGTGTTCATGATCTCAGGCGATATCGCTGCCTACCTGATCGGACTTGTCGTGGAGCGCGAGTTCGGCTCTCACGTCAGTCTCATTGTCTTCCTTGCGCTCTATTTCCTGTTCCTGTGGATTTCCTGGCTGCTCGCGGTACGAGTGACGCAGCCGAAAGACATTCAGGTCGCCGGCGCTGCGTGAGCCCTGCTCGTCTCAGTTTTGTTATCTTGCCTCGGCAAAGCTGAGAGCGAAGTTTGCACCTCCGGTAGGGCGATTCTCGACCTTGATGCTGGCGGCATGTGCCTCGGCAATACGCTGAACGATTGACAGGCCCAGCCCTGCGCCTCCTTTGCGACGACGGTCCCGGCGCCAAAAACGGCGGAAGATCAATTCCCGATCATCGGGGGCAATTCCTGGCCCCTCATCAAAAACCTGGATCACGCCCTCTTCGCTGACCGCTATCTCCACTGTGCTTCCCGCCCCTGAATAGTTGATGGCATTCTCGACGAGGTTACGCACTGCGCGCGACAACATCTCGGAGTTGCCCCTGACCCATACCGGTTTATCCGTGCCGCTCAGGGCAATGCTCTTGCCCTGCCCCAATGCCAAAGGGGCGGTGAATTCGGCAATCTCGGCGCATATCGCGTGCAGATCCGCTTCCTCCGATGGATCGAGGGAAAAAGTCTCCAACTCCGCTATGTCGAGCAGCTGGGTCAGTATCCTGGCCATGCCGTCGATGTCCTTGTGCAGGGCCTTGGCCGCATTGCGATCGACCAGGGTATCGAGGCGGCTGCGCAAGATGGTCAGCGGGGTGCGCAGCTCATGCGCGGCATCTGCCGTAAACTCGCGCTGGACTCGGAAGCCTTTCTCCAGCCGATCAAGCGCCTGGTTGACCGCCTCGACCAATGGCAGAATCTCGCCGGGAATGCTCTCTGTCGAGAGCCTGATATCAGCTCGTTGCGGAGTTATCTCCTTGGCGCTTTGCGAGGCCTTGAGCAGCGGACGCAATGCGCGGCGGAAAATCACGATGTCGATCGCCAGCAGGAACAACAGGATAGGCAGCGTGATCCATCCTACACGCTTGAAAAAATCCGCGACGATGTCGTCAATGATCACGTCGCGATGCGTCAGATCCTCGCCAACCTGGATCCAGACCGTCTGATCACCAATCTTCTTTGCGATACTGACACCGGAAATGGCGGCATTGCCGCGCCGCGTCTCGAGCAAGGCGAAGTTGCCAGGGCGCATATCTCCCGTGAATATGGGAGCTCGATCCTTCAGCGAGGAAAATAACACCCGTCCGCCGCTGTCGAGCACCGCGTAGAGGTATCGCCCGTAAGCCTGCGAGTACATGTCCGCAAGCCCGGGCGGCAATTCGAGCGTCCACTCGCCGTTGCCCTGCATTGCCAGATAGTGCGCCACCAAATCTGCCTGGTCGCGCATGGCTTGCCGCAGCAGATCGTCGGCGGCCGATTTTACGAACCAGTACAGCACGAGAGGCATGAATATCGCCGTGATCACCACCGCGATCACGTGCAGAAAGATGATTCTCGAGAAGATCGACTTGAAAGAGATCACGCGGCTTTTTCTTCGCTGATGAGATAGCCCACGCCGCGAATGGTATGAATCTGAACTTTCGCGCCGTTCTCCGAAAGCTGCTTGCGCAAGCGATGCACGTAGACTTCGACGGCGTTGGAGGCAATTTCCCCCGAGACTCCAAAAATCTGATCTTCGACCAGCTTCTTCGAGACGACACGGTCCTTGCGCCGCATCAGAAGCTCGAGCACCGCAACCTCGCGCGCCGACAGCGTTTGAGGCCTGTCGTCGATGAAGGCCTGCCTGCTCTCGGTGTCGAATACCAGGTTCGCAACCTGCAAGGCACGCCCGAGCAATTGGCCGGGGCGGCGCAACAGCGCTTCCAGTCGCGCCGCCAGCTCCTCCAGGGCGAAAGGCTTGACCAGATAGTCATCCGCGCCGCTGCGCAGCCCGCTGACGCGATCGTGCAAGCCGCCCCGCGCGGTCAGCACCAGAACCGGCAGCGGGTCCTTGCGCTCGCGGATCTCGCGCAGAATCGACAGGCCGTCTGCGTCAGGAAGCCCGAGGTCGAGAATGAGAAGGGCATATCGGGTACTGGCCAGTGCCGCGCGGGCTTCGGCCGCCGTGGTCATGAGATCGCTGTCGTAACCTTCGCGCTTGAGACCCTGGGTCAAGAGCTGAGCGAGCTCCGGATTGTCCTCGACTACGGCTAACCGCATGACCTTGCTTTAAGGCAAATCAGCTCCATCCGCGACGACGGTCTGCTCGCCCGTTGACGGCACAGGCGGCAGCCTCGGCGGCCCCTCGTTCTTCAGGTCCGGCCTCACCGGCAGACTGACCGTGAATTTGGATCCCTCTCCCTCATGGCTCTCGACCGCGATCTCGCCGCCGTGGGCTTCCACGACCATCTTGGCGAGATACAGCCCGACACCGGTGCCCACAATGCCGGAGACATTGCTCCCTCGGTAGTAGCGCTCGAACACCTGATCGATGTCTTTCGCCGGGATCCCGATGCCGTGGTCGCGCACGCTGACCAGCACGGCTCCCCCATCCTGCTCGGCGCCGACCTCGATCGCGCGGCCCATTGACGAATACTTGACCGCATTGGAGAGAAGATTGCTGAACATTTGAAACAACAGCTTCTGGTCGCCCACGATATGCAAAGGGACGGCCCCGAAGCGCTCATCGATCTGCAATCCAGGCGCGACCTCGCGATGCAGCTGGCAAGCTTCCCGCAAGAGCTTGGAGAGATCGATCTGCTCCGTCTGGAAGGAGAGACCGCCATCGATCACGCGGGAGGAGTTGAGCAGGTTCTCTATGAGGTGTGTGAGCCGCAGGACCGCCGCCCGCACTTTCCCCGCGCGCTCGCTGATCTCCTGTGACCCCAGACGGTCCTTCATCTTGATCAGGCGCTGGGCATGACCGTCGATGATGCTCAACGGGGTGCGAAATTCATGCGAGGCCATCGACACGAAATTGCGCTGCAACAAGGCGAGCCGCTGCTCCTGCGCGAGCTTCTCCTCGAGCATCGCCGTCTGCTCCATCAACCGGCGCTGGCTGTGCATCAGCTCGATGGCATTATTGCGAAAGACGACCGTTGCGCGCGCCATCTCTCCGATCTCGTCGCGCCGGTTTGTGCCTTGGATCTCGATTGCGGTATTGTTGCCGGCGAGGCGGTGCATGCAATCCGCAAGATGCAGGAGCGGGGCTGAAATCGAGCGCCGGATATAAAACAGCACGGCGGCGACCATCACCCCCGCGAGCGCCATGGCGAGCCCTACCAGCCAGAATGCCTGCCGGTAGGTGGCAGCAACTCTCCCGCTGGCCTCATGCGCCTGGGCCACCGTGCGTTCGGTGAGCTGTCCCAGCGCATCGCTCGCCGCATCGTAAGCAGCGTGCGAGCTCGACAGATAGAGGCCGATCGCCTCTGATTTACGGCCACTGCGCGAGAGGGTCAGTATCTGGTTGACCACCTTTCGGTAGTCGTTCCATCTCTCCTTGAATTTCTCGTAGAGCGTGCTCTCCACGGCATCATGGCGGATCTGCTCGTAGGAGCGCTCCGACTGCGCGATCGAGCGGTCAAGCTGCTCCAGCCCCTCCTCCGTCGCCGCGATCTCGGAATTATCCGCGGCCAGGAGATTGCTGCCCTCGACTGCCCGGAAGTCGGAGGTGAAATTGTTGAGGTCGCCCAATACCCGTGTTTTGGGCAGCCACAAATCGGCAATATTCTCGGAGACGCGGTTGAAGCTGCTCAGACGCGAGATACTGAACAACCCAAGCACGATCACCAGGAAAAAGAAAAACAGGAAGACGATGGTCAGATGAAATCTGATCGAGCTCGGTTGCCGCATGGCACGCCGTCATCTTGGCAAATGGATCAGGGCCAAGTATTGGAGTGAATCGCTATGCCTATATAAAGCGCTCGATGCGCCGGTCCAACCACCGCTTTTGCGTGTTGGAGGATGGATTCAGTCGCACGGGTGCGACAACTCATTGCGCGGTGTCATTGCGGGGCGCTCGCGAAGCCCGTACTCGGAGGGCGCGTAACGCCGATCCGAGCGCTCGCGGCCACGGAATGACAGAACGGCGTCTGGATGCAAAATGGCAGAACCCCGGAAGAAAAAGATACTTTGCATTGAAGATGACCCCGAGGCTGCTGCCTTGATCGCAGAGGAGCTGGTAGAGCGGGGTTACGAAGTCCTTGTCGCCAGGGACGGAAGAGAAGGGTTCGCGGCCATTCTCAGGAACATGCCCGATCTCGTACTATCGGACATCAGCATGCCGGGCATGTCCGGCTTCGAATTGCTGGAGCGCCTGACGGCGCTTGCTCCCCGCTTCCGGCACATGCCTTTCGTGTTCCTCACGGCCCTCTCCGATCGCGACAACGAGCTGCGGGGCCGACAGCTCGGCGCCGACGATTATGTGACCAAGCCGATCGACTTCGACGTATTGGCTACGATCATTACGGCCCGCTTGGCGGGCGTGGCGCGCATGGAGCTGTGGCCGAAGCTGGTGGACCTCAACGACCGCGAAGTCGAGACACTGACCTGGGTTGCGCGGGGCAAGACCTCTGCTGAAATCGCCCAAATCCTCGGGCTCTCCAAGCGAACGGTCGACTTTCACATCGACAATGCGCGGGGGAAGCTCGGCGCGGCTACCCGCACGCAGGCGGTAATGAAAGCGGCGGACGGTGGCTTGATCGAGCCTTGAATATCGCTTCACCAGACCGCAACGGCGCATGCCAGCGCCAAGGGGACGAGGGCCACACCGAGATATATCCAGGTCCGGTACCCCTCAGCATCTTTGGGAAGCATGAACAGATGCGCAATGATCCAGATGCAGACTACGACGCCCAGAACCAGGCGAATGGCATCGCCAAACGAATCAAACGCCGTCCATATCGTCTCGTTCTGCGGCATGCTTACCCGCACGGTGACAGCGAGCAGGGTGCATACGAAAATCGACCGCAGCACAATGGCCGCTATTCGCAGACGGACGGGAACCCCATAACGCGGGAGCGTGGCGTCAGGGGGCGCCTCCGCGGTCGCCATGCAGATCGTTCATTTTCATCGCTTCGCCTTTCGTCGCGGTGGGCCGCTCACAATCTTCCGGCAGCAGCACCCAACTACAGGATACAAAGATTCTGCTGTCCATGTAAGTAGCAGCAGCCCAGATGTAAGGCTCAGCGAGAGTTCATTCCCCAAGCGCCCGATTGTGCATCGCACAAATCAACGATTTGGCTAGTCTGTGCGCCGCGCAACGAAAGGACGCGTACCACCCGCCGAGGCCGTAAGACACGCTCAGGTGTATTCGGCCTCAGCGGCAGGCGGAGGTGTCGCTGCCGTGTCCGGTCCGCGGCGCAGGAACATTGTCTGCAGGGCCGGCACCACAACCAGAAGTATGATCGGGCCGATGAGCATGCCCCCGACCACTACCGTCGCGAGCGGGCGCTGAACCTGGCTGCCGATCCCCGTCGAGATCGCGGCCGGCAGGAGCCCAATGCAAGCCGACAGGGCGGTCATCAACATCGGCCGCATGCGTTGCTCGGCGGCATGCATCATTGCATCGATGCTGCCCATGCCGCTTCCTCTGACTTGGTTGTAATAGGTGATGATGAGAATGCCGTTCATCACCGAGACGCCGAAGAGCGAGACAAACCCGACGGCTGCGGAAATGCTGAAGTCCAGGCCCGAAAAATACAAGGCCAGGACGCCGCCGCCGATGGCAAACGGTATTCCCGCAAGCGCCATCAAACTGTCGCGTAGCGAGTTGAACAGGGCGTAGAGAAGCAGAAGAATGAGGGCCAGGCTGATCGGGACGATGATCTGGAGGCGGGCCTTGGCAAGTTGCAGCTCTTCGAACTCACCGGCCCAGATAATGCGATAGCCGTTGGGCAGCTGTACGTTGCGAGCGATGCGCTCCTGCGCCTCGGCAACCGTCCCCCCGAGGTCGCGACCGCGCACGCTGAACTTGATCGGAATATAGCGCTGGTTGCGCTCACGATAGATGTAGGATGCGCCCGTATCGAGCGTAATATCGGCTACCTCGGTCAGGGGAATATAGGCGGTAACTCCGCTGGCCGTCTGAAATCCGACCTTGATCTTGCGGACCGCATCGATGTTGTCGCGATACTCCGGCCCTACTCGCACCGTCACGTTGAACTGGCGGTCGGCTTCGAGCAACGTGGTCGCCACCGTGCCGCCGAGTGCCGCCTGGACCACCGAATTGATATCCGCAACATTGAGGCCATAGCGGGCAGCCCGGTCCCGATCGATCTTGATGTTCAGATTGGGCTGTCCGAGCACGGGGAAGATTCCAAGGTCGGTAACTCCCTTGACCTGCATCATCTCGCGCAGGACACGTCCGGCGATCTGCTCGAGCGTTTGCAGATCGCGGCCTATGATCTTGATCGAATTGGCCCCCTTTACGCCCGATAGACCTTCTTCGATGTTGTCCTGAATGTATTGCGAGAAATTGAAGCCAATTCCTGTGAACTCGTTGAGAAACTCCGCCTGGAGCTCGTCGATCAGCTTCTCCTTTGTCCTTCCCGGGGCCCATTGCTCGAAAGGCTTGAGCGGGACGAACAGCTCGACATTATTGAATCCAGCGGCATCGCTGCCGTTGTCCGGCCGGCCATGCTGGGAGACTACGGTGATCACCTCGGGATGGCGCAACAGGATCTCGCGCATCCTGTTCACCGCAGGCATGGCGGCTTCGAGCGAGATGGTGGGCGGCATCGTGCCCCGAATCCAGAGATTGCCTTCCTCGAGCGCCGGCAGGAACTCGGTGCCAAGTCGCGGGATCAAGAGCCCGATCACGGCCAGGAAAGCCGCTCCGATGCCGACCATGGTAATGCGGTGGGTGAGCGACCATCGCAGCACCGGCGTGTAGAGCGCGCGCAGGGCGCGCACGACCACTGTTTCAACCTCATTCACGTGCTGGGGAATCATGTAGGACGCCAGCACCGGCGTGACGGTAAAGGTCGCGATCAGCGCGCCCACCAGGGCGTAACCGTAGGTCCTCGCCATAGGGTTGAAGATCTGTCCCTCGACGCCCTGCATGGTGAACAGGGGGACGAAGGCTGCAACCGTGATGGCCGCGGAGAAGAACACCGCCCTATCCACCTGCAACGCGCTCGCAAAAATCATGCGCAGCCGATCGGTCCACGCGCCGCTCTCGGTGCCCATGACGCTGCTGGGATCGGCCCCCCATTGTCCCTCGGAGAGCTGGCGCAAGAGCTGCTCGCGTTCCTGCGCCGGCGCCTGAGCATTGCGAAAGATGTTCTCGACCAATATCACCGCCGAATCGACGATGATCCCAAAATCGACGGCGCCGATCGACAGCAGATTGGCATCCTCTCCCCGCAGCACCAGGATGATGATGCTGAAGAACAAGGCAAAGGGGATATTCACCCCGACGATGATGGCGCTGCGCAGATCACCGAGAAAAATCCACTGGACGACGAAAACCAGCAGGCAGCCAAAGATCAGGTTGTGGAGCACAGTATTCGTGGTCACCGCTACCAGAGTGGTGCGGTCGTAAAACGGCACAAGCTTCACGCCCGGCGGCAAGGTCCCGTCGCTATTTATTTTTTCGACTTCCGCCTCGATCCGGGGCACGACGTCATTGCTATGCAACGTTCGATTCATGACGAGGATCGCTGCCACGACGTCGTCCTCACCGTCGCGCCCGGCCTTGCCAAGCCTCGGCACATAGCCGACCGAGACGCGCGCGACATTCTTGACCTGCACCGGGACGCCATTTGATTGCGCAAGCGGGATGTTCTCGATGTCCTCGACGCGCCACCCCTGGATCAGGTTGGAGTTGCCGCCGCTGTCGAGCAGACCAACGCCGCGGATATTCACGGACTGCTGGCCGATATTGATCGTCCGTCCGCCCACATTGGTGTTGGCGTTGCCGATCGCGGTCAGCACTTGCGGCAGAGTGATGCTGTAGGCGTCGAGCTTGTTGAGATCGACCTCGACATCGAATTGTTTGGTCGTGCCGCCCCAGGTGTTGACCTGGACCACGCCTTCGACCGTGAGCAGCCGGCGCTGAAGCACCCAGTCCTGAATGGTCCGCAGGTTGGTCAAGCCGATGTGGGGCGGGCCGACCACCTGATAACGGTACACCTCGCCGACCAGGCTGGAGCCCTGAATTGTGGGGGTCACGCCGTTGGGAAGGTTGACGTTCTGCTGCAGGCTCAAAGCCGCCTGGGTGACCGCGAAATAATAATCGACGCCGTATTTGAAGGTGACGCGGACAAACGAGAGCCCATAGAAGGAAGTGGAGCGAATGATGTCGACGCCGGGTGTCGGAGCCAGCCCGACCTCGATCGGGATCGTATAATAGCGCTCCATCTCCTCGGCGGATTGGCCGGCCGCCTGGGCTGTAATCTCGAGGATGACCGGCGCAGGATTGGGATAGGCCTCGATATTGAGCTTGGAGAACGCGATCAGCCCGCCCCCGACAAACGCCAGAAGGCACAACAGAATGATCGGCCGCCGCGTCAGTCCGAACGCTACCAGGCCCTTGAGCACGAGGATCTCTCCATTCTCCGGTGCACGGATCTGACGGGCAATCGCCTGGCCATTACCGGGATGCAGTGGCTAGCGCGTTGCTCAGGAACAAGGCTCCTTCCGTCGCCACCATCTCTCCGGATTGAAGGCCCTCCAGGATTTGACGATAGCCGTCCTGCTGCAGGCCGATCCTGACAGTCCGCCGCATGAAGCGCCGGCGATCGGCGGTGACCCACACCGTCATGGTCCCGTCGCCTTCCCGCACCACTCCATCCAGCGGGACCGCGACGGCGCGGATTGGATCGCCGGTCCGAATGACGAATGTGGCAAACATTCCCGCCCGCAACTCGTAATGAGGATCGGCAACTTCGGAGCGCACCCACACCCGATGCGTATTGGGGTCCACGATCGAGGAGATCGTGGAGATCCTCCCATCGAAGACCCGGTCCGGAAACGCTATGATTCGGACCTTGACCTCCTGGCCCACCTTGAAATCGGGGCTGTCCGATTCGGCGACGTTTGCCAGCATCCACATGGTCGAGACGTCCGCGACCGAGAACGGAGCAGGCGGATTGCCGGGCTGAACGTACAATCCAGGTGCGGCATTGCGGGCCGTGACCCGGCCGGAGATGGGGCTCGGCACGACCAGGATCGGGTCGGCCATGCGCTTTGCGATGATGCTGTTGATCTCGGCTTCGCTCTTGCCGAACAGGCGTACGGCATCGCGACCCGCGCGCACATTGCCTTCCGCGGTCTGCTGGTCGGACACTGCCTGTTCGAGATCCTTCTGCGAAATGGCCTTGGTGGTGTAGAGCTGCTTGAGACGCGCCAGATTCCTGGTGGTGAATTCCAGCACTCCGGCCGCAGCGATCAACGTTGATTCCGCCTGCAGAAGATCCGGGCTGTCGATGGTGAACAAGGTCTGCCCCTTTTTCACCTCGTCGCCAATGGTAGCGAACAGGCCGACGATACGGCCCTGGTACGGGGCGAAGACCTGCACCGCCAGTTCCTGGTTGAAATCAATGCTGCCGACCGCGCTCTTTTCGATGGCGAAGGCGCGCTCGCCGGCGGCCTCCACCTTGACCGATGCCAGCTGCGTCGCCGAGAGCTCTATGCTGTCGCGTGGAGCGGGTTCGCCAGCCCCGCTTGTGGAAGTTGAATCCGTGCCCTTGGCGTAAGCATTTTTGGTTGCATCGCCACGGTTCGGTCTGAGCTGGCTGATCGAAAAATAGGCGCTGGTCGCAATGATGAGTACCACGGCTACGACCGCTGCGGTAAGCAAGCTGGCGTGTCGCTGTCTGGATGTCATTAGTTTTTCATTGAAACATTCGAAACGCCGAGCCTACTGTGACATATCACAGTTGTTGCCTTTGGGCACTCCAAAGCTGCAGCTAGGAGAGCGCATTCGAGAAGAAGCGAGCGAGTTTCCTGCGACCGCGAGTTCGAGGTTAGGACTGCACATGACGGTCAGGAGGGTTTTGTTGCAATCCTGAAGGATAAGCCTGACCTCGTGTTGCGCGACATCGGCGTGCCGATCATGTCCGGGTTCGAACTGTTAGAGCGCCTCACCGAGCTAGCGCCCCGCCTCGGACGAGTGCCTTTTGTGTTCCTCGCGGCGTTGGCCGATCGAAACACTGAGCTAATCATAAAGCGATTGCCCTCCTTGACGGCACTAACTCGGTGGCCAAAACAAAAGAGCTAACGAGACAGGGGCGAGCGCAAGATTCCTGTGCGCCTGCCGATCCTCTGCCTGCCATCCCGGCTATTTGGACGCTTATGGAAACGGACGTGCCCATCCCGAACGTCGCGGTTCGCGCAGCATCGCATGCCGCGCCTATACATTCATTACATCTAGGGTTGCTTGGACTGGATCCCGGTCCCGTTAATCACGCCACCGCCGTTTTTAGCTGCGCCACCAACGGCACTGGCACCGCTACCCGGGCGGATCATGCGTGTTCCGTTGATGCTCGCATGCGGCACCGTCGTGCCGACAGCGGAGATCGGAGCAGTACCTTGATGGCCAATGCTCGCTCCAGCAACGCCCGGACGATTCATTGCGGTGGCGCCAATAGCGTTCTTCGTGGGGCCAGCAACGGCAGCATTCGGTACGGAACTACCGACAGCGGTCGTTGCGGCACCACCTACAGCAGGCTTTGGTGTGACGCCGATGGCATTCGGGTGGATACCGATGGCATTCCTCTCAATGCCTAGAGCCGCGCCGGGATTACCCGCCGGCTGACGCTCGCCGAAATTCGCCTGGCGGCTGATAACGGTTTTCTTCCGATCGTTTGTTTTGACGGCTTTCTTGGGATGGCGATCCGGCTCGGCAATGCGCGTGTCTATTGGGTTGACCTCAATTCCGCTGTCTTTTGCTCCCGAGCGGGCCCCGCCGCCAGTCCCGCGACCCGCCCCACTCCTACCTCCCGCCGAAGGCGTAGATGCCGGCGGCGCGGCCACGCCAGCTGGCTCCTCGATCTGTTTCGGCTTCCCCTTCTCCTCGCCTTTTTCCGCAGGCTTCTCTTTGGTTGTTTGCTCGAATCTTTCGATCGGCTTGTCGGGCAGAGGATTAGGTACGACCTGCTCAAGGGTCGGTGGAAGCGCAGCGTGCTGCGAAGCGGGTGCGGCCGGCGCCGGCGCAAGCTCGATCACGACGGGGCCGAGAGGCTCCGGCCGCTTGATCAGTAGACGCCAAGTCGCAAGCGAGGCGGCAATTCCGGCATGTACGACCACCACCACAGCAGCGCTGATTGCCCAGCGGCGCCGGTAGACACCAGCCTTGGCCGCGAAAATCGTCATGGCCCGGACACTTTTTTCAGGCCCACCAGCGCGATCATAAGATAACCCGCCATCTGCAACAATCTTATAGTAGCACCAGCATCACGCAGGAACAACGCGAGGGGACGCCGCCGCGTCCAGCGTGTACTTGGTATGGTCGAGACGCGCGTTCAAGATACCGCTCTGTATCCACGCTGGATACTCTAGCTCACTCGGCCGCGGGCAATGGTACCGCCTCAACCGCAGATGAAGCGGCGACGGGGCGATCGAGATCGCGGCTCACGAGTCTCAGCACCTCCGCCGATGCGTCGCCAAGCTGGGCGCGGTAACCTGCTATCATTCGGGCGAACACATTATAGATGACCACTGCCGGAATGGCTGCGGCAAGCCCGAACGCGGTCGCCAGGAGCGCTTCGGCAATCCCGGGCGATACTATCGCCAAATTGGTAGCGGCCGATTTCGAGATGCCGATGAAGCTGTCCATGATGCCCCAGACGGTTCCAAACAAGCCGACAAAAGGGGCGGTTGCGCCGATGGTGGCGAGGACGCCCGTTCCGCGCAGGATCTGTCGTCCATAAGCCGCCTCGATACGCTCCAGCCGCGAGGCGACCCGGCCTTCGATGCGGTCCGGTTGCGCGGTATCGGCGGATAGTTCCTGCTCCGCCACAGCCGCCTCGAGGAACTGCCGCACCTCGCCTCCAACGGACGTAACACGCTCCACTCCTTCGGCCGTCGACCGCGCGCCCGCCAGCCTGCTCAAGGCCGCGCTCACGTCCCGTTTGGCAAGCCATATCTCGATGGCCTTCGTCAGGCACACCGTCCAAGTGATGACCGACGCAACGGCCAAGCCGATCAACACTCCTTTCACCACCGGATCCGCGTCGAGATACATGCCCCATGGGCTGAGATCGCGTGGCAGGGCCGCAGTACCGACGATGGCGTCCTGCGCGTGCGCCATGTCGGGCAGGGCGCCGCAGCTCATCGCAATCGCCGCCAGCAGCGCGGCGGTCAAAGCACAATCACGCATTGGCCGGTCGCGCCCGGCTTCAACCGATCGCTTCTCAGCTTCGCGCCATTTCACCTCGACAGAAATCATTTCCCCATGTCATGCATGCGCGGGGCTGGGTTGGCCCGCCTCGGCGGCTCCCTGGGGATCACCTTCCCTGCCCAGGAACATCATCCGCAGGGCCGGCACCACCGCGAGCAGCATGATCGGGCCAACCAGCATGCCGCCGACCACAACCGTGGCAAGGGGTCGCTGGACCTGGCTGCCGATGCTAATCGACGCGGCGGCAGGCAACAGTCCAATACAGGCAGAAAGCGCTGTCATCAGCATTGGCCGCATTCGCGGGGTCGCCGCGTGGAACATTGATTCGGTGGCATCCATGCCGGTTACCCTGACCTGATTGTAATAGGTGATCATCAGAATGCCGTCCATGACCGAGACCCCGAACAGCGACACGAAGCCGATGGCCGATGAGATGCTGAAATCCAATCCAGTGAAAAACATAAATCCGCCGCCAATGAAAACGAGCAGGCCCAACAGGATGATCGCGCGCCGGCTCAGCCCAAATGCAAGAATGGTCTTGAGCACCGTCCTACCCTCTTTTTGTTTCTTCAGTCGGGCATAAACTGATCGGCTCAGCGAGAGCCTGCGATCGTCAGCATGTTGCTCAAGAAGATCGCCCCTTCGGTGGCGACAAGCTCTCCCGTTTGCAAGCCCTCGAGGATCTGCCGGTATCCCTCGTGCTGCAGGCCGATCTTGACCGTGCGCTTGGTGAAACGTCGGCGATCCGCGGTGACCCATACCGTCATGGTGCCATCGCCTTCCCGCACGACCCCGTCGAGCGGAACCGCAGGGGAGCGCACCGGATCGCCGGTGCGGATGAGGAAGGTCGCGAACATCCCCGAGAGCAATTCATGTTGCGGATCCTTGACCTCGGAGCGGACCAGGACGCGACGGGTGTTCGGGTCGACCATCGATACGATAGTGACGATCTTGCCGTCGTATACGCGGTCCGGATGCGCGGTGACCTTGACCTTCACCGGCTGCCCGAGCCGTAAAGCGGGACTGTCGGTCTCCGGGACGTTCGCCAGCATCCACATGGTATCGATGTCGGCCACCGAATAGGGCGCGGGCGCGCTGCCCGGCTGCACGAACAGCCCAGGTGCCGCATTGCGCGCGGTGATTCGCCCGGTGATCGGGCTCGGAATGACCAGGGTCGGGTCTGCCAGGCGCTTGGCGACGATGGCATCGATCTCGGCGTCAGTCTTGCCGAAAATGCGTACCGCGTCGCGCCCAGCCCGCAGGTTGCCTTCGGCGGTCTGCTGGTCGGAGACTGCCTGCTCCAAATCCTTCTGCGACACTGCCCGCGTCGTATAGAGTTGCTTGAGACGCGCCAGGTTGCGGGTGGTCAGCTCCAACACGCCCGCCGCTGCGATCAAGCTCGACTCGGCCGCCAGCAGATCGGGGCTGTCGATGGTGTACAGGGTCTGGCCCTTTTTCACGTCATCGCCGACCTTGGCCAACAAGCTGATGATCCTGCCCTGATAGGGCGTGAACACCTGCAGCGTCATGTCCTCATTGAAGTCGATGCTGCCGACCGACTCCTTCTCGATCGGGAACTCATGCTCTCCGACCGGCTCGACCTTTACCGATGCCAGCTGCGAATCCGAGAGATTCAAAGTGGCTGCATCGCCGGAGCCGGTGGTAGCTCGTCTGTCCGAAGCCCCTTGTGCACTAGCATTGGTCGCCGAGCCAAGCTCCGATTTCGGACCGTTACCCGACTTTGCAAAAAAATAGGCACCCACCGCGATTGCCAGTATCGCAGCGGCAATGGTCGCCCGCGCGGTCATCGCTCCTCTGTTGATGGCCATCGATGGACCTGCACTTGTGCTGGGCCTCGACCAACCGAGTAATGATGGCCGATGTTGCGGTGCCAATCTACTGTGAGAAAATTCGAGTTCCTACTGTCAAAGATCACAGCAAGGTTTCAGGAATAATTACCAGTGTGGCCGGGCTACCACATTCAAGACCCCGGTTCGTAACTATGATCGGGATGCTCCCATTTAGCCGGACGTTTCGGGAGAGGGTGCCGCAGTTTGAGTGTCGAGGCGCGCGGTATGCGTCGAAGTATGCGTCCAAGTGTCAGGCGTTGTTTCTGCGCCGCCGCTTCGGTGGCAGTCTCGGCAATTGTGTCGAGCTGCATAGCGGTGGGCCCCGATTTCCTTAGTCCCGCTCCCCCGAACAATGCCGCCTACACGCGAGAGCCCCTCGCGGGGACGCGCGCAATTCCGGGTGCCACCGGGGAGGCGCAGCATTTCGTCTATGGCGC
>Ga0073928_10004443_pt1 | contig 20748 bp, 16 predicted proteins | sample PaiPotPPA55metaG_FD_76969 | JGI IMG/M metagenome (GOLD analysis project Ga0073928, IMG submission 76969) | Iron sulfur acid spring bacterial and archeal communities from Banff, Canada, to study Microbial Dark Matter (Phase II) - Paint Pots PPA... ...
AAACCAGAATTGATTCGCGCCTGTGTGCGCGCCCGCCGCAAGCAAGCTGATTGGTACTCTCAACAAAGCCGAGTGCACGCTTTTTCAATGGCGCGACTCCCCCGTCTATGACGAATCCCCTGCGAAATCGCGCGAGTTCAGTTAGCCTCTCAGCTGTAACTTCGGATCCGTGTCCCGTACAGGTTCGTCCGCCTCGCGTCGTGCCGAACAAAGTTCTCGCGAAAGCCCACAAGCCCCTGCGAGTTATGAAGTTTGGTGGGACGTCGGTCAACGACGCATCCTGTATCGAAAAAGTCGCCGACATCATTAAAGCCGCAACGCAAGACGTCGATGTAGTCGTCGTCGTTTCCGCCATGCGTGGCGTAACGGATAAACTAGTTGAGGCCGCCACCCAATCGGAGCAGGGAAACGAGCATGTGGTGGCTGCGATTTTTCAGGGACTCCGCGAACGCCATGAAGCCGCAGCAAATTTATTAGTTCATTCCGTCAAGCAGCGAGAACTTATCGTCCGTAATAAGCTGCAGCAGGTTTTTCAAGAAGGCGAAAAACTCTGTCAGGAAGTTATCCAACAGCGCGAATTAACCCAACGTGCCTGCGATTCAATTACCGGCCTCGGCGAACGTCTATCGGCGCCGCTTGTTGCTGCGGCACTTGAGGAACGAGGCCTGGCAAGCGAGGCAATCGACGCCACGGAGCTTGTCATCACCGACTCTCGCCACGGCGCCGCTGAACCGCTCATGGATGTTACGCGTGAGCGCTGCGAAGCACGCTTACTTCCGCTGTTGCTGCAGGGCATCATCCCGGTGGTCACTGGTTTCATTGGCGCCACAGCCGAGGGCGTTCCCACGACTCTTGGCCGCAACAGCTCGGATTATTCCGGGACGATTATGGGCGCAGCTCTGGACGCGGACGAAGTTACCTTGTGGACAGATGTAGACGGCATCCTGACAACCGATCCCAAACTGGTTTCCGATGCCTCCTCGATACTTGAGATGTCTTATGGCGAAGCTTCTGATCTTGCGGAATTGGGAGCAAAAGTTCTGCATCCAAAAACCTTGCATGCTTTGATGCAGCGAGGTATTCCCCTTTCCATCCGCAACACCTTTGCTCCCGATCACCCGGGAACTCGGATTACTCCAAAAGGTTCTGCGAATGGCACAGGCGTAAAGGCAGTAACCATCACTAAGGATGTCGCCATCACTTTCAACCCTGCCGTTGCGATCGTAACCTTGGTGGGGGACAACGTGCGTGATGCAGCAGGTATGGTTGAGCGTCTGTCCGCCGCGCTGGCCCACCACAATGTGAGTCTCATCGGAACGGCACGTGCGTGTTCGGGGAGCAGCCTTTCCTTTGTGGTATCACAGCAGGATGTGAAGGCAGCGCTCGTCATCATTCATCAGGAACTCCAACTCGGCGGGTCAAATCTCTAACACCCCCGCCACAATCTGTTGAGCGATGGCATAATCAACCGAACTGTGCGACCCAACGGAACAATGCTACGCGTAGGATTCATCGGGTGGCGAGGTATGGTCGGCAGCGTCCTCATGCAGAGGATGCGCCAGGAAAACGATTTTGCCGGCATCGAGCCGGTATTCTTCTCCACATCCAACATCGGAGGCGACGCTCCCAGCGAAGCCGATGGCGGAGTCCTTAAAGACGCGAAAGAGCTGCGCGAACTAGCTACTTGCGATGTTCTGATCACTTGCCAGGGCGGCGAGTACACCGCTGAGGTTTACGGGCCGTTGCGCAAGAACGGTTGGAAGGGTTTTTGGATTGACGCCGCTTCCACCCTCCGCATGAGTGACGAAACTGTAATCGTGCTCGATCCCTTAAATAGCGGCGTAATTCAAAACGGTTTAGCCCGCGGCCTGCGCACTTTCGCAGGCGGCAATTGCACGGTTAGCTTGATGTTGATGGCTATCGGCGGACTTTTTAAAGCTGGCTTGGTTGAATGGCTCACCACCATGACCTATCAAGCAGCTTCGGGAGCGGGCGCCGCTAAAATGTTGGAACTTGTGAAGCAGATGGAGTGCCTCACCGTTGCAACCCGCGCCACTCCTTCTGAAAACGCTCTGGAGGTTGATGGCATGCTGCTTCAGGCGCAGCGCGCTTCCAGCCTGCCGACAAAGGAAATCGGCGTCCCTCTCGCCGCCAGCTTAATTCCCTGGGTGGATCGGGAGATGCCCGGCGGACAAACTCGCGAAGAATGGAAAGGTATGGCCGAAGCGAACAAGATCATGGGCTTGGATCCGCCGGTACCGATCGACGGCATTTGTGTACGCGTCGGAACCATGCGCTGCCACAGCCAGGGACTCTGCATTAAGCTTACGAAAGACGTGCCGCTAGGCGACATCGAAGAAATCTTGACGAGCGGCAATCCCTGGGTGCTGTTGATTCCCAACGACCAGGAATCGACCATGCGTTGCCTCACGCCCGCAGCGGTTTCCGGCACAATGAACGTTGCTGTAGGCCGCCTCCATAAGTTGAAACTTGGATCGCAATTTCTGGGAGCTTTTACCGTTGGCGATCAATTGCTTTGGGGCGCCGCCGAACCGCTCCGAAGGATGCTGCGTACCCTCCGCAAGCGCTAGAATGTTCCGAGGGAATTATTGTCCTGCGACACGACTATCTTGAATCAGATTTTCGCCATTACTTTGTTCCGAAATTTAGTTGGCCGGGACACTAACGGTGATGGAGCTAGAATACGGGCTCTGAATGTTCTTGGAATTAACAGCGGTCACTACGTAGATGTACGTAGTACTGTTTGCCACGGTATTATCCGTATAACTCGTTCCGGAATCCGCCTGGGAATTTAGTCTTGAAAATGAACCTCCCGACTTCAAGCTTCGATACACGTAATACCCCACAATGTTAGGGGACGGACTTTGCTCCCACTTCAACTCTACGGCGGGTTGAGCGGTTGTAGTACCGTCGCCGGACAATCCGATTTTCAGCGGGGAGTTTGGAGCATTGCTGTTGATCGTCACCGTTCCCGGCAGACTTCCAGCAGTCTTCGGATCAAAATTTACGGTCAACAGAGCGCTTTGATTCGGCTCCAGTTTCATAGGTGATGTCATTCCACTAAATGAATATCCGCTTCCACTAACTGTAATATTCGAAATATCTGCACTCGAATTTCCCATGCTCTTCAAAGTCACTTGTTGCGTGACCGTCTTCCCTACCGTCACGTTTCCAAAAGCAAGCGCAGTTGTGCTCGGAACGAGCTGAACATTTGGGGCAATTCCTACGCCGTTTAACCCAATCCCTACCGCACCACCGCTGGCTACCACTGAAATATTTCCCGTCTCGGCGCCGGCGGCGCGGGGATCGAACTTTGCTGTGAGCGTAACCGATTGCTTGGGCGTGAGCGTTTGCGGAGCCGTTAGTCCCGATACACTAAAATCTTTTCCGCTCACGCTTACCGAAAGTATCACCAGGCTTTCAGCGCCTTCGTCGGTCAACTTCAGCGTCTGCGTAGACGGGCTGCCTTCGCTAACGTTGCCGAAATCGACAGGTGACGGCGTCGCGCTCAACAGACTGGTCGCCCCTTTTCCCGTCAGAGTGGCCATCATCGCGGGCCCTTGCGACGCCGTCGTAACAGAAATGTTTCCGCTTTCCTGCCCCGCGGACGTCGGCGCGAACACCGCGGTAAGTTTCATGGTTTGACCGGGCTGCAAAATAGTTGGCCCGGAGAAACCGGAGATCGAAAATTCCGAGCCCATGGCGGAAATGTTTGTAAGCGTAAGCTTTTTGTCCCCGCGATTCCCCACAATTACCGGCTGGCTAGCGTTCGAGCCGACTCCTACACTCCCAAAGTCAATCGCGTTAGGCGTAAAGTGCAGTCCGGCCTTCGAGGTAGCGGCTGGATTCCCGGCATAACCTATGCAGCCGGAGGTAGCGAGCATTCCGAAAAACGCTAGCAACACCGCCAGCACATTTGCAGCGCCCGCTGCACGATTTGCCATCACGCGCAAAATTCGCGTTGCCACTCCATTGTTCGGAGGGAAGACAGTATTCATGAGCGATTGCATTGTGGGGGAAAGAACTTGGGGGAGACTACTGGCCCGGGGTACACGCGGGGGACAGGGGGGGTAGTTCCATCCGCGAAACAGCTATTTCGTGTTCAACGGATGATCGGCCCTTTGTATCGGTTCAGATTTTGAGTCTCTAGTCTACCTGCGGTTTTATGGAATCGTCGCCGTAGCCTGTCCGGAATAGGCGCTTTCCACGTTGCTGGAGTCAACAGCCGTGACGACATAGTAGTAAGTTTGGCCGGATTGCAAGCCTGTGTCCGTAAATTGAGTTGACGCTACCGGCGATGCGGTCAGCTTCGTTGTATAGGGGCCGCCTGTAACCTTCCCGCGGTAGACGTTGTAGCCAATCACTGAAGAAGTGCTGGCTGTCCAGGCCACTCCAACCGTGTGACTCACCTGTTGCGTTCCGGTTCCTGACAAGCTAATCGCCGGGGAGTTTGTGGCGTTGCTTACCAAACTTAAGTTCCCGCTCACAGCCCCTGCCACGGTCGGCGCGAACTGAACGGTGACCGCCAGCGATTGGCTCGGGCTCAAAGATTCTCCCGGCGAAATGCCGCTGACCGTAAAGCCGGTGCCGGAAATATTCGAGGCCGATATGGTCACGCTTGCGTTGCCCGTATTCGTCAAAGTTGCCGGCAAGTTGCTGGTGCTTCCGACATTCACGCTGCCGAAACTTAGACTCGAGACGTTAAACGTTAACAGCTGAGTACCCGCCACGCCAGTTCCGCTCAGGCCGATCACATACGGCGAGTTCGGCGCATCGCTCGATAATGAAATCGATCCGGTGACCGTTCCAGCCACAGTCGGCGTGAAAACCGCGTTGAAAGTTGCGTTGCTGCCTGCCGGAATCGTCAAAGGCGCGCTAAGACCACTGATATGGAATCCACTGCCCGTTACGGCACCTTGCGAAATCACGAGATTCGCCGTACCACCGTTCGTCACTGTAATCGTTTGCGAATTGCTGTTTCTAACCGTGACACTTCCAAAAGGTGCGTTCGAAGGTATTGCGGCGATCTGCGGTTGAGTCCCGGTGCCGCTTAACGCGATTGTTAATGGAGAATTTGGCGCGTTGCTGGCGACTGAAACACTCCCGCTGGTGCTTCCCACTGAGGTTGGCGAGAATTGTGCCGTGAAACGGATGCTTTGTCCCGGCGGGATGGTTTGTGCTGCCGGTGACCCGATTATTGTGAACCCAGCGCCACTGGCAGTCGCTTGAGAGACGGTAACGTCGGCAGTCCCCGTATTCGACAAACTAATAGATGCTGTTCCGCTGTTGCCTACCACCACACCCTTGAAGTTAACCGCAGTTGGAGACGCTGCCAATCCCGGTTGCGTGCCCAGTCCGGCGAGCGCAATCGTCATAGGGGAATTCGGCGCGTTGCTGGAGATCGAAATACTTCCGCTGGCACTTCCCGCCATGGTGGGCGAGAACTGTGCCGTGAAGCTGATGCTCTGTCCCGGCTGAATCGTTTGTCCCGCCGGTGAGCCGGTCATGGTGAATCCAGCGCCAGTGGCGCTCGCTTGCGAGATTGTCACGTTTGCCGATCCGGTATTGGAAAGGTTAACCGACGCAGACCCGCTGCTCCCCACCACCACGCTTCCGAAACTTACCGCCGAAGGCGTGCTCGCCAATCCCGGTTGTGTGCCCGCCCCGGTCAACGCAAGTAACATTGGAGAATTCGGCGCGTCGCTCGATATCGAAATGTTACCGCTGGCATTGCCAACCGACGTCGGCGAAAACTTTGTCACGAAAGTGATGCTTTGCCCCGGCTGAATCGTTTGTCCCGCCGGTGAGCCGGTCATGGTGAATCCTGCACCGGTGACATGAGCCTGCGAAATCGTCACACTCGCTGAGCCGGCGTTCGTGAGGCTAACCGATGCGGACCCGTTGCTCCCCACACCCACGTTTCCGAAACTCACTGCCGATGGCGTGCTTGCTAAACCCGGTTGCGTGCCGGCCCCAGTCAGTGCGATTGCCATGGGAGAATTCGGTGCGTTGCTCGAGACAGATATACTGCCGTTGGCGCTTCCCACAGACGTTGGTGAATATTTCGCCGTGAAACTGATGCTCTGTCCGGGTTGGATAGTCTGACCAGCCGGTGACCCGCTCATGGTAAACCCTGCGCCGGTGACGCTAGCCTGCGAGATCGTCACGCCAGCTGACCCGGTGTTCGAGAGGCTAACCAACGCAGACCCGCTGCTCCCCATAACCACATTCCCGAAAGTTACCGCCGAAGGTATGCTTGCCAATCCCGGTTGTGTGCCTGCTCCGCTTAGCGCAATAGACATGGGAGAATTCGGTGCGTTGCTGGAGATCGAAATACTTCCGGTGGCACTTCCTACCGACGTTGGCGAGAACTGCGCCGTGAAGGTGATAGTTTGTCCCGGCTGAATGGTCTGTCCCGCCGGTGACCCGCTCATGGTGAACCCGGCACCAGAGGCACTAGCCTGCGAAATCGTCACGCTCGCTGACCCGGTATTGGAAAGGCTAACTGAGGCAGACCCGCTGCTCCCCATAGCCACGTTGCCGAAACTTACTGCGGGCGGTGCGCTCGCCAAACCCGGTTGCGCCGCCGAGCCCGTGAGGGCAACTGAAAACGGTGAATTCGATGCGTTGCTGACCATCGCAAAACTGCCGGTAACGTTACCTGACGATTGCGGCGCGAACTGAATCTGGATGGTTACGTTTTGTCCCACTCCTAGCGAAGCCGGAATAGCGCCCGAAACTACCGTAAAGCCCGGGCCTGTAATTGATGTCTGGCCCATGCTTACTGCTGCGGTCCCGGTGTTTGTCACCGTAAAGCTCTGGGTCGCAGTCTTGCCCATTCCGACGTTTCCGAACGCGAGTGTTGCTACGCTTCCGGATAAGACCCCGGTCTGGCCCGTGCTTGTCTTAGCCCCTGTGTATCCCGCGCAGCCTGCCAGCCCCCCAATCGTCACAATCGCGACTAGGAAGGCGATGAACGCAACCGGCCCGCGACGCACCGCGGTGCAGAGCCAAGCCATAAGTCTTTGAAACTGAATATGTTTGATCACACTGTGCATTGAGAATTTCATGTCACGCACAGTGTAATGACCACCCCCAGACACTAACTACTGGTCAAAGGAAGCAACGAAGTGCAGGCTGATTCGCCTGTCCACTGGTACAAACTAATACTGACCTTACTCTTAGGACAGGCGATGTTTATTGGTGCTGTTTCAGTAACTTAGCCGCGTCCTGTCAGTTTGCCGGGATGGCGGGTCCCTGGGCGAGCAGACCAGCGTGCGGCGGCCCGGTTACCCTCAGCGTAACCCCTGAGTCATGCTAGACTTTTGGTCGATTAGGCGAGGATTCCTTCTTCTGAACAGTTCACCGATTCACACTACTAATTTCCGTTCACCAGTGCACACCCCTGGCTGGTCGAACCGGTTTTTGATCGCGGCAATCGCAGGCATTCTTTTTTTGACCCTCTTTCCCTTTCGTTTCGATTTTCAATCCAGACCTTTGGGTAGTCGATTGCCTTTTTTGCTCGGCAGCGGCATGAAGACTTCGGGCCCTCTTGATGTTTTCCTGAATGTCTTGTTGTTTGTGCCCTTCGGCTTCGGCCTCGCGGAAAAGCTACGCGAGAAAAAAGTATCGCGGTTGGCAACTTTCGTCATCGCATGGGCGGCGGGCGCAATCTTGTCTTATGCCATTGAGCTTGCCCAGTTCTACATGCCTATGCGCGATTCAGGATGGGAAGACGTAGTCACGAATTCGACCGGCTCGCTGGTCGGTTTTTTTCTTTTTGAGATTTTAGGCCGCTTTACCATCGACTTCCTCTCCCGATGCGAAGCCGCACTGCGGTCCTGGCTCACAGTTCCGCGCGTTGCAGTTTTTCTTTCCATTTATTTTCTTTGTTGGTTTGCTCTTTCTGCCGTGTTGCAAATGCATACGAGGCTAAGCAATTGGGATCCCGATTGTTTGCTTTTGGTCGGCAACGAACCCGGAGGCCAAAGCCCCTGGAAAGGCGAGGTTCAACAATTGCAGATTGCAGATCGGGCTGTCTCTGATCTTGCAGCGCTCCAATTGACCGCCGGAAAGATTAGCGCCGGTCCTCCGATATTGTGGCGCGCCGAATATAATTTCTCTGGTGCTGCTCCGTTCAAAGATACTCAGGACTCTCTTCCTCCTCTTTCCTGGGTTCCGCCGACGTTTCTGCCGCCCTCTGCGGGTTCGCTTGTTCTCGCCGGAAAATCTTGGCTCTCTTCCAAGACGCCAGTGTCGGACTTAGTAGCCGATCTGCAGAAGACCAACGAATTCTCGATCCACCTAATCTGCGCCGCCGAAGAAACTCACAACGGTCGCGGGCTTATCTTTTCCATTGCGCGTTTGCCATTCTTTGCGGACTTGACCATCCGGCAAGAAGAATCCAACCTCATTTTCTGGTTCCGTAGCCCGCTTTCTGCGAAACACGCAATTTTGGGCTGGTACATCCCCAATGTGTTCAACGACACGCAAGCGCGTAACGTTCTTTATTCATACAACGGGTCCGACCTTTCTCTTTTCATCAACGGGAAGAAAAGTTCGCGGCTATACCGTCTCGGTCCCGGAACTTCACTGGCGCGTGTCCTACGCATGGTCCGTCCCGCCGAATTGCAGGGCTATAACGACATCTACTACTCGCTCGTATTTTTTCCAGCGGGCATCATTCTAGGAATTGCCGCGCAAAAATACACTCATTCGAGCGCGGCGAATCGATTGGTCGTCATCCTGTATCTTCTTCTGCCCGGTTTCCTGCTCGAGTTCATTCTTACGCGCGTCAGCGGTCGCCCCCTTTGGATTTCAAATGCGCTGCTTTCGATTTGCCTAATGGTTGCTGGGTTCTTCTGGATTCGAACCGACTCATCAAGTTCCGGCCGGCAGTGGGCGGCAAATCCGCAGGTGTCGTGATGAAGCTCTTCGTGACCGGCGGCGCAGGCTTCATCGGGTCCGCTTTTGTTCGCCTCGCACTCTCGCTCGACAAAGGCCCTGCAATCGTCAATTACGACAAATTGACGTACGCCGGAAACCTGGCGAATCTCGATTCGGTCGCCGGTAATCCCAATCACCAATTCATAAAAGGTGATATCTGCGATGCGGCCGCCACCGCGCGAGCCATGGCTGGCTGCGACGGCGTGGTCCACTTCGCGGCCGAATCCCACGTTGACCGCAGCATTTCCCAGCCCGCTGAGGCCCTTCAGACCAATGTGGCCGGCACCTTGGTACTGCTTCAAGTCGCTCGCGAGTTGCAAATCCAGCGTTTCGTCCATATCTCCAGTGACGAAGTTTATGGCGATATCCCAGCCGCATCCTTCGCGGACGAGAATTCCCCGCTGGCTCCCAGCAGTCCTTATTCGGCGTCGAAAGCTGCTTCCGATTTGCTGGTTCTCTCCTTCGTACGCACTTACGGATTCCCTGCGCTGGTTACGCGCTCTTCCAACAATTACGGCCCGCATCAGTTCGTCGAAAAATTTCTGCCGCTCATGATCACGCGCGCGCTCGTTGACAAGCCTCTGCCGATATACGGTGATGGCCTGCAACAACGAAATTGGATCCACGTCGATGATAACTGCCGTGCAATTCTCGCGGTATTGGAGCGGGGTCGCCTCGGCCACGTCTATAATATTGGCGGCCTGGAGGTGAAAGACAATCTGACCATGGCCCATAGTCTTCTTAAAATAATGGGCAAGCCGGATAGCTTGATTTCGCATGTGCCGGATAGGCCCGGCCATGATCGGCGTTACGCGCTGAATTCCAGTAAGATCAGCCGCGAGTTAAACTGGAAACCGGCGATTCCGCTCGAGCAGGGCCTGCGCCAAACCGTCGGGTGGTACTGCGCGAGCCGTACCGGCTAGATTAGAGCTTTGAACCCGCCCCAAGAGAGGGCATGCTTAGTGGCGAGTCTGCACCTCATAAAGTTCTTACAAGGAGTCCTGAATCTTGCGAATTTCGGTGATTGGTTGCGGATATGTCGGGTTGGTAACGGGAGCTTGCTTCGCGGAAATTGGGCATCAAGTCACCTGCACCGACAACGACGATTCGAAAATTGTAACGTTGCGCGCCGGAAAGCTCCCCATTTACGAGCCGCACCTGGACACCCTGGTCCAGAGGAATATTCGCGAACGACGTCTCCATTTCACAAGCGACGCCGGTCAGGCCGTGCGTTCCAGCGAAGCCGTGTTCATCTGCGTGGGAACTCCTCCCTTGGATAACGGCGACGCAGATCTAAGCGCCATCGACAACGTTGCGCGCATGATCGCCACCGAAGGTGGCGGATCAAAATTGGTAGTGGAAAAAAGTACCGTCCCGGCCCAAACCGGCCAGGAACTAAAACGCGCCCTCGATGTCTACAGCCGAAAATCCGGTACCAATTTCACAGTGGCCTCGAATCCGGAATTCCTCCGCGAAGGCACCGCCGTCAACGATTTCCTTCACCCCGATCGAATCGTCGTCGGCGTGGACGAACCGGCCGCCGCGAAAAAACTTCGCGAAATTTACGCACCCATCTTGGACAAGCGGTTCAGCTGTCCCGCGCACGATGGTATGTGTCCTGATTCGCTCCCGCCCGCATTCGTGGTCACCACCGTCAATAGCGCCGAGCTCATCAAACACGCCTCCAATTCTTTCCTCGCTCTTAAGATCTCTTTTGCGAATTCTCTCGCGGACATGTGCGACCATCTGGGCGCGGACGTTCAGGAAGTCACCGCTGCGGTCGGGATGGATCCGCGAATCGGCCCCCAATTTCTGCAAGCCGGCCTTGGATTCGGAGGCTTTTGCTTACCCAAAGACGTTCAAGCGTTCATTCGTCTCGCCGAACGTGTGGGCATCGATTTCACTTTGCTGAAGGCGGTAGAGCAGGTGAACAAACAGCGCATCGATCTGCTTCTCGCCAAAGCCCGCAGAGCGCTCTGGGTGCTCAAAGGCAAAAAAATCGCCCTCCTCGGCCTGGCCTTTAAACCGAACACCGATGACATTCGCTTCTCGCCGGCGATCGATGCTGCCAGAAGGTTCTTGGCTGAAGGCGCGAACTTGCGCGCCTACGACCCTCAGGCCATGGAGAAGACCCGCAAGTTGCTTCCGGAAATTTCCTTTGCAAAAAATCCCTATGAGCTAGTCAACGACGCCGACGCCGCCATCATCGCCACAGAGTGGGATGAGTTTCAGCGGCTCGATTGGAAGCGTGTTCACAACGAGATGGCTCGGCCCTTGGTGATTGACGCGCGGAACGTTCTGAACCCCGTGGAGATGAAGAGCCTGGGTTTCGAATACTACTCGTTTGGCCGCTAAGCGTCCCGGGGGATCCCCGCTACGCCATTAGCGCGCTTCCGGGAAATCGGACATTTTGCGCTTTGTTGGTTATCTGAATAGGCGTCTTGCGAGCTACTGCCAAAGGCCCAGGATTTCTTTGCTCTACTGAAAGATCGTCTGCAGCAATCTCCGGTGTCAACAATGGAGGGCTCGCGAAACCTGCAGCCCTACGCGCCAATTCCGTACGCGTTTCCACTCCAAACTTGCTCAGCAATGTCGAGATGTGGAACTTTACCGTCCGGACCGTAATATTCAGCTTGGAAGCTATTTCCTTGTTCGCCCGATTCGATAGCACCGAGTGAAGAACTTCCTTCTGCCGTGGGCTCAGGGACGCCGGGCACGCAATTGACCGTCCTTCCTCCAGCAGCTCTTCGGCGCGCGATACCAAACGCCCCATCAGCGCCTTTTCGGCGGGAACCAGCACTTGAAAATCTTGGGGATTTTGCCCTCTCACCAAGCACTGCATAGCTAGTAGGCCCGCCACGCGCTCCACCGTGGACTCAGGATCCGCCGTTGATTCCGTGCGGAATTGCGCTACTCCGGTGCTTGCTTCGCAGAACACGAATACGTTCGGCTTGTTTGAGTCTTGCTTTTTGTCATGCTGTACCAGCTTTCCAAATACGCGTACCTTTTTCACTAGGGGCCTTCCCGTCTGCTCGCCCAGGACTGTCCGGCAGAGCCTTTAGATTTTTATTGCGGTTGCACGGTTATACGGGACTTACCGCAGCTCTCACGACCGTCGCCCTGACCCGGCGGTCTGAGAACCGTTCTACCAAAACTTGGATAGAAGCACGGCCACGGCAGGTGCTGGGCCACTCTCATAAGAACGTAAATGACTCAAAATGAGACAGATATCCTGGCCGCCAAATCTCGCCAAATTTTCTTCGTAGGTAGAAACTGCCCGCACGCAGCAAAATCTTCCGAGTTTCTGTTTCAACTCTGCGAAAGGGTAAGAATCCACGCGGTCCCGCCGGGCAAGCCACTCACGCGTGCGCTCCAACCGGTTTTCTGAGGTAAACTCCGGTCGCCCAGTTTAGATTTGAACCGACGGCATGAAAGGAATAACGCGTGACAAGAAATTTGCGCTCGATTTTGCTCTGGTCGATGATCACCGCTCTGTCCCCGTTTGGCACATTTGCTCAACTTCCTCCTACAAAGCCCGCGCCGCTGCAGGTCCCCGCTGGGGAGGGCACTTGTTCGGTTGAAAAATCTTGCGCTGATTTAGTCCCCGGCATGATCCAAAGCGCGCTCGGCCCCGCGCCACTCGAAGAGAACCTGCGCTATCTCACCGACTCCATCGGCGGACGCATGACTGGGTCGCCGGCGGCCGACCGTGCGGCGGGTTGGGCGGTCGAAGCCTTGCGCCATGCCGGCGTCGACGAAGTCCACACCGAAAAATTCACCATCCCAGTTGCCTGGAGCGAAGGCAAATCGCACATCGATATTTTGTCGCCCGAGTCTTTCCCCGTTCGCATGGCGTCCATCGGATGGTCGCCTGCTACCCAAGAGGGCGGCATCACCGCCGACGTCGTGGATGTGGGGACCGGAGATGACACGGGCTTCGCCAAAGCCGGCCCGTTGGCGAACGGCGCAATCGCTCTGGTCCATACGAATTTGCTGGTCACCTGGGAAGACCTCATCAACGAATACGGCCTCGATCACGAAATCGTTGGCCGGGCGGTGAAAGCTGGCACCGCCGCAATCTTCTGGATGTCCACGCGGCCCAATCTCCTGCTCTATCGCCACAATATTTCGATCGACGGTCAGCTCGAGCGTTTGCCCCAAGCAGTTTTGGCGCGGGAAGACGCTGAGCGCATCGCAAGATTTCTCGCGGCCGGACAAAAAGTACGCGCGCATCTCGACATGCCGAATCACGTAGGTGGGCCAACGGAGTCAGAAAACGTAATCGCCGAAATTCGCGGCCGCGAGAAACCTGACGAATTCATATTGCTCGGTGCGCACCTGGATTCGTGGGAGCTCGGCACCGGCGCGCTCGATGATGGATGTAACGTCGCCATGCTCATCGACGCGGCGCGAATCATCCACGCTTCCGGCACCATGCCCCGCCGTTCCATCCGCTTTGCTTTCTTTACCGGCGAAGAACAGGGAATGCTCGGTTCGGCCGCCTACGCGCACGCGCATCGCGCCGAACTCGATCGCATGATCGCCGCGGTAATTTTTGATTCCGGTGTAGGACGCATCACCGGCTATTCCCTGGGTGGCCGCAAGGATATTGAATCCCCGGTGCGCGAAGCCTTGGCGCCTCTCCTCACTTTCGCCCCTTTGGATTTCACCTTCGATGCCGGCATGGATACCGACAATTTTGATTTCATTTTGGAGGGTGTTCCAACCCTGGAAGCAAATCAAGAACCGGCCAACTACATGCTGAATTACCACGCCTCTTCTGACACCTACGACAAGGTTGATTTCAAGGAACTCAAGCGTAGCGTCGCCATCGCGGCGATCACCGCCTTCGCCCTCGCGGATCGCCAAGGGCGCGTCGGCCCGCGCCAGTCACGCGCGCAGATCGAACAACTGTTCCAGCAGACCGGCCTCGATAAGGAAATGAAAAACGCCGGATTCTGGCCCCTCTGGGAAAAAAGCGAGCGCGGCCGCGAACGTTGAACTAGTTCCTCGAGCAGGCATATGCTGTGCACCTCAAGTATAATGAGAACATATGGCCCTTGAACGCGCGCCGAACATAGGTGTGCCCGAAGCTTCCGTTGTCGATTCGCGCCGTATCCTTGCGGTTGATTACGGCCGCAAGAAGATCGGTCTGGCCCTCTCCGATGAACTCGGAATCACCGCGCAACCTCTCCTTACTTTCAATCGCACCAACCGACGCAACGATTTGCACCGCTTGCGCGAAATTTGCACGAAGCATAGTGTTGCGCGTATCCTCGTGGGCCATCCTTTGCACATGAGCGGCGAAGCGAGCCCCATGGCGGACGAAGCGGCGCTTTTCGCCGTGCGATTGCAGAAAGATCTGGGTATCGAAGTAGAACTTGTAGACGAACGGCTAACCAGCTGGGAGGCGGCCCAAACTATGGCAGAAGTAAAATCTTCCTCGCGACGAAAGCGAGCTTCACTCGATGACGTCGCTGCTGCCGTTCTCTTGCGCGATTATCTCGAACATAAACTCCAATATAAAAAAGTTGCTGGCCTTTCCTCAACCCCTATCGTGAAGAGGTCCTAAAGTTTAATGCGCAGACTAGGTCTCATCGCTCTCCTTCTTATTGCTGCTCTGGGCGCAGGAGCTGGCTGGCTGGATTCGCAAATCAGCCGCCCTTATCGCGGCCATCGTCCTGAGAAAGTTTTTGTGGACGTTCCGCACGGCACCTCCCGGTTAGGCGTGGCTCACATCCTCAGAAAAAACGATGTAATCCGCAGCGAGCTTGCCTTCGAAATCTTCAGCATGTGGCATTTTCGAAAACCTCTTCAGGCCGGTGAGTATTACTTCGATCGTCCGCTTGATTCCCGCGAAGTCTTTTGGCAAATTGCCGGAGGCAGGATCTACGTTCGCAACGTAACGATTCCGGAAGGCTGGAGTATGTTCGAAATGGCCGGCGAACTGGATCGCCAGGCGGTTTGCACGCGGGAAGGTTTTCTCGACGCGGCGAAAAATGCCTCCCTCATTTCCGATTTGGCGCCCAATGCTGCCAATCTGGAAGGATTTCTTTTTCCTTCCACATATCAATTTACGCGCCACACCACCTGCGAACTCATTGCGAAACGAATGGTCCAGAATTTTCGCGCCGAGCTGGAATCCCTGGATCCTTCAGGCGCTAAGAATTTTCCGCAAGGCTTGACACTCTTACAAGTCGTTACTCTTGCCTCTTTAGTTGAACGCGAAACTCCCAAGCCGGAAGAGCGTCCCATGGTCGCTGGAGTTTTTTATAACCGCTTGCGCAAGAACCTGCCCCTTCAGTGCGATCCCACCGTGCAGTACGCGCTGGAACTGGAAGGCCATCACACGAAAAATGTCCGCCCCGCGGACTTGCACATCGATTCGTTATACAACACCTACGAGCATCCTGGCCTTCCTCCCGGCCCCATTGCAAATCCGGGAGAAGCATCCTTGCGCGCCGCGATGGAGCCCACCACAACCGAGTATTTGTATTTCGTGGCCAACGATCAGGGCGGCCATTTCTTCGCAAAGACTCTCGCCGAACATAATCACAATGTCGCGCGTTATCGCCATCTGCTCGCGGGCGATAGCGTTAGCATAGATCCCGCCAAACCAAAACATCGAGGTCCCTCTTGACCGAAAGTAATTCCAGCGCGAGTCACGAGAGCGGCTCTCCCACCAAGAAGGCCCTGATCCTGGAAGTGGCGCAGGAGCTGGCCAAGCCTCGTTACACCCCTGCCGAAATCGAACAGATTCGGCGCAAGCTCATCGTGCATCTGGGAGAAAAAGGAAAAACCTCGGCGGACTACATCGTAAGCGTTCTCGAAGAAGCAGGATTGCGAGTGGTGTGGAACACGCGCTCAGATACCGAAGGCCGCTACGAAGAAGAATTCAGCGACCTGCTCCATTTTTCCACCCTGGACGAAGCCGAGATGTGCCTGGTTCGGCTCGACGAGCTTCTCCGGAAATTTATTCTCGAAGCCGACCAACACGCCGCCGAACGTGTCCGCGAAGTTGCCCGTCTCGGCCGTCGCCGCGCGGAAATGATCTCGCGCAACCACAAAGTTGACGCCAACAAGCGCGCCGAAAAGGAAGAAATCGCACACTGGTTTGGAATCTGGCTCGAAACCCCCGACGCATTCTTCGACTGGCTGGAAGTCCGCAAACAATCTCCCGACTTTCAGAAGCGCTTCCCGCATTCCCCGGACGAGGAAGTTTAGATGTACCTCCTCGATGTCGAGCCGCTCGACCTGGGCCCTGATGTTCGCGCCATCGGTCTGGAGCTGACGGAAGCCGACGAGAATCGCGAGCCTGTCCGCGGCCCCGATGCCGCTAAGATTTGGAGCCGCGTCCTCCGCGCCACTGCCGCCGACGAAGATTGGGCCCTCGATTTTTTCAGCCATCTCGATCGCGTGCGCGGCTACTGCAAGCTTCACCACCTCGAGTATCGCGAGGCCGGTAGCCGTTCGATGGTAATTCCTGCGCCCGAACTCCCCGCGCTCCAATCTCTCATCGACCGCTTTCAGAACGAGACATTCGGCGCTCGCGCTGGAGGCCTCATCGCAAAAGGAGACCCCGCTCTTGAAGGTGAGCTGGCCCGCCGGGGCGCCGATGCCTATCACAACACTTTCTCAAATTATTTATTCTGCGCCATCTGCGGATTCGACGACGGTTCCCTGGTTTTCCTGAGCGAAAAACTCTGGGCTAGCGAAGTCATCCGCCGCGCGCGCCCTGCCCTCGAAGGCCAGGACGTAGAAATCCGCCTTCCTTCTTAAAGGGCGCCAGTCGGGAACTGGTGCGATGGTGTCACAAAGCATATTCGCGCATCCTCCGGAAGCCCTACCGGATTTAAGCCATCATGATCGACCGGAACGGGCAGCAATCGCACTCCGGCTGCCAGAAGAATTTCCTTCGTGCCCTGATAAGATGGATTTTCGATGGCCACGCGGTCGCCGCGCTCCAGCAGCACTCGCACAATCAGATCGAGACCTTGTTGTGGGCCGTTAACAACAATTACGTCCGACGCATCGCACACCACCGCGCGAGACCGCCGCAGATGCGAACAGATGGCTTCGTGCAAAGCGAGACTTCCAGCCGCTGGCCCGTAGTCAAGTTCGAACACGGTAGCCTTCCGCGCGCGCCGCATCAAAATCCGACGCCACATCTGGAACCGAAAAGTCTCGATATCACTCTCGCTGCGGCCGCTTGCGAAATCGTACTGGTGCGATGGCAATCGGCGGCCCGGAGAATCCAGACTTGCCGCGGCGTCCGCGGCTGCCGATCCAAAATTCGACAACTGGAACTTGATTGATTTTTGCGGAGTTAACAACCGGTTGGAAGGCAAATCTTTCGTTACATATGTTCCTGAACCTCCCCGGCCGGTGACAAATCCCTCCGCCAATAACTGGTCGTAGGCCATCAGCGCAACCGTCCGGGAAATGCCCAGCTGGTCGGCCAGGTCACGCCTCGAAGGCAATTGATTGTTGGCGCGAAACGTCCCCGACAATATGGCTTTCCGCAGGCCGAGATAGACTTGCCGGAAAAGCGGTCCGCGTCCTTTTGAAAGTGGTATCGCTAATTGTATAAAAAGTGGTCCTTTAAAATTACCACAGTCAAGGCAAACTAGAGCGCCGGGACGGGCGAGCGGCGAAACATAAAAAGGCAAATGGAGAACAAAGAATGAACACAGTACGAAGCAATTTATATTTTTTTCTGAGTATTTTGATTTTCGGTTCAACCTGCCGTCCAACGGCGGCGCGGTTGGTCCCAACAGGAGTGAATATTTCTCCCGTACAAGCCAACTCTGGCAAGCGTCTGGTAACGACCATTCAAAGCGCCTCTGCCGAACACGATGGCCAACACGATTTTGACTTCAACATCGGCACTTGGCAGACCCACATAAAGCGCCTCGTGCATCCGCTAACCGGTTCCAGCACCTGGATCGAAATGAACGGCACCGTGGTCGTTCGCAAGGTTTGGGATGGCCGCGCCCAGCTCGAAGAAGTTGAGGCCGACGGCTCTGGCGCTCACCACGAGAGCCTTAGCCTGTTTCTATACAATCCGGAATCTCGTCAGTGGAGTATTAATTTTGCCGGCAGCAAAGACGGCAGTCTTAGCCCGCCGGCGGTCGGCGAATTCAAGAATGGGCGCGGTGAGTTTTTCGATCAGGAGCCATTCAACGGAAGAAGCATCTTGGTTCGAATCGTATGGTCCGACATCTCTCCCGATTCACACCGTTTTGAACAATCATTCTCAGACGACGGAGGAAAAACTTGGGAGCCAAACTTCACCGCCACGCTGACACGAGTAAAGCAATGAACGCACGTCAGCGCATCTCAATTTATTTTCTCTTAAGCATGCCCGGCTATTTCGCTGTCCCTGTTCCGTCGCTTGCGCAAACTTTCTCAAATGCGGCGGCCTCACAATCCACACTGCGAGACGGCCAGCACGATTTCGATTGGCAACTCGGAAGTTGGAAGATTCACATGCAGCGCCTCCAACATCCGTTAACCGGTTCTAGCAAGTGGACTGAGTTAGACGGCACCGTTGTCGTTCGCAAAGTCTGGTACGGCCGCGCAAACCTCGCAGAGATCGTCACCAACGGCGCGTCCGGCCACCTCGAATTTCTATCGCTGCGTCTTTACAATCCACAAGCCCACCAGTGGAGCCTCAATTTTGCCAGCAGCAACAGTGGTACTCTGGGCGTGCCCATGATCGGCGAATTCAAAAATGGCCGGGGCGAGTTTTACGATCAGGAAACATTTAACGGCCGTAGGATTCTGGTCCGCTTTGTTTTTACTGCAGACTCTCCGGACTCAACTCGCGACGAACAATCATTCTCAGAGGATGGAGGCAAGACCTGGGAGGTAAACTGGATTAACACAGCCACACGAATAAAGGATTAATCCGGCGAAACGTCTTGCAAGTCCGTCTTGAGCATAAAGTCGAAGTTCGTGAGCACCGGCACCAAAGCATTCGGCCCAAAACTCGCTCTCGGTAGGCGGTAGCCCCCAGGGTCCCTGTCCCTATCCTTATGGCCAATGTTCCTGTCCTGTACTCCTATAGACCGTCCGTACCATTTCCCCTGACATTCGTCCTAGTACACTATCTGAAGAACAGCCTATGTCCACTCTCACCCACCCGCCTTCAATGTCCTCAGGACCCAGGATCCCGAACGCCCGCGCTTTCATCCGTAGCCTGAATATTCTTCTTAAGTACGCTCGCCTCTATGGTTTAGAGCATTCCCGTTGCGCCCGGCAATTCGCGTCTGCATGGACTGAACTCCAGGACACGGTCGAAGCTGCCGGACAGGGTGGCCTGCTGCTAGGCGCCTCCGGCACTCAGCTTTTGCTCGACGGTGTGCCTTTGGAATCCTCGCCCGCGGAACGAAGCTTCGCTAATTTGCTCACCAGTTCAGGTGTCGCGAGTATTGGTTTCACTTCCGGCGTCACTCAAAACGACTTTTCGAACTTGGTGAAATCCTTCATGGAATCCGGCCCGAACACCGGCACTCTCGCCGAGCGTCTTGCGGCGCATTTTGGAAAGAAAAATATCTCAGGAATTCGCGTGAACGAGATTCGTTTCGTTGCCGAAGATTCGGGATTCTCCGAAGCGCGCGTTGCCGCCACACTCACAGCAAAAACTCTTGGCGCAGACGCGGACATGATTCAGGACTGGTTCCGCACTCCCGAAAAAATGATTCAGCTCATCGCTGCAGCTGAAGGCGCGCATAGCGGCGGCTCCGGGAACCAGGGAAGCGGCGGCACTGGAGGAAGCGGCGGCACTGGAGGAAGTGGCGGCACCGGAAGAAGTGGCGGCACCGGAGGCACTGCCGGATCCCCTTACCAAAGGGTGTACGGTCCCAGCGGTGACAGCCAAGCCGGTGTAATCGCGGGCTCCGGCACGGTCGCCGGATTAAACGAAGACGCCGCAGCAGCGTCGGTGTTAGCCAGCACCGCTGTAATTCCCGGAGCCTCCGGTGCATTTTCGCGCCTGGAAGAAGCCGAGCTCCAGAGTTTGCTCAAACTTCTTGTCCAGTTCGGCGAAGCGCAAAGCTCGAAAAATCCTCAGCTCGATAAAAGTTCCTGGCAACAGAAACTTGCCGGCCTCCCGGAGAACGCCCAAATAACTTTGCGCCAGGCCCTGGCCCAGGTCGCTGCGAAATCGCCTTCGGCAAAAGTGGACCAAGCCATGCTGCTTCGTCTTGCCGAGGATTTGGCCATTAAATTTGCGATAGATCGCTATCAGCGCGGCGAAGTGCAAGTCAATGCTGTGCGCCAGATGCTCGATCGCATGGGCAGCGAACTCAACACGCTCCGCAAACTCCTCCGCTCTCGCGAAGACAAAATGGCCAGCGCTGGAATCGCCCTGGAATCGCACGCGGATGTCCTGGACCGCCAATTCTGGGCCGCTGTCCCGGAGTCCGGCAAAAAACACGTTTTGATGTCTGCCGAAGCCTGGTGCATTCCCCCGCGCAACGTGCAGCAATATGTGGAAGAGCTTCTCGGTCGCGGCGAAGCTGCCGCTGCTGGAGACATTCTTCTTCAGTACGCCACCTGCGTCCGTAATAAAGATTCCGAAGCCCGCAAGAAAGCCGCCATCGGACTTGGTCAGTTAGCCGAACTCTTCAGTAAAGCCGCCAGCCAGCGCCTGCAGGACGCCCTGGTTCAAATCGGCCAGCAGATGGCCGCGGAGAAGGATGCCGAGCTTCAAACACTCTTAAGCGCCGCTTTCGTCCGCCTCAGCCAGGAATCGGCCACGCGCCGCTACTATCGCGC
>Ga0073928_10004444_pt1 | contig 20747 bp, 17 predicted proteins | sample PaiPotPPA55metaG_FD_76969 | JGI IMG/M metagenome (GOLD analysis project Ga0073928, IMG submission 76969) | Iron sulfur acid spring bacterial and archeal communities from Banff, Canada, to study Microbial Dark Matter (Phase II) - Paint Pots PPA... ...
AAAATTTCTGCGGTTTATCTCAGAGGAGAAAAAGTAACGATGACACCGACAAGCAAAGTGCCATTTCTCGATTTGGTCACCCCGCACCAGGAATTGGAAGCAGAGCTCCTGGCAGTGGCGAAGAAGGCCTTCAGCAACGCAGGCTTCATCGGCGGGCCGATGGTAGAAGATTTTGAGAGCGAGTTTGCCGCTTTTTGCGACACGAAATATTGCGTGGGAGTGAACAGCGGCACGGATGCATTGCGTTTTGCATTCATGGCCGCCGGCGTTGGCGCAGGCGACATCATCGTAACCGTGCCTCACACCTTTATCGCCACCACCGAAGCCATCTCTCAGGCCGGCGCGCAAATCGCTTTCGTCGACATTGATGAGTCCACGTACACGATGGATCCCGAGAAACTTCGCGAATATCTGGAAACAAATTGTAATTTTGACAGCAAGACCAAGAAACTTACCGAGCGGAAGAGCGGCCTTCGTGTCGCGGCGATCGTTCCGGTACATCTTTACGGACAAACCGCCGACATGGATCCGATTATGGAGTTGGCGGCCAAGTACAACCTGGTGGTCATCGAAGATGCTTGCCAGGCCCACGGCGCGGAGTATTTTTCGAAGAAAGAAAATAGATGGAAACGCGCCGGCTCGATCGGCTTAGCCGCCGCATTTAGTTTTTACCCTGGCAAGAATCTGGGCGCTTGCGGAGAAGCTGGAGCCACCACTACCAACGATGAAGCCATGGCCAAGCGCATGAAGATGATTCGCGACCACGGCCAGGCAAAAAAGTATTACCACGATATCGAAGGCTACAATGGGCGTTTGGACTCCATCCAAGCTGGATGGCTTTCCGTTAAATTGCGCCACTTAGCGAAATGGAATCAATCGCGCCGTGAACATGCCCATCGCTACCACCAATTATTTGCGGAGGTAAAGGACGTGGTGAGGATTCCCGTGGAAGCTGCATGGACTAAAGGCGTCTATCACTTATATGTAGTGCGCGTGGCGGATCGCGAAGCGTTGCAAGCGCATCTGGCGGAAGCAGGTATCGGAACCGGAATTCACTATCCCATACCGCTGCACCTGCAAAAAGCTTATCAGCACCTGAATTATAAAAAGGGCGATTTCCCGATTACCGAGCGCGTCGCTGCGGAAATCGTTTCATTGCCGATGTTCCCGCAGCTCAAACAGGACCAATTGACGCTGGTGACCACCAGCGTCAAGGAATTCGCCACTTCCAAAATCGGCGCCGCTCGCTAAACGACCGGAGTCCGCGTGCACGCTGCAATCCAGCATCGTTAGGCCTTCTAAATCACCAACAGGCGCGCCAAGGGCGCGCTATACCATGTATTCCACTGAGTTTTTTATGCCGCGAATAGACCGCCTGGCCTCCGTGTATCTTTCTCATCCGCTCGCGCGCGTAATGCGCTCCGTGTCGGCGGCGCGTGTGCCGATACTGATGTACCACAGTGTTTCTGATAGCTTGTTCGGAAAATCTCATCCTTATTACCAGATCAATTGTTCGCCTCCAGTGTTTGCGCGCCAGATGCGATGGCTGCGCCAAAATGGCTATCGCACCATGGATTTGGCGCAGATGTGGACGGCCATGGAAACGGGGCAGGACGTTTCCAAAACGGTAGTGATAACTTTCGATGATGGTTACCGCGATTTTTATACCGACGCTTTTGATGCCATGCGACAGTGCGGATTCACCGCGACGATTTTTTTGGCTACCGACCGCATTCAAAATACTCCCGTGCGCATTGACGGCGTCGATTACCTGACATGGTCTGAAGTGGCAGAACTACACAAAGCCGGTATTCAGTTTGGCTCGCACACCGTTAGCCATCCGGATTTGCGTTCACTTAATCCCGAGCAAATCGAGTATGAATTGGGATGCTCGAAAGAAACCATTGAACAAAAACTTGGCGCGCCCGTTGAATCCTTTTCTTATCCCTTTGCGTTTCCCGAGGAAGACAAAACGTTTACGCAATTCCTGGTAGGCATCCTGGAAAATCTGGGATTCGAGAATGGCGTCTCCACCATCATCGGTCGCGCAGGCAAGCACGATAACCCCTACTATTTGCCGAGGCTCCCAGTGAACAGCTGGGATGATGCAGCTTTGCTGCGCGCCAAGCTGGAAGGCGGATACGACTGGCTGCATTGGCCACAATGGCTATACAAATACGCGCACCACAACATGTCGCTGATGCAGCGCGCCAGCTTTGCCGGATCCGAAACCTGGAAATGACGGTCGGTCGATAAAACATCCTCGCCACGCGTGATAGACTATGGTTTACTGTTTTGTTACCAACCTTTAGGACCGCATCGGACACAGTAAGGCGGCAATTTAATGCGCGGAAGGTTGATAATCAGCTATAGCGGTATTTGTGAGCGTGAGAGGTACAGGTCCCCCTCCCTGAACCTAGTTTGAACTACAGTCCAGTTGCTTCAGCCCGTAACACTGTTAATTTGACTATAGGGCGAAGCCACCTAAAAAGGGTGCGAAAGAGGGATCGTGAGAGTCTTGAATCAGAACACCACAATTTGCAGTTTCAAAATTTCGTTGGGAAATATTCAGCGCTTAATTCTCGCAGGTCTGGTTGCGCTTGTGTTTAGCTGCTTGGCCGCGACAGGGGCGTCAGCGCAGGCCAGCAACGTATATATAACGCCAGATGGCGGCGGAAATGGCGTTTGCACCAATAATGTTCATTCCCCCAGTTGGTTTAATAATTCCGGGAATTGGGGCAGCGGTGCTTCACAAATTGGTGCTGGCACGATTGTTCACCTCTGTGGAACATTTGGGACAAATCTGACTGCCCAGGGCGGCGGACAAATCAATAATCCGATTACGATCCTTTTTGAGTCTGGAGCAAAATTTAGCACACCTGCCTTTGTCGGGTGTTACATCGTTCTCGACAATCAGAGCAATATCGTGGTGGACGGCGGGGCAGGCGGAATCATCGAAAATACGGCGAATGGCAGCCATTTAGGTAACAAAGTCTATACGGATGCCATCAGGGCCATTGGCAGCAGCAACATCGAAGTCAAAAATCTGCGCATACAGAACCTGTACGTCCATAACGATGTCGCTGACGACACGCTGGACGGGTCGACGTTCAATTGCTTTCTGTCTACTCATCCTGGCGGAACGATTTCAATTCACGACAATGTAATGCATGACATGAATTGGTGTTTGAAGATTGGATTATTCTCAAATCCCGGAACGGTTATTAGCATATATCGTAACGAAATTTATAATATGGACCATGGTTTGGCTTTATTTGGCGATACCTTTGACCAATCTTATACGCTAAATTTTCACGATAATTGGATTCACGATTTTGCCAATTGGGACACGACCAGCAATAGCTATCATCATGACGGAATCCATATGTATACAGGGGATGGAGTTCGGACATTTTATAACAATAAATTCAGTGGCAGCATGGGCCACAACAACACGTCCTACGTGTTCGAGGAAATCGTCCAAGGCGGAACTAAAGGTAGCAATCCAGGCTCTAGTCAGGTCTGGTATAACAATGTGTGGATACAAGCGCCGAATAACAACATCTCAAATGCTCTAGCCTTCATAACCGGTAATGCCGCCTTCTATAACAACACCTTCGTTTGCGCGGATAGTAATGGAGGGGACAACCAGGAAGGCCTGCGCTACAACTTCGGTACTGGCTATTACAACTCGGTTCCCCGACATCTCACGTTTGAAAACAATGTAATGTCGGGATGCGTGACTTTCTTGGAAGGCGTTAATACCATCCTAGATGGATTCAATTTCAACGTATATTCTGCGGCAACAGCAGGGGGTCAGCACAAATGGAGCTTCAACAGCACCCCGTCCGACAGCCTTTCTGCATGGCAGAGCTCGACTGGAAAGGAAGCGAACAGCCTTTACACGAACTCTTCCGGGCTGGACGGCACTGGAATGCCCCAACCGGGATCTTCTGCACTCCAGGCAGGGACGAGCCTTTTAAACCTCGGCCTCAATGCCCTCGCTAGGGACATCCATGGTGTAGTCCGTCCCACAAGCGGAGCTTGGACTGCCGGGGCCTTCGAAAGTGCAAGTTCAGTAGCCGCTGCGCCAAATCCGCCTTCGGGTCTCAAAGCGACTGTAAACTAGGTATGTAACTCAAATGGGTGGCTCCTTCTTCCACAGTCTCCCGACTTAGAGCGACGGTACTCGAATAGACATTACTCGATGGGGATCACGGACTTACGTGATCCTCGAAGTCCATATAGTCAGGAATACACTCATACTTATCGTCAAACGACCGGCTAACATCGCCCCGAACTGGTCGTTTGAGAATCCATTATGACGGACGATTTGGAAACCGGAAAAGCTACCTTTGTTGTGAACGTTAGCGATCAGATCGTGCTCGAGAAGAATTTATTGATCTCACCCTGCTTTCGCCCTGGCCATCACTATCAAATACTGAAGCAGGAAAACTTTCCCTCAGCAGCGAAGGCCTATAATGACGCACTAGAGAAGAGTGATAACGACCTAGTCATCTTTGTCCATCAGGACTTGATTTTACCCTCAACGTGGGTTTTGCGGCTGCAAGAGGCTTTACGTGCTTTAGAGAAGACAGACCCGAATTGGGGAGTCTTGGGAGTGTTTGGCAGAACTTCGGCAGGGGAAGACAGAGGGTACATTTATTCTACTGGACTGAGACTTATTGGTTCGCCCTTCAAGTCTCCGACAGTAGTGCAGACCTTGGATGAAATTGTGCTGATCATACGAAAATCTTCAGGTCTGAGGTTTGACGAACGTTTGCCCCATTTCCATTTTTATGGGGCTGAAATATGTCTCGCGGCCCTTCAAAAGGGCATGAAAAGCTATGCTATCCCAGCATTCTGCATCCATAACACTCAATACAGCCTTGTGTTGCCGAAAGAATTCTATGCATCGTACGGCATACTTAAGAGTATTTGGAAGAAGTATATTCCCGTCCATACCACATGCATCCAGATAACAAAATTTAATAGTCATGTATACCGCCGGCGGATTAATGAATTCGCTCTACGCTATTTACGCAGAAAAACCATCGGCGCCTACCGGCGCGAGGATAGTTCTCGATTTCTCAAAGAATTTGACAACTCAGATGCCAACCAGTACTCCGGATCTTAGGAGCGCTTCGGTGGGCACAAATAACACCATTCGGGCAGGTCTCCGAATATGTTTCATCTCGAATTGTCGAAGAATGGGGGGCGCCGAAAGAGTTCTATTGGAAACGATCGATCTATTAACGGCCAAGGGGGTCAAATGCCTCGTGCTCGTGCCCGGCGAGGGTGAGTTTTCGAAAGAGCTGTCACGAAAAGGAATTGTGCACAAAATTGCTTATTCAACTTCGTTAAGCATGTCGGGAAAACCCTCAGTTTGGCAGAGATGCAAGGCAGCGGCGCGATTTATCATCGCAGTGGGATCCGCCTTGAGATACATGCTGATCTGGAGATGCGATATTGTTTTCAGCAATACGGTTACCGTGGGCCACGGGGCCGTGGCGGCGAAGATGCTGTCAAAACCGCACATCTGGCATCTGCACGAGTTCGGACGCGAGGATCATGGTTTTGGATTTTATTTCGGCGAAAGCCTTTCTTGTAGATTTATCGGAAGTTTATCGCGCGTGTGTATCGTGGTCTCTGAAGCTTTGGCTAAGAAATACCGAACGCTAATCAATCCGAACAAGCTGATCGTTTTGTATCCATCCATGCATCTGGAGCTTGATGAACACATTTCTACGACATCGCATCAGTTAACCGGCTCAAATGACAGACCGTTCCGCTGCATCATTGTCGGAGGGGTGTTCGCAGGAAAGAGACAGGAAGACGCGGTTTTAGCATTTAGCCTGCTAAAAGAAAAAGATTTCGATGCTCAATTAATTGTTGTTGGAGGCTCGGAAGATCTAGCCTATCGCGCAAAGCTAGATCGGATGATTGCTGACCTGAGTTTACAGAATAGGGTTATTTTCACGGGTGAGGTGCGAGACGCACGGACGTTAATTCAGACGTGTGACGTCCTTATCGTGTGTTCGAGGTCCGAAGCATTCGGCCGGGTCACCATTGAAGCGATGCTAGCTGGAAAGCCGGTAATCGGGGCCTCCGCAGGGGCGACTCCAGAACTTGTTCAAAATAACTTTAACGGTCTTATCTACGAAGTTGGTAACCCCGCCGCATTAGCGGAAAAGATGCTTTACCTTTACCAGCGACCTGACGTTGCACACGACCTCGGGAAAAATGGCAAACATTGGGCGTCGGGCGTCTTCACCGAGGCTAGATATAGCGAGGAATTGGACAGTATTCTGGATCTTATCCCCGAAACTGCAAATCAAAATCGATGAGTCAACACGAAAAGCTCGTACACCGAAAACTGTTAGCCGGGAACAGCATTCTCAACTTGGGGACGGGAACGCTTATTTCCATCCTGAACCTGATCTTTGTGCCCCCGATGTTGCACACCTTTGGCACGGAGTTATATGGAGTCCTGTCGGTCACTTGGGTAGTTCTTGCAAATCTGAGTTGGCTTGATTTTGGATTTAGTCGCGCTTCTGCCAAATATGTCGCGCATGAATTAGGCCTCGGAAAGCCTCGCGAGGCTTCGATGTGGACCTGGACGGCCGTCATTACACAAGCTGTTATGGGCGCACTCGGTGCCGTGATTCTCTGGACCGCTGCACCAATGATCGTGAAATATATCCACGTGACGCCCAGTCAGCGAGACTTGGTCATTTTGACACTGCGTGTCTTCGCATTTTCGATCCCGCTAGATTTCGCGACCCGATCGATGACCGGAGTGATCCAAGCAGGCCAGCGGTTCGACTGGATGAATGGACTCGGACTTTTTTCCAATCTATTCACCTTCGCCGTATATGCGCTAGGCATAGTGCGCGGTGCTAATTTCCTGATCATCGTCTATGGCTTATTTATATTGCGAATCTTGAATCTAATCGGAGCATATTGGGGTGCCTGCCGCATTTTACCGGAATTAAAATCTTTGCCAAATCTTCAAACTTTGCCTCAGAGCTATCGAAGCCACGTATATACAATGATTAAATACGGTTCTTGGGTGGCCCTCGCATCAGTAATCGGTCCTCTGATTCTTTACTTCGACCAGTCCATAGTAAGCGTCATCATTGGAGTCGCTTTTCTTCCGTTTTACACCATTCCGTTCAATCTGTTGTCGCGACTCGGGCTCTTTCCAAGTAGCTTAACATCGACGCTATTCCCTGCCTTCAGCGCCCTGCAAGCAAGGGTGGACTGGAACAGGATCGAGGTCTATTTTGTTCGAGCGCATCGCTATCTTCTAACCGCGCTAATCCCGATGCTGTTCGTACTGTACGTCTGGGCTCCCGAAATTTTACGACTTTGGATCAACTCTGATTTCTCGGCTCAGGCCACCCCAGCTTTCCGAGTGCTTGCCTTCGGATATGGGATTGCCTTATTAGCTCCCCTCTCGGGGGCACTCATAGAGGCAGTCGGGAGACCGGATTTGCTTGCCAAGCTATATCTCGTGGAGCTACCTCTGAACGTTGTGCTGGTGTGGGAGTTGACGAAGCATTTCGGAATCGTCGGTGCAGCTCTAAGCTACACGGTCCGCTGCGCAATTGAGACGATCATCGTCTGGTGGATCGTTTTTCGAGCGGTGAAATTTTCATACAAGAAATTCCTTAAAGAAGGGTTACTAATTCCAGGTTCGACGCTAATTCTCACGGGTCTCGCAACGCTTGTTATAAAATCTGGACATATTAAAAGTGCCGCGGATATCACCATGACTCTTGTCACGCTCGCACTCTATTGTCTGTGTGTGTGGTTCTTGATTTTGGATGTCAAGGACAAAGATTTCATATATGAAATGGCGTCCAACTATGGGATGGGCGCGGCACGAAAAAAGAAGGAAATTCTCGCGGTACACCCGGAGTAAATTGTTCCTGAGTGGACCAAAGAGTTCGTAGCTCTAATTAGGAATGCCTTAGTGAGGATTTAAATTGGGTCCGGAATCTCCAACAAATTTTACGTTTGGCGGCGGTGCCACGGGGACCTTGCTGCACCCCGTCATGCTTGTAGCGATGATCATCGCTATGGCCCTGATACTACTCGGCCCGCGTAAGTATGCCTCTGTTCCATTCTTACTCGTAGTATTCCTCGGTTCGCTTGGGCAACAAATTTATTTAGGTGGGTTCCATTTTTATGTTGCCCGCATCCTGATTATTGCCGCCATGCTTCGCCTCATTGTCGCAAAGTTTACCGCCCCAGGTCCGCTCCTGGCAGGGGGTATGAACATTGTAGACAAGTTGTTTGTGGGATGGGTCTTTTTCCGGTGTGTCACGAATATCATACTTAACGGCGGCGCTACCGGCGCCATAACGTACCAAGCCAGTTTTATGATTGACGCCATCGGGGCGTTTTTACTGATGCGTTTCGCGATTCGGGATGAAGACGATATCGTACGAGTTATCAAAGTGTTCGCGCTGCTGACCTGCATTTTTGCGGTCACTATGATGGATGAGAAATTTCATAACCAGAATATATTCGGGTACTTGGGAGTTTTGCCCGTTGTGCCTTTAGTAAGAGAAGGGGCTATCCGCGCGACCGCCGCTTTCGCGCACCCCATTCTAGCGGGCGTGTTCGGCGTTGCTCTGATGCCGCTTTTTTGGTGGTTATGGAGCAGTGGAAAAGCTAAGGCTGCTGGACTTCTCGGTTTCTGTGGTTCGCTCGGAATGATGCTGACTAGCGCGTCGAGCACTCCTTTAATGGCATTCCTGGCGGCGTTGGCTGCCTGGTCCGCATGGCCTTTCCGCAACAGAATGCGCATTGTTCGCTGGGGCGTGGTGATCATGCTAATAGCGCTTCACCTCGTCATGAAAGCTCCGGTTTGGATGCTGATCGCTCGCGTAGATCTAATCGCTGGAAACTCTGGCTACCATCGGGCAATGCTTATCGATCAATGCATAAGACACTTCACCGACTGGTGGCTAATCGGGACAAACGCGGCGGGAACCTGGGGCTGGGATATGTGGGACACCAGCAATCAATTCGTGCAAGAAGCTGAAAACGGCGGGCTGGTGACGTTCATTTTCTTCGTCCTAATTATTGCGCGCTCGTTCAGTAAAATAGGCAAAGCCCGGAAAATAGTACAGAACGATCGACAACAAGAGCAATTTATGTGGTTTTTGGCGGTGACACTCTTCACAAACTGCGTCTGTTTTTTTGGTATCAGCTATTTCGATCACACTAAATTTATGTGGTTCACTTTTCTCGCTATTGTGGTGGCCGCGACGGCGCCCATTCTTGCAAATCAGAAAGTCAGTGAAACCGCGTCTGACCTGCGTCCGTTACCGGTCAAGCCAGTGCTTCTGACTCCCAAGCTTGCGCGTGTAGTTCGCGAAACCTCTTCTACGAACAAAGTCTTCCAGGCCAGCAGGCGCTCACGGTCTTGATGATCCACAATTTGGCCAGGCCTATCTCTCAGATCTATGAATCTAGCGACCACTAAATACGTAATTATTACTCCCGCGCGCGACGAGGAAGCGTACCTACGAAATACGATCGAGAGCATGGTGAAACAAACCATCCTTCCGACAGAGTGGGTAATCGTTAACGATGGTTCCACCGACAGTACTGGTCAAATCATTGAAGAGTATGCTGCCCGCTATCCGTGGATTCGCGCTCTTCACCGCACCAACCGTGGCTTTCGCAAGGCTGGCGGCGGCGTCGTGGATACCTTCAACGACGGTTATCGCGCGTTGACGTGCAAGGATTGGGACTTCATCGTTAAATTGGATGGAGATTTGTCGTTCGATTCCGATTATTTCGAAAAGTGCTTCGCCTATTTCGATTCCGAGCCTCGACTTGGTGTCGGCGGCGGAGTTATGTGCTATATCGAGAACGGGAAAAAGTCATTTGAATCCAATCCGGCATTTCACGTGCGCGGCGCGACCAAAATTTATAAACGCGCATGTTGGGATGCCATCGGTGGATTTTGGCCTGCCCCCGGGTGGGACACCATGGATGAAGTAAAAGCCAGCATGTTGGGCTGGACTACCAAAAGCTTTCCAGACTTGCACCTCCTGCATCACCGGTACACCGGGGCGGCCGACGGCACCTGGGCGAATTTAGTCAAGAATGGGCGAGCGAACTACGTTTGTGGCTATCACCCCCTGTTCATGCTGTTGAAATGTATTCGCAGGCTCAGATTCAAGCCTTACTTCGTGGGCTCAACTGCCCTGCTTTATGGTTTCCTGTCCGGTTATATACAGCGGATACCTCAAGTAAACGAGCCTGCGACTATAAAGTACCTTCGAAAACAGCAACTGGCACGCCTTACCGGTCAAGAGAGTATCTGGAAATAATCTTTTCAGGCCCGCCTAAATGAAATTGTCCATAATCATCGTGAATTGGAATTCGCTTGGCTTCCTGCAGAAGTGTTTGAAAAGCCTTTATACGCATCTTCGCGATGTTTCCTTCGAAGTCATTGTTGTGGATAATGCCTCACCCGAAACCGGTATCGAACTGCTAAAAGCGGATTTCCCCGACGTTTTGGTTATCAAAAGCGCTGTTAATCTTGGCTTTGCGGGTGCCAACAATTTAGGCTTTGCCAAGTCCTCCGGCGAATACATTCTGTTCCTGAATCCCGACACTGAAATTGTCGACAATGCATTCAAAACCATGTTGGATCAGTCAGCGTCTCTCGAACATTCCGGGATCATTGGTTGCAAATTATTAAACACCGATTTGTCGGTGCAGACCAGTTGCATACAGACGTTTCCGACCATTCCAAATCAAGTACTCGATTATGAATATCTCCGTTTACGCTGGCCTAGTTGCTCGTTTTGGAGTATCGGTGCGCTCTTTTCGGATAACGCCAGTCCCGTTTCCGTGGAAGTAATTTCCGGAGCTTGCATGCTCCTCAGGCGCGATGTTTTTGAACGAGCGGGCATGTTCACCGAGGATTATTTTATGTATGCAGAGGATTTGGACCTTTGTTACAAAGTGAAGGCTCTCGGACTTTGTAATTATTATGTGGGAAAAGCGCAAGTGATTCATCATGGCGGACAGAGCAGCAATCGGGTGAATATAAGCAATTGGTCAATAATTATGAGATTTAAAGCGGTGCATAAATTCTGCGTCAAACGCCAGGGCGCGCTATACGGTTTGTTGTTTCGCGCCACGATGGGAGCCGCAGCCCTCTTAAGAATTCTTGTTTTGTCACTTGCGAAACCTTTTGCCGCTAACGATTTAAGAAAACGGTCTATTAAGAACTCTACTTCTAAATGGTTGGCTGTGCTGAAATGGTCGTACGGCGTGGACGGCGCTGTGAAATCGTAAAACCCAGCGGTAAGTAACGAGGGACCTATGTGCGGCATTTGCGGAAAACTGAACTTCGACCCGGATGAAAACGTGCCGCAATCATTGCTGAAGGCGATGGCCGATTCCATCGTTCATCGAGGTCCAGATGACGATGGATATTACGTCTCGGGGCAAATTGGCCTCGGATTTCGTCGACTTTCCATAATTGATTTAGCCGGCGGCCATCAACCTCTCTCCAATGAAGACGGGACCATCTGGATCGTTTTTAACGGGGAGATTTATAACTTTCAGGAGCTTCGCGAAGGCTTGCTTAAGAAGGGTCATACCTTCCGTACTAAAACCGACACGGAAGTGATCGTGCACCTTTATGAAGAATATGGCGAACCCGGGATTGAAGCCTTGCGCGGAATGTTCGCTTTTGCCATATGGGATCAGAATCAGAAGAAGCTCTTATTGGCGCGAGATCGCATCGGAATCAAACCTCTTTACTACGGACTGACACCTCACAGCCTGGTATTTGGCTCAGAAATGAAGGCTATTCTTCAAGACCCCGAGATGAAACGAGAGGTTTTGCCGTCTACGATCGATCGATTTCTAACTTTCGGATACGTGCCCGGTGAAGAAACTCTCTTAGAAGGCATCTACAAACTTGCGCCCGGGTCGTTCATGGTCGTAAAAAACGGAAAAACGGAAGTTAAACAATATTGGGATCTTCATTTTTCTTCCAACTCGGTGACGCTGAAAGATGCCGAGGAGCAGCTCCTGGAAATTTTGGAAGAATCCGTGCGACTGCACATGATTAGTGATGTCCCGGTCGGTTTTCTCTTGAGCGGCGGGGTCGATTCAACTGCCATGTTGAGTCTGGCTTCTCGAGAGACCGACCGTCCGATCAGCAGTTATACGGTAGGGTTTGCCAATTCCGGCGTTGCCGACGAACGTCCGTTTGCCCGGGTGGCCGCCGAGAAATACGGCTCGGAACACCATGAAATTTCTATAAGCAGTAAAGAGTTTGCAGATTTCTTGCCGCAATACGTCTGGCATATGGAAGAACCCGTATGCGAGCCACCGGCGGTCGCCCTCTACTACGTCTCTAAACTCGCACGCAACTACGTAAAGGTTCTGATTTCCGGAGAAGGTGGCGATGAAGCTTTCGCAGGCTATCAAAATTACCGGGCAATGTTATGGATTGAGCGTATTAAGCGCGCCGCGGGCCCTTTAAAAGGCGCGTTATCAAAAACTCTATCCTTGCTGCACAAGGTGATCCCATGGCAAAGGCTTGGAAAGTACCTGCCGTTATTCGATGTGCCATTCGAATCGTATTACTACAGTCGAGCGTCAAATCCTTTTAGCTTTTTTAATGCCCATTACAAAGAGGCCTATTCCAGCGATTTCTGCGATCACATCGACAAACAACGTTCTTTGCTTCCGGTGACCCGGTTATTATCGAAAAATACCTCGGAAGACATATTAAGCCGGATGCTTTATGTGGACACCAAGACATGGCTACCCGACGACCTGCTTGTAAAAGCCGACAAAATGACCATGGCGAACTCGCTGGAATTACGGGTTCCCCTGCTTGATCATAAGCTTTTGGAATTCGCTGCTACGTTACCGTCAAACTTTAAAGTTCACGGTCTCACTACTAAATACATTGCGAAACGGGCCTTGGGTAAGCAAATCCCCGCCGAAATCATCGAAAGGAAGAAGGCAGGCTTCCCAGTACCTTACGAAAATTGGCTCAGAACTGATCTTCGCGATTCGATTTACGATGTTTTGCTGGATCGCAAAACGCTCGCCAGGGGTTATTTTAAAAAATCGGCCATTGAAAAACTCTTGCGCGACAATTCAGAGACCGGTGCGCACGCCAGGGACATTTTTTCATTGCTCGTGTTGGAACTTTGGCACAGGCAATTTTTGAGCAATCGCGGCGAAGACTTCGTGCCGATTCAATCCCCATACGATCTTTCACAAACGTTGACCTCGCATTGACCGTTAATTAGGGTCATTCACGCGACAGATTGCATCCAGAGCCATAAAATCGTGAACACAATGGGGATTTCTGACTCTCTTGTTTCTATGCATGACTCCAAAGGAGCTTCCATCGAAATCCATGAGGTGCGCCCGTTGGCCGATCCTCGCTGGCCACAGATGGTCAAGAATGATTCCAAAACGAGCGTCTTTCACTCCGTGGAGTGGCTGACCGCTTTACAAGAAACATATGGGTACGAACCCCTGGGTTACACCAGCACTGCTCCGGGCGCTCCGCTAAGCAATGCCCTCTTGTTTTGCCGCGTAAAAAGCTGGCTGACTGGACATCGACTGGTTTCCCTGCCGTTTTCCGATCATTGCGAACCGCTTGTCGACGGCGTTGATCAACTGCATGAGCTGCTGACTCCCGCTCTTCAGGAGTTGAAGGACGGAAAAATCAAGTATGTCGATATTCGGCCGCTAAGCTTGTCTTTTAGCGAGACCACAGGAGGTGCGGAGTCTTATTTCCTCCATTTGCTTGATTTGCGGCCAACCCCGGACGAACTGTACAAAAAACTCCATGGAGATTCGATTCGACGGAAAATACAGCGGGCGGAACGCGAGAAATTGACGCTAGAGGCAGGCTCGTCAGAAAAAATACTGGAGGACTTTTACAATCTCCACGTAATCACCAGGCAGAGGCAACAGCTTCCACCGCATCCCTTAAAGTGGTTTCGTAATGTACTCGCGTGCCTGGGTGCAGACGCGCAGATCCGCATCGCCAGGAAGGATGGATCCGCGATCGCGTCAATTTTCACTTTGAGTCATAAGCAGAAAATGGTTTACAAGTACGGCTGCTCTGACGCTCATTCGCATAACCTCGGCGGGATGCAGTTTCTGTTCTGGGATTTAATCCGCCATTCGAAAGAACACGGATTCGTGGAGCTCGATTTCGGCCGGTCAGAACGCACCAACACGGGCCTGGTAACATTCAAAGACAGATGGGGAGCGAAGCGGCAGTTGATAACTTATCTTCGATATCCTCCCCGGCCGCTCAGTTCAGAGCAAGATCCTTCGATAATCATAAAGCTTGGCAAGAAAGTGTTTTCTTATTGTCCGCCGGGTGTTTTGCGCCTGGCGGGGAACCTGCTTTACCCGCACGTCGGCTAGTGAAGATCTAGAATTCTAGTTATAAAGTCATCGATTCGGGGCGTGGTAATCGTTATGCCCTCGCTGGAACTTGGTCGCACAATACTGATAACGTCGTAACTCTCAAATGTGGCGAGCGCGTTGCAGTTGGAAGTGTGCGATCTCGGCCGAGACGTTGGCGAGGTATCAGAAAAAATGAATACGAAAACGCTGAAAATAAATTCGACCGGTGAGCTAAGCAACTCAGCCTTCTGACATGAGTAAAGATGGACTTTTTTCGGGCCTCAAGAACCGGGTGCTTCAGAATATTGCTCGCAGCGCGCCTGGAGCCACTGGCTTTCGCGTCAGGCTGCACCGTTGGCGTGGCGTTCACATTGAAGAAGGCGTGTGGATCGGTTACGACGCGATCATAGAAACGTCGCATCCTGACTACGTAACCATAAAAGCCGGAGCATCAATAGGGATTCGGGCGGTAATTATCGCGCATTTCCGCGAGCTGCACGGCGTGGTCATTGAGGAAGATGCCTCAATCGGGCCGGGCGCGATTATTATGCCGAATGTTACAATAGGAAGAGGATCGGTTGTTACTGCCGGTAGCGTGGTGACAAAATCCGTTCCCGCGATGACGATCGTTCAGGGTAATCCCGCGGTCCCTATCGCTCGCGTTGGTGTTCCGTTAAAGATGAATATTTCGCTGCGAGAATTTTCCAAAAAACTTCGACCTCTCGGAAAAACCTAATCGTGCCATCCCAATCTAAAATAAGAGTCGCTGTAGCGCCGGCGGCAGAGTACGAACTCCGCCGGCGTCTTTTTGATATGTTCAGTTCTCAGCTCGAGGTCTCGTTCGAACCGCACACCCCAGGCGACTATAAAGGTCTTCAGGGACTCATCGCATTAAGCGGAGCTGGGGAGGCCGCGCGTGGAGCGTCTGTACGCAACATCAGCTGCTACGAAATTATTCTTTCGCAGCCAATTCCTTTCCCGGCACAATCGGCGATCACGTTTACTTCCTCGGCGGGAGTACACCGCGCGTTTCGCGGTAAGATCCTCGCCGACTCGAGCTTAATAAATTTCACTCCGGTCTCGAATTCGTCGGACTCGCTAGCCAAGGTGGGAGATCAGACCATCTGGGCCGTCGAACAGCAAGGCAATCAGGAACACCATCGCGTTGGCGTAGATGTGCCGGTGTTTACGGAAAGGGATTTTTTCCATAACCACTTTCGAGAGCTACGCTGGTTCGCCATGGTTCCCCTATTGCATTTTTTGCGCCGGCTCCTGGGTTCGGATGGCTGGCCAGCTCCGGAACCGCGCGCTAGTTTCATCATAGACGACCCGAATCTTCATCATCGAAGCTATGGCTATATCGATTTCGACAAATTGGCAAACCATGCCGCAGCTCACAACTACCATGCGACTATCGCCACTGTGCCACTGGATGCCTGGTATTTCGATCGCAAGGTGGTTGAGCTCTTTCAGACCCACAAAAAACATATTTCGCTGATGATGCACGGCGTCAATCATGTGGCTGACGAGTTAGCGAGATCTTACGAGGAGCAGGATGCATTGAGCCTTCTCGCAACTGGTCTCCGCCGAATCGCCGACCTTGAATCGCGTTCGGGTATCTCCGTTGCGCGCATTATGGCCGCCCCTCACGGAGCCTTCGCCGAATTCATGGCGGACTTGATGGCACGTCTGGGCTATGAAGGCGCCTGCGTCTCGATCGGCTCGTTGCTACGCTGGAATGCAGAAAAACTTTGGCCGGCTAGTTTAGGATTTGCCGTGGCGCAACCGCTTGGAAGTTTGGCTTTTCCGGTTTTTCACCGAATTGGTATTTCGGAAACTGACATTAGGCTCAAGACTTTTTTGGGACATCCGGTAATTGTTGCCACGCACCATCAGGACTGTGTTTCCAATTTCGCGCGCCTCGAATCCATGGCGAATACGGTGAATAGCATTGACAGTGTTCGATGGATGGGAATCGAGGAAATATCGAGGACTAATTTCGTATCCAAGATGCAAAATGGAATGTTCCACATCTGGCCATACACTCGGCACCTCGCGGTTCCGCTTTCCCCAGAAATTACTGAGGTGGAGGTGTGCCGCTCGCCATATTGCGGCGGCTTCACAATTGATTTGCGCAACGTTCGCCGAGACGGCGCCGAAACCGCGCTGCTTAATGTTCCAGCGCGGTACAGGATTTCGAATAATACGCTGGAGATTTTCTTTCCTCCGAGCAATACCGTCGATTACAGGCAGGTTGAAAGCAAAAGTCCCGGGATGTGGCCGATCGTGCGGCGCCTGCTCACTGAGGCGCGGGATCGCACCCAGCCAGTCTTGTCCCTGGCATCGGCCCGGTGAAAAAACGATGAGAAAACGGGTGCTTCATGAATTACCCCCGTCCTTTTCAAGACAACTGAACACGATTATTCACTGCCACCGCGGCACACACTCGCTACGCTACTAGAAAGCCTTAGGAGACAACCATGAAGGGTGTTGTACTTGCAGGCGGAAAAGGCTCACGGCTCTACCCGCTTACGCGTGTTACCAACAAGCATTTGTTGCCGGTCTATGACCGGCCGATGATTTTTTATCCCATCCAGACGCTCGTCGATGCCGGCATTCGAGACATTATCATTGTCACCGGAGGCCAAAACTCCGGAGATTTTCTGCGCCTCCTTTCCAATGGCAAGGACTTTAACCTGCATCGTATTCATTACACCTATCAGGAGGGTGAAGGTGGCATTGCCGACGCACTGCGGCTTGCGGAGCCTTTCGTCGAGGGAGAAAAAATATGCGTGGTGCTGGGCGATAACATCATCGAGAACAACATCATCGGCGCAAAAGAGGCATTCGAGAAACAGCCCGCCGGGGCTCATATTTTGTTGAAAGAAGTCGAGGACCCTGAGCGATTTGGCTGCCCCGAAATCGTGAATGGCAAGATCATGGGCATTGAAGAAAAGCCCAAAGCCCCAAAGTCCAATTATGCAGTTACCGGGATCTACTTTTACGACGCGACCGTTTTCGAGAAAATCGGCAAAACAAAAGTCAGTTGGCGCAACGAGCTTGAGATTACCGACGTAAATAATATGTACCTGGCTGAGAAAAGCCTGACGCACAGCATTCTTGATGGCTGGTGGACCGACGCCGGCACATTCGAATCGTTGCTGCACGCCACAAAACTCGTGGCGGACACCGGTGCGAACAAAACTCCGGGACGCGGTCCAGCCGCGCGGCATACCAGAGCTGCGGATTAAACGCTTCTGCCATCAGCTGTCGCAAATATTTTCGCCCTAAGCCACAGGAGGAACTCGCTTGAAAGTTTTGATCACCGGCGGTGCGGGATTTATCGGCTCTAACTTCGTTCGCCATCTGCTGAACAGCAGACGCGACCTGAACGTCATCAATTTCGACAGCCTTACCTATGCGGGTAATCCCGAGAGCCTGGCGGATATTGCGGAAAATCCGCGCTATCAGTTCGTGCGTGGCGATATTACCGACAAACAGGCGGTGGATGCCGTATTTAAGAATGGTCTCGACGCTTTGGTGAATTTCGCTGCCGAAACGCACGTGGATCGCAGCATCGAAGACGCCACTCCGTTTTTGCGCACCAATATTTTAGGGACGGCTTGTCTGCTGGACGCCGCAAAACGCTTCAAGCTGCCGAAATTCGTGCAAATCAGCACTGATGAAGTTTACGGGAGCGCGCCGGCAGGTATCAGTTTTACGGAAGAGACCGTGCTGGACCCGCGCAGCCCGTACGCCGCCAGCAAAGCTTCGGCTGATCATTTCGTTTCCGCGTATGCCAATACCTACGGAGTTCCTGCGGTTGTTCTGCGCTGCACCAATAATTATGGGCCTTATCAATTCCCCGAAAAGCTCATCCCGTTAATAGTCGCCAATGCGCGCGAAGACAAAACTTTGCCGATTTATGGCGATGGCATGCAGGAGCGGGATTGGTTATTCGTCGAGGATTACTGCAGCGCTATTGCATTGGCGTTGGACAAAGCCGAACCTGGAACGATTTATAACGTGTCGGCAGGGGCGCCACAACCAAATCTCAAAATTGTCCGCACTATCCTAAAGCATCTCGGCAAGCCAGAATCGTTGATGCAGTACGTAAAAGACCGCCCAGGACACGACCGCCGCTACGCTCTTGACAGCTCAAAGATCCAGAAGGAACTGGGTTGGTCGCCCAGGGTTTCGTTTGACGAAGGCATTCGACGCACCGTGGATTGGTATCAGCAGAACACCGCGTGGCTTGACCATGCGCGCTCCGGTGAATACCGAAATTATTACGACCGCCATTACGTGCGACGCACAGAGACTTTTAGCAAATAGTGTCCGCAAAAACATGCCAATTGTAACGCGCGCCAAAATATTTTGATGTTCTGCTATTCAGATGGACTTTCGCTATGAACTTTGCAGATCACCCAAATCGGCGCTGGCTGTTGTTCGTACTGTGGTCGGCCTGCAGCATCGCAGTTTCCTGGACTGCCCTCTCTGCTCTCCTCCGTTATTCATTCGGGAACGACGATGCTTCCCACGTCCTTCTAATTCCGTTTATATCTGCCTGGTTGATGTTCATCGACCGGCGGCGAATCTTTAAGAGCCTGTCATCCGACGTCGCTGTTTGCCTCACCCTCCTGGTCCCTGGCATCGCAGCCGTTCTTTGGAGTATTCGAATCTTGCCGGTATCGCCATCGTTATGCGCGTTTGGTCTGGTGCTGGTCTGGATCTCCGGTTTCGCACTGGCATTTGGAAGACAGGCACTGACGGCCGCGCGTTTTCCTTTAATGTTCCTGTTTCTCTTCATTCCGCTGCCCGAAGCTGTACTCAGCAGAGTGGTGTATTTTCTTCAGAAGGGTTCGGCGGAAATATCGGCGCTGTTATTTGGACTCACACCGTTGCCAGTTCTGAGAGAGGGTTTCGTATTTCATCTACCGCGCTTCAGTATTGAAGTTGCCCGGGAATGCAGCGGCATCCGCTCCAGCATCGCTTTGCTGGTCCTGGCCATCCTGGTTGGTCACTTTTTTCTGCGGACCTGGTGGAAGCAAGTGGTCTTCGTGCTTGCCGGGTTTGTAGTGATGATCGTGAAGAACGGAATTCGCATCGTTACGCTGACGATGCTGGCAACCTATGTGGATCCGGGATTTCTCTATGGCAATCTCCACCGCGAGGGCGGAGTGGTGTTTTTTATGATCGGATTGCTGCTGATGGTGCCGGTTTATTGGATATTGCAGACCAGTGAGCACGCCCCGGACCTGCCAGCCGTGAAATTGTCAGCACTCGAGATCAAAAGCTAATCACCAGCACGCAACTAGCAACAAACCCACACTACTTCTTCGCTGCTAGTCCTTCCGCTTCGCTGCCATACCCGTAATAATAATTGTTATATGTATCCGCGGAATCGACGCGGTTCAGTACTACACCCAACAAATTTTTGTCGCGAAACTCCGCCGATACCCGCTGGGCTATCTCGGAATCGGTGCTTCCAGCTCTCACGACGAACAACACGCCGTCGCATAGATCCGCCAGCATGCTGGCGTCATGAACGGGCAAGGCCGGGGGTGAGTCCAGGATGACCCAATCAAAAATTTCGCTCATCGCGTCCAGCAAATGTTTCATTTTGTCGCGCAAGAGCAATTCGCTGGGGTTCGAAACGGGTTGGCCGCCGGGAATAAAACAGAGATTCCCATCCAATCCGTTTTGAATAATCGCGTATTCGTCAACTTCACCGCGCAAATAATCAGTGAGCCCTGGGCCACTGGGCGCACCGAGTGATTGATGCAATCTGGAAGCCCGCAAATCGGCGTCAATCAGCAGGACGCGACGGTCGTGCTGACGAACGATGGACTGCGCCAGATTCGCTGCAACGAAGGTTTTGCCTTCCGCAGGGATGCTGCTGGTGATCAGCAATTTCTTTAATTGCTGGGTTCCCGCGATCTGATACAAGCGCGAGCGCAGCGTGCGAAACCGTTCCGCGCCGATGCGATCACTGTCATCGCCCACGAAAACGCTGTTTCTTGCGTCCAGTGTCCACTGCGGATGGCTGCACCGTTTGATGAGCTCCTCATAGTTGAGGAAGCGCGTTTCCTTGAAGCGCGGATCGATACCCGGGACGCGCATATTTTCGACGCGCATCACATCTTCAGGTGGCTCACTGTGACGATTGATCTCAGCGGCACCCTCCACCAAGTCGGCAGTGACAACCCTTGGTGGTTGGGTGGCTTTATCCTGTGCGGCTTTTTTCAGCGCTTCGTGAATCCTGCTCATTGCTTCCTCATATTCCGCGTAGCCGCTTAGACTCCGCTAAAAAT
>Ga0073928_10004445_pt1 | contig 20747 bp, 20 predicted proteins | sample PaiPotPPA55metaG_FD_76969 | JGI IMG/M metagenome (GOLD analysis project Ga0073928, IMG submission 76969) | Iron sulfur acid spring bacterial and archeal communities from Banff, Canada, to study Microbial Dark Matter (Phase II) - Paint Pots PPA... ...
CCCCTCGCGTGCCAGCGCCTCGTGCGCGCCCACGCAAAGCTGCACCTCGCTCCCGGTGCCGATCAGGATCACCTCCGGCTTGCCGCCCGGCGGGTCGGCCAGAATGTACGCCCCGCGACGCAGGCCCGAAGCCGCTCCGTAGCGCGTCCGGTCGAACGTGGGAACCGCCTGGCGCGTCAGCACGATGCAGTGCGGCTGGTGGGGCGATGAGACCGTTACCCGCCAAGCTTCGGCGACTTCGTTTGCGTCGCACGGACGGAGCGTGACGAGGCCCGGAATCGAGCGCAGCCCGATGAGCTGCTCGACCGGCTGGTGCGTCGGCCCGTCCTCGCCAAGGCCGATCGAGTCGTGCGTGAACACCCAGGTCGCCGGCAGCTCCATAATCGAGGAAAGGCGAATGGCGGGCTTCATGTAGTCGCTGAAGATCAGGAACGTGGCGCCGAACGGCCTGAGCTTCGAGAGGGCGATACCGTTGCACACAGCGCCCATGGCATGCTCGCGCACACCGAAATGCATGTTGCGCGCGCCGGGACTGTCGGCCTCCAACGAGCCCGCGCCCTCGAATGTCAGCGTGGTCTTGGTCGATGGCGCCAGATCGGCGGCGCCGCCGATGAGCCACGGCACCCTCTGCGCGATCGCGTTCAGTACCTTTCCGCCCGAGTCGCGCGTCGCCATGCCCTTCGCATCGGCGGGAAAGCTCGGGATGTCCTTGTCCCAGCCGTCGGGCAGTTCGCGCCGCTGCATCCGCGTGATTTCGTCAGCAAGCTCGGGATGCGCCTTCGCATAGCGCTGGAACAGCGCGCGCCAGTCTGCGTTCAGTTTGGCCCCGCGCGCGCCGATGCCGTTCGCGAAATTCTCGTACACTCCGTCGGGGACCAAAAAATGCGCGTCCTCTGGCCAGCCGTAGAACCGCTTGGCGAGCCGCACTTCCTCCTCGCCGAGCGCCTCGCCATGCGCTTCCTTCGTGTTCTGCTTGTGCGGCGCGCCATAGCCGATGATGCTGCGCACGATAATCATGGTCGGCCGATCGGCACCGGCCTCGAATCCCTTCAGCGCCGTGTCGAACGCAGCGGTGTCGTTCGCATCGTCGACATGCGCCACGTTCCAGCCGTAGGCACGGAAGCGGGCGCCGACATCCTCGGAGAAGGCGAGGTCGGTGTGGCCCTCGATGGTGATCGTGTTGCTGTCATAGATCCAGCAGAGGTTCGCGAGCTTGAGATGTCCGGCAAGCGAGGCGGCCTCGCTGGCAACGCCCTCCATCATGTCGCCGTCGCCGCAGATCGAATAGACGCGGTAGCCGAACACCTCGAAGCCGGGGCGGTTGAAGCGCGCAGCGAGCCAGCGGGCCGCGATCGCCATGCCAACGCTGTTGGAAACGCCCTGCCCGAGCGGGCCGGTGGTGGTCTCCACGCCGGTGGTGAGATGGTATTCCGGATGGCCCGGGCAGTGGCTGCCGAGCTGGCGGAAATGCTTGATGTCGTCGAGCGAGACGGAAGGATGGCCGGCCGTGTTGTAGTCGGAGTCGACCGCCTGCACGCGCGCGAGGTGCAGCAGCGAATAGAGCAGCATGGAGGCGTGGCCGTTCGAGAGCACGAAGCGGTCGCGATCCGGCCAGATCGGGTCGGCGGGATCGAAGCGCAGATGCTTCTGCCAGAGCGTGTAGGCGACGGGCGCCAGCGCCATCGGCGTTCCGGGGTGCCCGGAATTCGCCTTCTGCACCGCATCCATCGAAAGCGTGCGGATGGTGTTGATCGAGAGCTGGTCGAGGTCGGAGGTGGCCGCGGCATCCATCACATCGCTCCGCTCTGCTTGCAACGGTAAGGCCTAGGTATGGCGTGGGCGCGCAAAGCCAAGTGCATCGGCTGCTTCCCTCGCCGCCTCTCCTCGTGCGGGCGCGGACCCTCGGCTCGCCAAGGCCGCCCGATATTGGTCGGTTTCGGAAATCCCAGTGTCCAGGTTACGCCCGCCGCATCCCGGCGCAAGGCATGGTAACCGCAACTTCACGCCGGCACGCCAGGGGGGGCGGGAAAATCTGGTTTGGCCGGGAGGCTTGCCCCGCCGCTCATGCTCGCGCAGCCTGGACGCCGCAGCGAGGGACCGAGCCAGATGCCTGCCGATGCGCCGGACCGGGACGCATGGAAACGAGCCGCCGCCGCCGCCGCGGTCGAACGCGTGCAGGACGGCATGGTGCTCGGGCTCGGCAGCGGCTCCACGGCAGCGTTCGTGGTCGAACTCCTGGCCGCGCGGGTCCGAGCCGGGCTCGCGATCGTCGCCATCCCGACCTCCGAACAGACCGCGGCGCAGGCGTGCGCAGGCGGCATCCGGCTCACGGATTTCGCCGCCCATCCCCTGATCGACCTGACAATCGATGGCGCGGACCAGGCGGAGCGCGGAACCTTGAACCTGATCAAGGGCATGGGTGGCGCGCTCCTGCGCGAAAAAATCGTCGCCGACACGAGCGAGCGGCTGCTCATCGTGGTGGACGCAAGCAAGCTTGCGGATCGCCTGATCCTGCCGATCCCGGTCGAGGTGGTGCCGTTCGGAATTGCGGCGACGACGCGCAAGATCGAGCGGCTGGGCGCGGTCGCGCGGCGGCGCATGCAAGCCGATGGCGCGGCCTACGTCACGGACGGCGGCAACGCCATCCTGGACTGCGATTTCGGGCCGATCGGCGATCCGGGCGGACTTGAAGGCAGGCTGCGCGCGTTGGTGGGCGTGATCGAGACCGGGCTGTTCGTCAACCGCGCGCACGAGGTGCTGGCGGCCGACGCGAACGGCGTGCGCAGCTTGCGCCGGGCTGAGGGCTGGGGAGGAGAAGGAGCAATGGAGCCGGCGGTCGTCGTGATCATGGGCGTCTCCGGGTCCGGCAAGTCCACGATCGGCCGGGCGCTCGCCGAGCGGCTCGGATGGCCGTACAAGGAAGGTGACGAGCTACACCCGCGCGCCAACGTCGAGAAGATGAGCCGCGGCATTCCGCTGACGGACGAGGATCGCTGGCCCTGGCTCCGGCGGGTCGCCGGCTGGATCGACGATCAGCTCGCCGCCGGGCAGCCGGGCATCATCACCTGCTCGCTGCTCAAGCAGTCGTATCGCGACCTGGTGATCGACGCCCGCCACGGCGTGAAGCTGCTCTACCTGCGGGGTGACAAGCGCGTGATCGCCGAGCGCATCGCGCAGCGGAAGGGTCATTTCATGCCGCCGAGCCTCTTGGAGAGCCAGTTCGCGACGCTCGAAGAGCCCGGACCCGACGAGCACCCGTTGATCGTCGAGGTGCATGGCGCGATCGACGAAACGGTGAACGACGCGATTCGGCTGCTTGAACAGGGATCGCCGACGATCGAAACACATTGACACAAATCGGAACTGCATCCGAGACGTTCAGGTTAAATGATTCGACCATCGACGCAGACAGTCGAAAGGAGGAATGGGTAGCCATGACTAGCTTGATTCGCTCCGTTGTCAGCCGGGCCGTGGTTCCGGCGACGATCGCTCTCGCTGCAGCGGTTCCCCTGACCATGCCCTCGCACGCGCATGCGTGGTGGCGCGGCGGGGTGTGGATTGGCGTGCCGCCCATCGTGGTTGGTCCGCCAGCCTATTACGCACCCCCGCCCGTCGTGTACGCGCCGCCCTATTACGGACCGGCCTACGGCTACGGGTATGGGTACGGGCCGCGCCGGGTCTGGATCCCGGGCCACTGGCGGGCCGGCTACTGGGTGCCCGGCCACTGGGCCTGAGCACGGGAATTCCCCACCTCACCTAGCCTCTCCGCCCCCGAGGCTTGTCCTCGGGCTGGCCTGTGGCCGGACCCGTGGGGCGGAGAGGAACAAAACTCGCAGCTTGGCGCGGGAACAACGGCAAACCACCTCGACCTGATCGGATTGCGCCTTCACCTCTCCCCCGCGTCGGGGGAGAGGGTCGGGTGAGGGGGATCCGGCCATCGGTGGTGTCGGTCCGCAAATCTCCGCTTATCTCACGTAACGAGCCTGGCGGCCTCCCGGGGCGCGCCCGCTGCGACGGGCTTTATCCAAACGGCGGTGTCGTGGAACACGGCGCCGCCCTTGGGCGGAGCGGGGTCGTCGCTGGTCAAGGCGTTGATCCCGACGCCGCCCTCGAAATCGCCATTCGGCCAGACGCTTTCGACGACGATAACGCCGGGCTGCAGGCCGTCGAAGAGCCGCGCATGCACCACCACCTCGCCGCGGGCGTTGCCGAGGCGAGCCCGCTCCCCCTCGGCGATGCCAAGCCGGGCGGCGTCCTGAGGGTGCAGCAGCACGGTCGGGCGGCCCTCGCGCCGGCGTGACGTCGGCGTCTCGGTGAAGCTCGTGTTCAGGAATTGCCGCGCCGGCGCAGCCACGAGGCGGAACGGCCGATCCGGCGTCGGGCCGTCGATCGCGGGCATGTGATCGGGTAGGGGCGGCATGCGCGCATGATCCGTCCCGATGCGGCTCCAGTCCGGGGCGAAATGGAACCGCCGGTCGGCGTGGCCGAAGCCGTTGAGGAAGTGGCTCTCCGCGAACGACGGCTGCGCGTCGATCCAGCGCCGCTCCATGACGGTGGCGGCATCCGGCCAGCCCGATGCTTGCAAGGTCGCGTCCACGACCTCCATCGCCGTCATCTCGAAACCGGCGTGCCGGGCGCCGAGCCGGAACCCCAGGCCCTGCAACACCTCGTGGTTCGATCGGCACTCGCCCGGCGGCTCGATCAGCTTGGGCCCGATCTGGATGTGGCTGTGCCCGCCCGACTGATAGATATCGTCGTGCTCCATGCACATGGTCGCGGGCAGCACGACATCGGCGAGGCGGGCGGTCTCGGTCATGAACTGCTCGTGCACGCAGACGAAGAGGTCATCGCGCAGGAAGCCGCGCCGCACCCGATTGGAATCCGGCGCGACCGTCGCGGGGTTGGTGTTCTGGATCAGCATGGCGTGCACTTCGGGGCCATCGCCAAGCTCCCGGCGGTCGCCGGTGAGGACGGAGCCGATGCGGCTCATGTCCATCTCGCGGATCGCCGGGTCGAGCGCATCGAGCCCTTCGATCAGCGTCTTGTCCCAGTGGTAGATGCTGCGGTTGTTCCAGAACGCGCCGCCCCCCTCGTGTTGCCACGCGCCGGTAACGGTCGGCAGGCAGGTGACGGCGTGCAGCTGCGCCGCGCCGTTGCGCAGGCGCGAGAAACCATAGCCGCACCGGATATAGCTGCGCTTGGTCGAGCAATAGAGGCGGGCGAAGCTCACGATCGCATCGACCGAAAGGCCGGTAATGGCGGCGGCCCACTCCGGTCCGCGGGTGGCGAGGTGCGCCTCCAGCCGCTCCGGGCAGTCCGAGTATCGCGCCATGTATTCCCGGTCGGCGAAACCGTCGCGGAAGGCCACGTGCATCACCGCGCAGGCGAGCGCGCCGTCGGTGCCGGGCCGGACCGCGAGGTGGATGTCGGCGACCTGCGCCGTGCCGGTGCGGTAGGGGTCGACCACGAGCAGCCTGGCGCCGCGCTCCTTCCGCGCCCGGCTGATGTGCGTCATCACGTTCACCTGCGTGGCGACCGGGTTGCCGCCCCACATCACGATGAGGTCGGCCTTCGCCATCTCGCGCGGGTCCGGGCCGGTGTAGCGGCCGGTCCCGGCCATCCATCCGGCCTCGCAGGTGAACGTGCATATCGTCGTCTTCTGGCGCGAATAGCGCATGACGTGGCGCAGCCGGTTGATGCCGTCGCGCTGCACTAGCCCCATCGTCCCGGCGTAGTAGTAGGGCCACACCGCCGCGCTGCCGTGCGCCGCCGCCGCGGCCATGAACGCCTCGGCCACCCGGTCGAGCGCCTCGTCCCAGTCGATCGGGCGGAACTGCCCCGACCCTTTCGGCCCGGTGCGCAAGAGCGGGCGGGTCAGGCGATCGGGGTGGTGGATGCGCTCGGCATAGCGCGCGACCTTGGCGCAGATCACGCCCGACGTGTAGCTGTTCGCCTCGGCGCCCCGCACCGCGCCGATGCGGTGGCTGTCCAGCACTTCCACTTCGAGCGCGCAGGTGGAGGGGCAGTCGTGCGGGCAGACCGAGGAGCGGTAGCCGGGCGGTGGGGGCGGCGTTGCATCGAGGGGCATGCGCGAGACCTTGCCCCCGTTGCCCGGGCTTGGCAACGAGCCCGGCTGGCGAAGGGTTCGGCCGAACGGCCCGGAAAATGTCAGATCAGCCAGCCGATCGCCAGCAGCAGCACCAACATTGCACCGATCGCGAGCAGGATGCAGCCGGGAACGAACGAAGCGTGGTGCGCCTCGCCGGCCTCGGGCGAAGGTGTATCCGCGGGCCGATAAAGACCGGGTTCTTTCCCGCGGTCCATGGCGACACTCGCGCCCGATCGTGCGCGAGGCCGCCCGGCGCCGGGCGCCAGGGCCTCGCGCGGGTCCCGCCTCAGTCGGCGGCGAAGGCCATCGCCCGGCGGGGCAGCTTCTTGCCGACGTAGTCCTCGACGGCTTCCGCCACCATATCGGCATGCTCGGCGAACACGTGGTCGGCGCTCGCGAACACGCGGTAGTCGACGCTCACGCCCTTCTGCGTGTTCAGCTTGTCCACGAGTTTCCGCACCGCCGGCTCGGGCACCAGCTCGTCCCGGGCGCCGTGCAGCAGGAGGCCGCCGCACGGGCAGGGTGCCAAGAACCCGAAATCGTAGTGGTTGGCCGGCGGGGCGACGCTGACCCAGCCGGAAATCTCCGGCCGGCGCATCAAGAGCTGCATGCCCACGAAAGCACCGAACGAGTAGCCGGCGATCCAGAGGCCGCCGGAATTGGGGTTGACCGCCTGCATCCAGTCGAGCGCCGCCGCGGCGTCGCCGATCTCGCCGATGCCGCCGTCATAGCGTCCCTGGCTCCGTCCGACGCCCCGGAAGTTGAACCGCATCGCGGAGAAACCCAGGCGCTGGAACGCCTGGTACATCGTATACGTGATCCGGTTGTTCATCGTCCCGCCGTGCAAGGGGTGCGGATGCAGCACCAGCGCCAAAGGCGCGCCGCTCTCCTTGCAATGGTGGTAACGACCCTCCAGCCGGCCGTCGGGGCCGGCGAACATCACCTCTGGCATGGCGTTTCGGCTTCCGCTTGCTTTTCGTTCCCCGGCCCGTTCCCGGCCGAATCGTACCCTAACTATCATCAACTATCATCTAGCCGGCGCTCAGTGCTGCGCTTATTGCCCCATTGCAGATCAAATGTGCGCGCAGTGTGGGGCTCGGGACGCGACCTCGGAGGGAGGGGCCTGTGCCGCCGCTGACGGCCGGATTTTCACGCCTCTGGCCTTCCCTACCCACATGGCAGCAGGCTTTCCCCCCATTCTTGACCCATGTGGTCGGAAACACTTAGCGTGCCGGCCCCGCGCCGCGCATGCTTGGTCCCCACCTTGGCACCGGCGCGGACGCGCCGCGACGGCAATACAATATAGGTCGGTGTAACCGGCTTTGCATAACGGAAATATATTGCATGGTGTTCATGTCGCTGCGTGAAACGATCGTCGCTTATCGGGAAAAGGATCCGGCCGCTCGATCGGCGCTGGAAGTGCTGCTATGCTACCCAGGACTACACGCGATGGTGTGGCATCGGTTGGCGCACGGCCTCTGGCGACGCGGTTTATATCTGCCTGGGCGCCTCGTTTCTCACCTGAGCCGTTGGTTGACTGGCATCGAAATCCACCCGGGCGCGCGAATGGGCCGGCGCGTGATCATTGACCATGGCATGGGCGTGGTAATCGGCGAGACGGCCGAGGTCGGCGACGACGTATACATGTACCACCAGGTCACGCTCGGCGGCCAAAGCTCGCACCGCGGCAAACGCCATCCGACGATCGGCAACAACGTGATCATCGGCGCCGGCGCCAAGGTGCTGGGCGCCATCACCGTCGGCGACAACGCCCGCATCGGCGCCAATGCCGTGGTGTTGCAGCCGGTTGCTTCCGGCACGACCGTGGTCGGCATCCCGGCGCGGCCGATCGAGCGCCAGCGCGACAAGCCGCCCTGCTTCGACCCCTACGGCACCCCGAGCGAGGCGGCCCTCGATCCTCTGTTGCGCGAGATTGAATGCCTGCGTACCGAGCTGGCCGAGCTCGAGATCCGGGTCGCGCGCTCGGCGCGTGGGTTTACCGAGCAGCGGGCCCAAGCGGCTCCGGATCAGGCGCAGCCAGCGGCCGAATAGCGATGCACCTCTCGAGCCCCGCCCGCTGCGCCGTCAGGGCGCCGCTCGGCGAGCCGGCAGCCGAGTAGGTCCGTGGCCGGCGGGACCTCCCTCGTCTATCTGGACGCCAACGCGACGGAGCCGCTGCGTCCGGCCGCCCGTGCGGCCATGCTCGCCGCGCTGGACTGCACGGGCAACCCGTATTCCGTCCATGCCGCCGGCCGGGCCGCCCGCAACCTGTTGGAAACGGCGCGCGAGGCGATCGCCGCTCGCTTCGGCGGCGCTCCGGCCAACCTCGTGTTCACCTCGGGCGGCACCGAGGCCGATGCCCTGGCGGTGCACGCGCTCGGGGCGGGGCGCCGGCTCGTGGTCGGCGCCACCGAGCACGACGCCATCCGCGCCGCCGCACCGGGTGCTAGCGTCCTCCCGATCGACAGGGAGGGCTTGGCGGAGCTGGCGGCGCTGGAGGCCATCCTGGCCGGCGGCGAGCCTGCCCTGGTTTGCCTGATGCTGGCCAACAACGAGACGGGCACGATCCAGCCGATCGCCGAGGCCGCCGCGATCTGCCGCCGCCACGGCGCGCGGCTGCACGTGGACGCCGTGCAGGCGGCCGGGCGCATGCAGGTCGATCTGGCCGCGCTCGGCGCCGACAGCGTCGCGCTCTCCTCGCACAAGCTGGGCGGCCCGACCGGGGCGGGCGCGCTGCTCCTGACGGCCGCGGCGGCTCGGCATGTCACGCCGCTGATCGCCGGCGGAAGGCAGGAGCGTGGGCGCCGGGGCGGCACGCCGCCATTGGCGGCGATTGCCGGCTTCGCTGCCGCCGCCGAGGCTGGGTACGAACCCGCTTCCATCGCGGAATTGCGGGATGCCGCGGAGCGTGCCGCGGTTGCTGCCTGCGGCGCGATCGTTTGCGGTGGCGGGCCCCGGTTGCCCAACACCATGTGCCTTGCGCTTCCCGGCGTGCGGGCGGAGACGCAGGTGATCGCGCTTGATCTTGCCGGGATCGCGGTTTCGGTCGGCGCGGCGTGCAGCTCGGGGAAGGTCCGGCAGAGCCATGTGCTGGCGGCGATGGGGCTCGGCGAGCTGGCCGGCCAGGCGATCCGGGTCTCGCTGCCATGGAACGCCACCAGAGCCGACATCGACGCGTTCGGAGTTGCCTATGCGGCGATGGTCGCGCGTCTGGCGCGCCGGGCCGCCTGATCCCACATTCCCCGCATGACGCATCCGCGCCCGAACCGTCCGGCCGAGCGGTACATCTACCTGGATTATCAGGCCACCACGCCGTGCGACCCGCGCGTAGTGGAAGCGATGCTGCCCTGGTTCACGGAATCGTTCGGCAACCCGCACAGCGCCGAGCACGCCATGGGTCGGATCGCCGAGGCGGCCGTCGAGCATGCGCGCGGCGAAGTCGCCGGGCTGATCGGCGCCGAGGCGCGGGAGATCGTTTTCACCTCCGGCGCGACCGAGAGCAACAACATCGCGATCAAGGGCGCCGCCCGCTTCGCCGCCCGCATGGACAACCCGCGCCGCCGCATCGTCACCGCCGTCACCGAGCACAAATGCGTCCTGCAGGCCGTCGGCGACCTCGCCGAGGAAGGGTTCGAGCCGGTGTTTCTCCCGGTCGGCGCCGACGGGCTCGTGGATCCCGACGCCCTGCGCGCCGCGCTCGCCCAGCCGACATTGCTCGTCAGCGTCATGGCGGTGAACAACGAGATCGGCGTCGTTCAGGATATCGCGGCGCTCGCCGCCATCGCGCACGCGGCCGGCGCCCTCCTCCATACCGATGCCGCGCAGGCCGCCGGCAAGATCGCGCTCGATGTCGAGGCGCAGAGCATCGACCTCGCTTCGATCAGCGGCCACAAGCTTTACGGCCCGAAGGGCGTTGGCGCGCTCTACGTCCGCCGCCGCCCGCGGGTGCGGCTCGAACCGCTGTTCTCCGGCGGCGGGCAGGAGCGCGGCCTCCGCTCGGGCACGCTCCCGACGCCATTGATCGTCGGGCTCGGCGAGGCGTGCCGCTTGGCCGCGGAGGAGATGGACGCCGAGGCGGCGCGCATCGGCACGCTCCGCGACCGCTTGCTCGCGCGCCTCGACGCCGCCATCCCCGGGCTGATCCTGAACGGCAGTCGGGAGCAGCGCATCCCAGGCAACGTCAACCTCACCTTCCCCGCCGGCTCGGCCGCGGCGCTGATGGCGGCGGCGCCGGCGCTCTGCGTCTCCACCGGCTCGGCCTGCTCCTCGGCGGCGATCGAGCCCTCCTATGTGCTGCGCGCGCTCGGCCTGGGCGACGCGGCGGCCGGGCGTACCTTGCGCATTGGGATCGGACGCTTTACTTCCGCCGCCGACGTCGATGCCGCCGCCGCCCTCTTGATCGAGGCGCATGCGGCCGCGCCTGTCGCATAGAAACCCCGCTCCTAGCCGGTCGGATGCCCAGAATGACCTTCATCGAACGCGATGGGACGCGGCGCGAGGTGGACGCGCCGCTCGGCCTTTCGGTACTTGAGATCGCGCACCGCCACGGCATCGACATCGAGGGCGCTTGCGAGGGCTCGCTCGCGTGCTCCACCTGCCATGTCGTCGTCGATCCGACTTGGTTCGCGAAGCTCGAGGCGCCGACCGAGGACGAGGAGGACATGCTCGACCTCGCCTTCGACCTGCAGCGGACGTCGCGCCTGGGCTGCCAGATCGTGATGACCCCGGGGCTCGACGGGCTTGTCGTCCGCCTGCCCGCCGGCAGCCGCAACATGCTGAACGCCTAGCCATGCGGGTTGTCGTCGCCATGTCCGGCGGCGTGGACAGCAGCACCGTCGCCGGCCTGTTGCACGAGGCCGGCCACGAGGTGATCGGCGTCACGCTTCAGCTCTACGACCATGGCGCGGCGGCGGGGCGCAAGGGCGCCTGCTGCGCCGGTGAGGACATCCATGACGCGCGGCGGGTCGCGGATCATCTCGGCATCGCGCATTACGTGGTGGACGCGGAGGCGCGCTTCCGCGCGGCGGTGATCGAGGATTTTGCCGACAGCTACGCGGCCGGCGAGACGCCGGTGCCGTGCGTGCGCTGCAACCAGAGCGTCAAGTTCACGGACCTGATGGGCCTTGCCGAGGATCTGGGCGCGGGGGCGCTGGCGACCGGCCATTACGTGCGCCGGGTGGAGGGGCCCGAGGGGCCTGAGCTGCATCGGGCGGCCGATCTCAGGCGCGACCAGAGCTGGTTCCTGTTCGCGACCACGCGGGCGCAGCTGGCGCGCACGTGGTTTCCTCTCGGCGGGATGGTCGACAAGGCGGCGGTGCGCGCCGAGGCGGCGCGGCTCGGGCTGCCGGTCGCCGCCAAGCCGGACAGCCAGGACATCTGTTTCGTCGCCTCCGGCAGCTACACCGAAATGGTTGGCAAGCTGCGCCCGGACGCGCTCGCGCCGGGCGAGATCGTCACGTTCGACGGCCGCGTCGTGGGGCGGCACGCGGGGATCGCGCGCTACACCGTGGGCCAGCGGCGGCGTCTCGGCGCCGCGGCCGGCTTGGCGGGGAAAGACCAGGTGGTCGCGGCGCTGGATGCGGCGCGTCGGCGGGTGATCGTCGGGCCGGCATCGGGGGGAGCGCGGCGGATCGGGTTGCGCGAGGTGAACTGGCTCATTCCGCCGCCGGTTCGGCCGGAGCGCTGCGAGGTGAAGCTCCGCGCGCGCGAGGCGCCGCAGCCGGCCTCGGTGACGGCGACGGCTGGTGCGTTGGCGACGGTGGAGCTCGAAGCCCCGGCGCTGGCGGCGCCCGGCCAGGCCTGCGTTTTCTATGCGGGCGATCGCGTGCTGGGCGGCGGCTTCATCCGCGCTTCGGTTGACTTTGCGGCGGTGACGGCGGTATCTCCGCCCTCTCTCGGGTCCCAGGGCGGCGTAGCTCAGCGGTAGAGCAGGGGAATCATAATCCCTTGGTCGGTGGTTCAAATCCGCCCGCCGCTACCATATTTTCAATGGCTTAGGATGTTCTGTATGTCGCGTTAGACAGTGCGCTAGACACTCTCCTTTTCCGATCCGTTCTTATCTGGCCATTCCGCCTTGTTCTCGTGCAGCGTGAACTTGGCTACGGCCGCTTTGGCAAGCCGCTTCTGGTCGGCGCCGCGAGTATAGTGCTGCACCATCTGGCTCGTCGTGTGTCCGGTGATCGCCATAATTTCGCGCTCGGTGCAGCCGGCCTCGGCGAGCGTACTCGCCGCTGTCGGGCGCAGTCCGTGCCAGACGATGCCGGTTAATCCGGCAGCGCGTATCGCCTTTCCGGCGGCCTTCTGGAACGCGTTTGACGGCCACGCTGAGCCGTCGGGTCGTGGAAGCAGCAACAAAGCTTTGGAGGATGACTGGTCGAGCTCAGCCCTCAGCTTTGGATGACAGGGTATCCAGACCCGCCGCCCGGTTTTCTGCTGGACCACTTCAATCGCCGTGCCGTCGTAGGATCCGCGCGTCATCACCACGATGTCCTGACCACGCTGGCCCGTGCACAGCGCGATCAGGAGTGCACGCCGCCAGAATGGATCGGCGCATTTAAGGAATTTCGCGACTTCCGCGGGTGTCCACGCCCGGTAGCCCGCCCCTCCGGTTTTCAACTTCGGGACTCGTAAGGCCGGGTTATCTCGGCGCAAACCCACTTCGATGCTGAATGCGAGAAGGATCGAGAGCACGGCCATAACTTTGTTTGCTCGGGATGGCGAGGCTTCGGCCGCCTTGGCTTGAATCTTGCGCACAATCCGTCGATCGATCAGCGCAACAGGGCCGCTCGCGTACTGGTCTGCCAGGAAATTCAGACCTTTCTCGTAGTCGGTGCGCGTGGCAGGTTGCAGCCGTTTCCATTCCGGGCTGGCTCGGTATCCGCTAATTAGGGTAACAATATACTTGACTCAGTAGCCGGCCTGGGCTATCGTAGCCCTTATGAGCACCGAACCCCAAACCCTGATCGAGGCGATCCGCCACTTTGCGGACCCCGACGTGACGCTCGCGACAATCGTTGAGCTTCGCTGGCCGAACGGCGTGTGCTGCCCGACGTGTGGCCGAACGGACGTGCGGTTCATCAGCACGCGCCGGATGTGGGAGTGCAAGGGCGCCCATCCCAAGAAGCAGTTTTCGGGCAAGATCGGCACTATCTTTGAAGATAGCCCCCTAGGTCTCGACAAGTGGTTTGCCGCGATCTGGATGATTGCCAACTGCAAGAATGGGATCAGCTCCTACGAAATCCATCGCGCGATCGGTGTCACTCAGAAGACTGGGTGGTTCATGCTCCATCGCATCCGGCTCGCGATGGAAACCGGCTCCTTTCTCAAGGCTCCTGGTGATGCCGAAGCGGACGAAACGTTTATTGGTGGTTTGGCGCGAAACATGCACAAGGATCAGCGCAAGAGGAAGATCACGGGGACGGGCGGAGCCGGCAAAGAGGTTGTTATGGGCGTGCTGCGGCGCGGCACGGATACTGAGCATAACAAGGTCAAGGCAAAGCACGTACGCGACACAAGTCGGGAGACCTTGCATGCGGAAATCAAAGTGGCTGTGGAACCCGGCTCCCGCTTGTTTACCGATGCGCATGCCGCATATCTTGGCCTTGGCGCGGATTACGTGCATGAAGCGGTTGACCACGCCATCGAGTATGTGCGTGGCGCTGTTCACACGAACGGAATGGAGAATTTCTGGAGCCTCTTCAAGCGCGCGATTAAGGGCACCTATGTGAGCATTGAGCCCTTCCACTTGGACGCTTATGTTGTCGAAGAGACGTTTCGGTTCAACGAGAGGAAGGACAATGATGGTGGCAGGTTCCGCAAGGTGCTTAGCAACGTCAAAGGCAAGCGGGTAACATACAAGGAATTGACGGGAAATGGCACGATCGCGGCCGCCACATGAAAGCGTAAACCAAGCAGAGGGCGTTCCGATCGAGGCCGAGTCCGTTACCATGACTCCAATGGAGCGTTTTCGAAAACTCGGTAAGCGTCTCGTAGGTGTCACGTCCAATGAAGTGAAGGAACTGGAAAACAGATCCGACCGCGCCAAGGGTCGATTATTCCGCGACGACACCAGATGACGCGGGACTAAGGCGTTTCTCCATATCCCGTTCCACGTTAGCTCTTTGTTCGATAAATTCCGGTTCGTGAAGCAGTTCCCAGATCGCGCTGGACGGACATACGCAGGTCATGCCACTCAACCCCTGCACGTACTCGCCGTCTGTTATTAGCGAAGATTCAAAGACTGTCTGGCCCTTTCCCAGCCGTTTCAGAGACCACTTTTCGTAGAATTGTCCCCAGTGGATGCCTAGCAGCTTCATTACGTGGCCGCCGCCGGTCAGGAGGCGACCCTTCGCGGCTGGCAAAAACTCCGAGCCAAGAGTTCGGTATATGAAAACCGGACTCCCTGAAAAACCCGTCCGACTGTGTAGGTCAACAACAATTGAATCGTCATCAAAGCCGGTCGGTTGCCGGATGGGCGCGCCAGTCATGCTTATGTGGCCAAATCGCGCTGCTGGCCGGTTGGTCTGGACACCATCATGATCGATAAACCTACCGACCATAAATGTATCATCTCCGACCTGGACATCAATCGCTGCCGGCTCTTCCCCGAGAAGGAAGAACGTTGGCCCGAGCGCCCTGAATTTGTGGGCGCCGGTCAGAGATAAAGGCATAACCGCTATGTCGTGAAAATTTGGTCTAAATGTCCATTCTGCTGGTCCAAACTCCAAGATATCAGTATTACCGTCCAAAGTGTTGAGCCGAACAACAGAGGCGCCATCGCGGACGGCCACATGCCAGTTGGTTACAGCGTAGTGGTGTGCAAACTGGTCTGGCCATCCCTTGGTAGGAATCCCGACGATAAAGCCAGTTCCCCCATAACGAAGGCCCGCTTTTGCATCTTCTACTGTAGGATACAGAAAGAAGACGACATCAAGAATCTCCTTATATTGACATATTGACCGAGTCGTGGCATGCCACATGGTATCCATCTCTGATACAACGTCCCCGCCGTTGACAAGAATGGAACCGCAATCCGTTCAAAGGGCACGTCCAGCGGATGAATTAGCCAAGCAACAGGCGGGTGTCCCGTCGTGGTGAAGCGAACGGATGACATACGACCCCACCTGCCATTACTGAGTCAAGTATATTGTTACCCTAATTAGGGCTCCAAGCGTTCCCCCGTGGCTTCCCGGGTGCGGGGTCGGAGCTTTCTCGTATGCGAGATGGGCGCTCTGGTAGGCCCCGAGGAATGCGGCTGAGCCTGGCGCCCTTCCAGGCGGACCCGATACGCTCCGCGACGGTAATAGATGAAGAGCTTACCGCGGCTGCGGTAAACCTGTAGGTAGGGCAGTTCCACGGGAGCCATCGATCAGCTCGTCCCAAGGGTTCTCGTTTGAGCGTACAATCTTGCCTGCCTTTCGGTCCAGATAGGCGTCAAGATCTTCCCGGAGCACACCTTGCGACCCACCGTGAGCTGGACTGCTGCAGCAATCTGCTTCTCCTTGACCTGCACTCGGAAAGTCGACGGCGACAGCCCAACATAGGCCGCTGCCAGCTCCTCGCGCATCCCCCGCGGCCAGCCGGGCAGGTTCCGATATTCGCTCAAGGCTCAGCCCGTTGCTCGTCGCAGACGAGGCGATGCAAACGTTGTCTGCCCGAGCCTGATCCCAAGAGATCTGGTATGAGCTCCCGGGTGTCGCTAGCTCTGGAGCAATTTGCTGCCGTGCGTGGGGTAGCCTGCGGCTGGATCTGCGGGACAGCGGCGACCCGCCGGGGATCAGCAACTTGGTTGAATCCACGGTCTGCAGTGCGGTGGTCAGGAGCGCTGGCGTCCATCGCCCGCGATAACTACGCAGGTTTCTGGCTATGTCAGCAATCATTTTCAAAACTGGCACAGAGTCCGCACCACCTCAGTTGGGACACGGCTTGGATGACCCGGGTTGGAGCGTAGCCAACTTCCTCATCATGTGCTCTCTCCGATCGCCATTTTGCTAGGGTTGATGGCTCCTGCCGATAGCCTGATGCCACTCGTGTTTTTCGTTGGCTGCGCTAGCGTGAATGAATTGCATATCGTAAAAGATCGGCTGCGCCTGGTGAGAATGAGGTGCGGCTCGTAAGAATGCGTTCCGCTTTGTAAGGATGAGTTGCAAGAACGGCTGCAGCGCGTTCAGACCCGCTTTCTGAGCCCACTCGTTACATCACCGACCCCGATAATCCTTCCCGAACCGGGCCAAGCCCGTTTCCCAGCCTTCTCCTTCCGTGCTATTGAGCTGCATCAGAACGAGGCATTGGACCGATGCAATCTGTCGTCCAATGGCTGGAGGGTCTTGGGCTCGGTCAGTAAAGCGCGGCCTTTGCGCAGGCCGACATTGACCTCGCCGTGCTGCCTTATCTCACCGAGGCTGACCTGACACAGCTCGCGGACGCTTGGCCACCGCAAGCGGCTGTTGCGCGCCATCGCCACGCTTTCCGAGACCGCGAAGGAGCCCGTGAGCGGCCGCTTCGGAAGCGGAGCGCCGACAGATCACGGTGATGTTCTGCGATCTTATCGGCTCGACGGCGCTTTCTGCCCGGCTCGACGCAGAGGATCTGCGCGCCGTAATCGCGGCTTACCAGAGCTGCGCCGAGGGTGATCGGGCGGGCCGGTGGCTTCGTCGCCAAATACATGGGCGATGGATCGCGCGAGAGCATCATGCGCCAAGCCGCCAACCTGCGCGACCTGGAGCTGGCGTTGCTGCTTCCGGGCATCCGTATCCGGCTCTGCCAATCGGGCGCATCGATCAGCCTCGCTGGGCTCTGGCGCGGCTAGGGCGAGATCGCCAATGCGCAGGCGCTGCTCGCCCCCATGGCGGCGGGCGCTTGGCACCTACTCGGAGGCGGGCGTGATGCCGTCAATTGGCCGCTACCCGACGGCATTTCCGACCGGCAGACCTCGGCGACGGCCAAGGAGTAACCTCATCCCGGGAACTTTCACGGTGAAAAATGACGACATCATCCTGCTCCATAGGTCCTGGGGGGAAATAAGGTGAGGTCGAGGCGGAGCTACCGCCACGTGCGTTGGACAGCGTTGGACACGAATTAGCCAGGCCGGGCACGAACATACACCCCACGTCTCATCTCGGCCCCCGTTTCGCTGGGCTGGCTGCTTCCGGCGGCTCCTCCAGCAGATCCACCGGACGAATTCTGAGTGCTTGAGCCAACTCAAAAAGGGTGACAACGGTCGGGTTGCGGTGGCCTTGCTCCAGCCCGCTCAGGTACTGCTGGCTGAATCCCGATACCTCCGCCACCTCTTCCTGGGTCAGGCCCTTTGCACGGCGGATCCGGGCGAAGTTGCGGCCGACCAGCCGGCGCATGTCCATCCCGGCAGGGTCGGCCGACTACACACTTGCAGTTTATCAACTATAGTGTGTAACGTGTCCTCGGGAAGGAGGAGGGCCTGGCGATCCGAGCTACCTGGCTCGTCTGATTCGCTCGACGCCGAGATCACGGTTTCGCTCGAGGCGCTTCCACTGACCGGGCACGAGAAACGCCAAATCGAACAGTCCTTATTGCTCCGCCTTGCCAAACCCCGCCTTCGGAAACGTGTAATGACAAAAGCCTCAGCAACGAACCTGACCATAACAGCTGTTCTGGCGGGAACAGTCCTCCTTGCTTCATCGGCTCGCGCGGACGTATTCGACACCATGTCGTCTCTGTTCGTAGGACATCCCCCGCCCGCTCAGATCAAGGCCGAGATCGACAAGCTGCTTTTTGAGTTCTCGGTCGAGCCGACGTACGATGAATACGACCGGGTGGGCAGGGTGTTGTTCCGGCTACGACAAGGGCACGGACGGGACGAAGCAGAACGTCCTAATCAGCTGCATGTGCCGGAGATGGAAATCCTGCAATGCATGCTCAACGACGCCAGGGCAATGCGCAAGTATATGGGTTGGGGTGAACTCTCAGCGATCTGTGCGACGGAGTTGACGATTGGACAATGATCTGGTTCGCGTTCCATTGCGGAGAGCATTACTGTTCCCCGCAGACAGAGCCCTCCTGGCAGAATATAGAATACGTCGGGCAATGCGCATCATCGTGCGGCTCCTCCTCCCGATCTTTGTGATATTTCTGTTGCTTGACGGTCCGGCTGTGGCAAGTGAAGCAGAGAGTTGGGGGCAGGTTACTGGAGCACTACTTGGGATGAGCGCCGCATGCGGGTACGGGATGTCCGCCACCTGGATCAGGAATATAGTTCAGCACAGATGGGCTTTGTCAGCGGAAGAAAGTGATTTCAACAATGCGACGGCCGTCTTTCGGGACTACTCAAACCGCGCATTCATTTTGCAAAGCACTAAAAAGCCGATGACGTGCAAGGATGTAATCCGAATGGCGAGAGATTCCGAGGCGAAGTGGGGCGGGGGTTCAAGTACAGGTCGCTGAAATCTCGATCCCAAACGGTGCTGACGCAGGCGGCGCTGCTATTAGCGGGCTGGGCTGCTGCCTGATTGGCCGAGGGCAAGTCCTCGCCCCGCCCAACCCGACCAGCACGAACCATGACGCATCGGCTACCAGATCGCGCTTGTCTCCTGCTTCGCCGCCCGCAAACCCAAAAGTGGGCACCGAGAAAACCGGAGCGAGAAGCTCGTCAAAGCACTTTAGGTGGTGCAATCAACTGCACCAGAATCGCTTTCGTTACGACTGTCCGGCTTTCTGGTCTTTCCCGGGCGGCTGCGAATGCTGGCTGAACCCTCCGCCACCTCTTGCTGGGCGCTTCGCACGGCGAATCCGGGCGAAGTTGCGGCCGGCCCGGCTTCATTCGACTGTCCGGCGAGGAGCTGAAGCCGCTGCTCAAGCTACTCGACAAGGCCAAGATCAAGACGCCCGCGAGGCACGCGGGCGAGTCGGTCGTGATCGCGGTCTGGTTGGGCGAGGGGACGAACGCGTCCATCTAGCGGCGCGTCCGCGCGCTCGATGACCATCTGCGCGCTTGGGGCGCTGGCTTCTGTTGTCCCGCCGAACGCGAAATTCGGCCACCCTGTACAGAGTGCCCATCATTCACCCGTGACCTTTATCAGCTCGAACAGCTGCCCGGGGGTCGACCTCTCAGCGACCGCTATCCAATAATCAGCGTTGTCGGCGGTCAGAACAGGCAAGATCAGCAAGAGCTTTGTCCATCCAATGTGCTTGACCTTGTCCCACCGAACCTTGCTAGCGACCAGGTTATGGTAACACTTCACCAAATGCTTCGCGCGGCCAAAAGTGATCGCGTGCTTTTTTTAACGTAATCCTCGAAATTCTTGTGCCCGCCACAGCTCTTCTTCGCATGGATACGCGCCAACACGAAGCCCCAGCTTAAGCTCACTCCGTCCAACGTCGTCATAAAAACCCGACACGAAGCAATCAATGTCCCAAAAACTATCGATCTGCCTCTCGAGCTCTAGGAAAAAATCATCACCGGGCGCGAGCACCTCACCTTGCAGCCCGTTCGTCTCGTTAGCGGCCTTCTTAGGCTTCCGCGAAGGAGGCACGATTGCAACTCCTCTAAAACACGCAGCAACGGGACAAAAATACCATGCCGATTCCAACCTATGCAAGCACGAAATCTTGTAGCTGGCGAACATGAGAAGCCGAGTTACCTTTAGATCCGTGTCTTGGAAGTCGCGTAACCTGTTTCAAATCTTCTTGACGGTTTATGACTGGCTAAGGACGCCCGCTTATGGACATGGACGAGAACGTAGCCCGACGACTTGGCGTGGTGAAACTGGCGGAGAAATTGGGCAACGTGGCGGAAGCCTGCCTCCAGTTCGGCGTTGACCAGACCAGCTTCTACAAATGGCGAAAGCGGTTTAAGGAGCACGGACTTGACGGGCTGAAGGACCGCCCGCCTGTCCACAAGTCGCACCCGCAGGCTACGCCGGATGGTACGGTGCGGCGCGTTCTCGACTTGGCGATGCAGCATCCGTCGTATGGATGTGATAGCATTAGAGCGATGCTGCCGCAGCAGGGGGGGCGGCTGTCCGCGATCACAGTCCAGAAGCTCCTCAATGAACACGGCCTGGGCAACCGACACGACCGATGGCTGGCACTGGAAACGCGCTTCGCCGAGAAATCGGTCGAGCTGACAGACGAGCAGGTGGCCGTTCTCGAGGAGCGGAATCCATGCTTTCGCGAGCGACACTCCGAGAGTAATGCGCCTGGTGAACGGCTGTATGCAGAGACATTCCCGGTACGACGCAGGGCCGGGAAGTACATATGTGCTGTGGTCGACACGTTTTGCAGCTATGCCTTCGGTTTTGTGGCAAGTTCCAGGTATTTTCTGGGAACTCTGCCTGTAATCCATGACCATGTGCTCCCCTGGTACAAGGATCGCGGTTTGCCAGTATGTGCTGTGCTAACCGGCAGTGGCCAGAACCACGAAGTTTGGCGGTTGTGTAGGGGGGATTTAGAGCAGAACGGTATCGAGCTTCACTGCCTTTCTCGTACCAACGGCTTCATGGAGCGATTCAAGACCACCGTGAAGGACGAGTTCCTACGGGTAGAGCCGAGATACGGCAGCATCGAAGCGCTCCGGGCTGCTTTCAAGGGGTGGCTGATCGATTACAATACCAAACGGCCGCACCGGGGTTATAGGAACCATGGCCGAACCCCCGCTCAATCGATC
>Ga0073928_10004446_pt1 | contig 20745 bp, 13 predicted proteins | sample PaiPotPPA55metaG_FD_76969 | JGI IMG/M metagenome (GOLD analysis project Ga0073928, IMG submission 76969) | Iron sulfur acid spring bacterial and archeal communities from Banff, Canada, to study Microbial Dark Matter (Phase II) - Paint Pots PPA... ...
AAGGCCACCATGCCGGAAAGAAGGATTGCCAACGTGATAAGCGACGTGGCAACAGGCCTGCGAATGAAGGGAACGGAAAAGTTGGCGGAGACGTTCACGAGCTAGTCTCCCGTAGCGCCAGCAGGATCGCCGTGCGGAGGTCCAGGCATGGATTCGTCGATTGGGTTGCCAATGTGGAATTGAAAGCGGCGAGCAATCCAGTCGAAGGCGAGATAGACAACAGGCGTCGTGTACAGCGTTAGAATCTGGCTCAAAATCAAGCCGCCGACGATGGTGATGCCCAAAGGACGACGAAGCTCTGAGCCAACGCCGGCGCCAAGGGCCAGCGGCAAGCCGCCGAGCAGCGCGGCCATAGTGGTCATCATGATGGGCCGAAAGCGGAGAAGGCATGCTTCGTAGATGGCATCGAGCGGCGCCTTCCCTTCCTTGCGCTCGGCCTCGAGGGCGAAGTCAATCATCATGATGGCGTTCTTTTTCACGATGCCGATCAACAAGATGATGCCGATCAGGGCGATGATGCTGAATTCCGTGCGGCACAGCAGCAAGGCTAAAATTGCGCCAACGCCGGCTGACGGCAAGGTGGAGAGAATCGTGATGGGATGAATGTAACTCTCGTAGAGAATGCCCAGCACGATGTAGACGGTAACGAGCGCAGCCAAAATCAAAATCGGCTCGTTGGAGAGCGAGCGTAGGAAGGCTGCCGCAGTTCCCTGGAAGGTGGCGCTGATGCTTGGCGGCATGCCAATTTCGTCCTTGGCCTGATTAATGGCGTTTACGGCCTCGCCCAAGGAAGCGTTGGGAGCAAGGTTGAAAGAGAGAGTGACGACTGGAAATTGGCCCTGATGATTAATCGTTAGGGGTGTGCTGCTGGGTTCGTATCGCGTGAATGCACTGAGCGGGACCTGGGTTGTGGGAGCTGAGCTAAGCGGAACGGTGGTGGCGCTGATCGAAGAGCCTGAGCCGGATGACGGGGCTTGCGCAGCTTGTCCGTTTGACGAGTGCACGTAAATATTTTTGAGATCTTGTGGATTCTGCTGGAACTGAGGATCGACTTCCAAAACTACGTGGTATTGATTCAACTGGGTGAAAATGGTTGAGACCAAGCGCTGACCGTAGGCGTCGTAGAGCGTGTTGTCAATGTCCGCGGGAAGAATTCCGAGGCGCGAGGCCGTGTCCCGATCAATGGTGAGCACCGCTAGCAAGCCGCTGTTCTGCTGATCGCTGGCCACGTCGCGTAATTCCGGCAAGGTCTTGATTTTGTCCATGAAACGCGGGACCCAATACCCCAGTTCTTTCGCGTCCGCATCTTCCAGGCTGTATTGAAATTGCGTGCGGCTGACGCGATCCTCGACGGTTAGATCCTGCACGGGCTGCATGAAAAGTGAAATGCCGTCTACGTTGCCGAGCTCCGGCTGAAGCCGGCGGATTACGTCGGAAGCGGACATTTTGCGTTGCTTGAGTGGCTTGAGATTGATCTGAATCCGGCCGCTGTTCAGCGTGGTATTGATGCCATCCACGCCAATGAAGGAAGAGAGGCTGGCGACGGCTGGATCCTTCAAAATGACGTCGGCGAGTGCGCGTTGCTTTGCGGACATCAACGCGAAGGAAGCGTCCTGCGGCCCTTCTGAGACGCCAAGGATTACGCCGGTATCCTGCACCGGAAAGAAACCTTTGGGAACATAGATATATAGAAGAATCGTGCCTACTAGCGTTGCGGCGGTGACGAGCAGAGTGGTGGTGCGAAAACGCAGCACAAATTTCAGCGTGCGGCCATAAAACGCGATGACGGAATTAAAGACGTGCTCCGACTTGCGATAGAACCAGCTTTGATCTTCTTCTTTCTGGTGGCGTAAGAGCAGAGCGGCCATCATCGGAGTCAGGGTCAGCGAGACGAAAGCGGAAACGATGATGGTGACGGCGAGAGTTACAGCAAATTCGCGGAATAGGCGGCCCACAATGTCGCCCATAAAGAGCAGCGGGATCAGCACGGCGATAAGTGAGACGGTGAGGGACAGAATGGTGAAGCCGATCTGCTCCGAGCCTTTGAGCGCCGCCTGTAAAGGCGATTCACCCTCTTCGATGTAACGAGAAATGTTTTCGATCATGACGATGGCGTCGTCCACCACGAAGCCAGTGGAAATGGTGAGCGCCATCAAGGAAAGGTTATTGAGGCTGTAGCCCAGCAAGTACATTATGCCGAACGTGCCAACGATGGAGAGTGGCACGGCGAAACTGGGAATGATGGTGGCTCGAACGCTGCGCAAAAAGACAAAGATAACCAGCACGACGAGCGCGATGGTCAGCATCAACGAGAATTGCACGTCCGCAACGGAAGCGCGAATCGTGTTGGTACGGTCCGTGAGAATGTCCACGTGTACCGCGGAAGGAAGCGCGGCCTGCAACTGCGGGAGCAATTTCTTGACGCGGTCCACGACGGCAATAATGTTGGCGCCGGGTTGCCGCTGAATGTTCAAGATGACGGCGGGATTCTGATTAGCCCAGGCGGCTTGCTGCACATTCTCGACGCCCTCGAGCACGGTGGCAACATCGGTCAGACGAACGGGCGCGCCGTTGCGATAGGCGATGATCAGCGGCTTGTAGCTGTCGCTCGAAACCAATTGATCGTTTGCGCCAATGGTGTAGGCCTGATGCGGGCCGTCGAAAGTTCCCTTGGCCTGATCGACGTTGGCTTGCGTTAGGGCCGTGCGGAGATCTTCTAGGCTCAGTCCATAAGAAGCCAGCGCGGTGGGATTGGCTTGAATGCGCACGGCCGGCCGTTGCCCGCCGCTGATGCTGACGAGCCCTACTCCAGTGAGCTGCGAAATTTTTTGAGCGAGCGTGGTGTCCGTAAGATCTTCGACTTTGGGAAGCGGCAGTGAATTGGAAGTAATCGCGAGCGTGAGGATCGGGGAATCGGCGGGATTGATCTTGCTGTAGATCGGAGGGTTGGGCAGGCCTTGCGGCAAGAGATTGGAAGCGCCATTGATGGACGCTTGCACTTCCTGCTCGGCCACGTCGATATTGAGATTGAGATCGAACTGCAGGGTGATCAGCGAGCTGCCGTAGGAGCTCGTTGAGGTCATCTGGTTCAGTCCGGGGACCTGGCCAAACTGGCGCTCGAGCGGCGCCGTCACGGAAGATGCCATTACATCCGGGCTGGCGCCGGGATAGAAGGTTTGCACCTGAATCGTCGGGTAATCGACTTGTGGGAGAGCGGAAACGGGCAACTGGCGGTACGCGACAAAGCCCACTAGCAGAATCCCCACCATCAGCAACGTGGTGGAGACCGGCCGCAAAATGAACGGCCTTGATGGACTCATCAGTGCTTCCCTGCGGAGCTATTCGATTGCGGAGCTTGTGGGCGGCGCCCGCCATTGGTACCGGGTTGCGAAGAGGGCTGCTGCGCGCCGGTTGCGCTCTGCGCGTTTGGTGCCGACGTGGGGGTGACTTTGCTGCCGTCTTGCAGCTTGTCTTGTCCATCGACAACGACGAGGTCGGCCGCATTGAGACCGGTGCTCAGGCCGACGCTGTCCGCGGTTGTTTGCGCGATGGTAACGGCTTGAATCTTGGCGGTGTCGCCGTTCTGCACGACATAGACGTACGTGCCCTGCGGTCCGCGCTGGATGGCCGAGGAAGGCACGATGACTAAGTTCTTTTTAATATCGGCAAGAAGGTGGACGTTGACGAATTGGTTCGGGAACAAGATATTGCGATCGTTGTTGAAAACGGCTTTTAACTTGTAGGTTCCGGTGCTCGTGTCGATCTGATTGTCGATGGTGAGCAGCTTGCCTGATTCGATCTTGGATGTGTCGTCGCGATCATAGGCCTCGACAACGAGCTGCTCACCTTTCTGAAGCTTGCTGGCAACCTGCGGAAGCTGATCTTGCGGCAGGGAAAATATGACCGCGATGGGTTGCAATTGTGTGATCACCAGCAGGCCATTAGCGTCGGTGGCGTGCACAATGTTGCCGACATCCACCAAACGCAGTCCGATGCGTCCGCTGATTGGGGCGGTTACGTGGGAATACACGATCTGCAGTTTTGCGCTGTCAATAGCGCCCTGGTCTCCCTTAATCGAGCCCTCAAACATGCCGACCTGTGAACCCTGCGTATCGACCTGCTGCTTAGGGATAACACCTTCTTTGTACAGAAGCTGAAAGCGTTCATAGTTCACTTGCACGTCGCGGAGCTGTGCTTGATCTTTGGCAAGCTGACCTTCGGCCTGTTCGAGCTGGACTTGGAATGGACGAGAATCGATGTCCACAAGGTCCTCACCTTGCCGGACGGATTGACCTTCCTTAAAGTTGATTTTCGTGATTTGGCCGTCCACGCGGCTGCGAACGGTCACGGTGTTGAATGCGGTCACGGTTCCAAGCCCATTGAAATACACCGGAAGATCGCCGCGCACCGCCTTCGCTACAACAACCGGTACTACGAAGCCGGCTGCGCCCCCTCCCTGGCGGCCTTGCCCTTTGCCTCCCCCGCCGGGGGCCCCTGGACCCTGTGCTTCTGTGCTCGCGTGCGACCCGCGAAAGTACCAAACTCCTATGGCGATAAGAACGGCCAAACCGACGATCCAAAACCAGCGATGGCCTTTGGCGCCAGGCTCGCGTCCCAGACGTGTTTCACCCGAAGGGTTCGGCCCCGCTGGGTTAGCGTTCAAATGGCCCATTCATACGCTCCTAAATTGCAGGGAGATGCGAGCAAGTCTGCCACAGGCAAGACATTTAGGGGGAGACGCCCGGCGGCTCCAGGTGACCAGCCAAAGCTTATCGGGAAACCCTGCTCATTCTAGGATATGACGGCTCACGGGGGGAAAAGGTTACGAAAGCGATTGTGAGCTTTCGTCCGTTTCGAGGTAGAAATCGGCGTGCACAAATGGCTGCCGGACTGTACACTATCGCGCGTTCGGAGCTTGCCGGGTGAGTAAAGTGGGGACTCGACATAGCCGTCAGCGGGTCGATTGACAAACTCGATGAGGAGAATAGCGGATCATGTTTAAAGCCTTCGTAATAGGAATCTTGATGGGCGTCGTCTTGGTGGCGGCAGGCGCTTGGCTTTACTTCACTACAGGATGGGCGCCGGTCGCAGTAGCGGACCCACCTATGCTGTTTGAGAAGAAGCTCGCCCACGGCGCATTGAACGCCCGGATCGGCAAAGATCCGCACGCCGATCCCGCGCCGGTTCCTCTAAACGAGGGGACTTACCTCGCCGGGGCTGACGTCTACAAACAGAACTGTGCCGTTTGCCATGGATTGCCTGGGGAAGCCCAAAGCGCCATCGCGAAAGGGATGTTCCCTAAGCCGCCGGAGCTTTTCCATGGCACGGGGGTGACCGACGATCCAGCCTGGGAAACATACTGGAAAGCGAAAAATGGAATTCGGCTGACCGGGATGCCGGCCTTCAAAGCGTCGCTAGATGATACGCAGCTTTGGCAGGTGAGCGTTTTGCTGGCGAATGCGGACAAGATCTCACCAGCCGTAAAGGCAACACTGACTAGCACGCCGCCTGTCCCATCCGCAGCATCCGCCACGGCTCCCGTCAAGAAGTGAGCTGTTGCGTCTCGCCAGGCAAGCGTCAGTAGGTTGCGAGATTCACGCGCCGCGTTTTCAGGCGCTGTACCCATCCGTACCCAACACGTTACAGCAACAGCCCGATAGGAGGCTTGCAAGCCGCTTTCGATACTTACCGCTCAGACAGTTCGGCGCCAGGTTGCACGTTGGCAGAGTTCCACCGGAATAACCTGGCGCGAAATCGAGAGGAGAAACAAAGTGGCCGGACGACCTAAGAAACAAGACTCACAAAAAGCAACAGGAAAGAAAGGTTCAGCACGCAGTAAGTAGGTGCAGATCGAAATGCGGGGGTGAAAGAGCTGGAATCAGCCGATCACCTTTGGCAAGCCTCTTTCGCGCCCGTGGAGGCATCTCCGCGGGCGCGTGTTTTTAGTGATCCGTATGCATACTCAGTGGGCTTTCCAGATTTTCTTTTGTCCCGCAAGAATCTGTCTTTTCTTGCCAAGCTCACATCCAATTTAACGGAGCGCGGGAAGAGCCATGTTAAGAAATTTATTGATGAAATGGCCGCTGGTTCGCCAGATCGTAGACGGCGCAGACGGCACTGGCGCGGAGTCAATGAGCGAGAGGACTCGCAATCTACGCGCCAGGAACACGGGAGCGCAGGTCGCACGATCAATTTGCCCCTACTGTGCAGTGGGTTGTGGCCAGCTTGTCTTTCATAGGGATGGCAAGCTGCTCTCCATCGAAGGCGACCCCGCGTCGCCGATTTCACGCGGGCACCTTTGCCCGAAGGGTTCAGCGAGTTTTGAATTGGCGACTCATGCGAACCGGCTGAAGAAAGCTCGTTACCGACGTCCCCGCTCGAAACAGTGGGAAGAGATCGGACTGGAAAAAGCCATGGACATGGTCGCCGATCGCGTCTGGCAATCGCGCGAGCGCACTTTTGTTGAAGAGAGCGACGGCAAATCGCTGATGCAGACGACCGCCATCGCTCACCTGGGCGGCGCAACCCTGGACAACGAAGAAAATTATTTGATCAAGAAGCTGTTCACGGGCGGATTGGGCATGGTGTGTGTCAGCAACCAGGCCCGTATATGACATAGCTCGACGGTGCCCGGTCTGGGCACATCTTTCGGACGCGGCGGAGCAACTACAGCGCAGCAAGATCTGTTGAATTCAGATGCCATTCTCATCATGGGGTCGTCTATGGCTGAGAACCACCCGGTCGGTTTTCAGTGGGTCGTCGAAGCACGGGAGCGCGGCGCAAAAGTTATTCACGTCGATCCGCGCTTCAGCCGCACTTCGGCAATGGCCGACATGTGGGTCCCGCTTCGCGCTGGGTCAGATATCGTCTTTCTTGGCGCGCTGATCCATTACGTTCTAGAAAATGAAAAGGAGTTTCGCGAGTACGTCCTGAATTACACCAACGCTCCGATTCTTGTGCGCGACGACTTTCGCGATACGGAGGATTTGGACGGCCTCTTCTCTGGCTGGAACGAAGACGCGAAGATGTACAAGACGGATTCGTGGGCCTACAAGGGTTCGCCGCTTAAGGATGTGACCAACTCTGGGAAGACTGGCGGGCATGCGAAAGACCGCGGCGGGGAAAAACTTCAGGAGAATATTTACGAGCAGGATCTCACGCTACAAAATCCGCGCTGCATTTATCAGGTTCTAAAGCGCCATTTCGCGCGCTACACACCGGAACTTGTCGAACGCGCCTGCGGTGTGCCGCAGGATGTGTTTCTGAAGCTCGCGGAAACTTTTTGTTCTGCTTCCGGACCCGACAAGACCGCGGCCATCTGCTACGCCGTGGGTTGGACGCAGCACTCCGACGGCGTGCAGATCATTCGCGCTGCTTCCATCCTACAACTGCTGCTCGGCAATATCGGCCGTCCAGGCGGCGGGATTCTCGCGCTGCGTGGCCACGCTTCGATTCAAGGTTCCACAGACATTCCAACGCTCTACGACATTCTTCCGGGCTATATTCCCATGCCCCTTTTCGGAGAAGACGCGGACAACCTGGCCTCTTATTTCACCCACCACAAAACCAAAACCGGCTGGTGGTTCAACGTCGACAAGTATTTCGTCAGCCTGATGAAGGCGTATTACGGCGATGCTGCCAGACAAGAGAATGAGTTTGGCTTCAATTTCCTGCCTCGCGTCACCGGCGATCATTCGCATCAGGGTTACTGGATTCAAATGGCCGATGGAAAAGTCGAAGGCCTATTCGTCATGGGGCAAAACCCAGCCGTGGGCGGACCCCACGCGCGCATGGAACGAAAGGCCCTCGCGAAATTGAAATGGCTGGTCGTGCGCGACATGGTGGAAGTCGAGACGGCGAGTTTCTGGCTGGATTCCCCGGAAGTTGGCCGAGGTGAACTGAATCCCGAGGAGATCGACACGGAGGTGTTCCTGTTCCCTGCCGCGGGCCACACGGAAAAAGGCGGCTGCTTCACAAACACGCAGCGGCTAAACCAATTTCACGAGAAGGCCGTCGATCCGCCAGGCGACGCACGCAGCGAGACCTGGTTCATGTATCACCTCGGCCGACGCCTAAAGGAAAGAGCGCGCAGGGATCCGCGACCACGGAACGCCGGACTGAACGCACTCACTTGGGACTATTCGACGGAGGGCGCGATCGCCGAACCCGTAGTCGAAGAAGTCCTGCAGGAGATCAACGGCCGAACATTGAAAGATGGCAAGCTCGTGGCAGGCTTTCGGGATCTCAAAGCGGACGGCTCGACTTCCTGCGGTTGCTGGATCTATTCCGGTATTTTCCCCAAGCCTGACGAAAACGTCGCACGGAAACGCGAGTCGCGAGATTTCTACGGGCATGGATGGGGCTTTGCGTGGCCTGCTGATCGGCGGATTCTTTATAATCGTGCCTCCGCTCGCCCGGATGGCCGGCCCTGGAGCGAACGCAAGAAGCTCATCTGGTGGGACGAGAATAAGAAGGAATGGACTGGCTTTGATGTCCCAGACTTCACCGTAAACAAATCTCCGGATTACCGTCCACCGCAAAACGCGGAAGGCGACGACGCACTTGCCGGCGACAAGCCCTTCATCATGAATGCGGAAGGTTTGAGCCGGCTCTACGTGCCGTGCGGGCTGAAGGACGGCCCGCTTCCGACCCATTACGAGCCGCTCGAATCGCCGATCAGGAATCCTGTTTATCCCGCGCAGCAAGTGGACCCAGGGGCGAATAGGCTGGAGCGGCCCGACAATCAATACGCAAACTCTCCCGATGAGCGATTCCCGTACGTCGCCACAACGTACCGGCTCACCGAGCATCACACAGCGGGCGGGATGTCCCGCTACCTCTCGCATCTCTGCGAGCTTCAGCCCGAGTTCTTCTGCGAAATCTCTCCCGAACTCGCGAAGCAGGTTGGAGTCGAGCATCGCGGCTGGGTCACGATAGTCACGGCGCGCGGAATTGTGGAAGCCCGCGCCATGGTCACCTCACGCATGCCGCCGATTCACCTCAATGGGCAAACCGTTCATCAAGTGGGTTTGCCGTATCACTGGGGATACAAAGGATTGGTGAAGGGTGACAGTGCCAATGACCTCCTTGCGCTTTCCGAAGAGCCGAACGTGCGCATCATGGAGTCGAAGGCGCTGCTCTGCAACGTGTTCCCTGGGCGCCGAGAACGCGGCCCGCGTGCCCTCAAGCAGTTGGAAAATGTCATGCGCCAACCAACGCGGCGCAGGATGGTGGCCCAATGAGCGTGACGGCATTCCTCACCGACTCCACGCTGTGCATCGGCTGCAAAGCTTGCGAGGTGGCTTGCAAGGAATGGAATCAGGTACCCGCCGATGGCTTTGATTTCCGCGCACTGTCCTACGACAACACCGGCTCGCTGGGGCATTCCACATGGCGGCACGTAAAGTTCGTCGAAAACGGGGCCGTGCCCGGTTTCGGTGGCAATGCCTCCGAAGTTTTCTCCTGGGGATTTTCCTCCGACGTTTGCAAACATTGCGCCAACGCGGGCTGCCTGGAAGCTTGCCCCACAGGCGCGATCGTGCGCACGGAATTTGGCGGTGTGTACGTTCAACCGGACGTTTGCAACGGATGCGGATATTGCGTAGTGTGCTGCCCCTTCGGCGTTGTCGAACGCAGGCCCGACGATGGCCGCGCGTTCAAATGTACGTTCTGCTACGACCGGCAAAAAGAAGGGCTGGCACCGGCTTGCGCGACCGCGTGCCCGACCGAATCCATCAAATTTGGCGAAATTGAGCACTTGCGAGAGACGGCGCGCGAGCGAGTTCGCGACCTGGAAGAAAAGGGCTTCGATGACGTGAACCTCTACGATCCCACTGAGACGAGCGTCGGCGGCATTCACGCCTTCTTTATCGTCCGGGGCGATCCGAAGACATACAATCTGCCGCCCAAGCCGGAAGTACCTACCACGTATCTTAAAAAAGGTTGGATGTCGGCAGGCATTGCGGCAGCTGCGATGGTAGCGGGCGCATTCCTTGCTTTTACCGGGAGTAGCGACCGATGAGCATTTCCCCTGAACGTGAGACTCGCGAGCTGCGACTCCAGCAAATCCGGCGCGAAGCTGAACTGCGCGCTACGTCCATTTCTAAGTTGCTATCCACATCGCAAGTGGACAAGCGTCCCAGCAATGGCCACGCCCTTCAAGATTTCGAGCCGGCTGCCTATGCGTCTGCGCAAACCGGCTATTACGGCATGCCGCTGCTCAAGACTCCCTCATGGACGTGGGAAGTGCCGATCTACCTTTTCGTTGGCGGGGCAGCCGGTGCCTCTGCGATGCTCGCTTCTGTGGGAAAACTCACCGGCGCAGACCGAGACATGATTCGCGACGCGCGCTGGCTTGCAGCAATCGGCGCGGCGCTCTCTCCGCCACTGCTTATTTCCGACCTGGGCTTTCCTAAGCGCTTCCTGAACATGCTTCGCGTTTTTAAAGTGCAGAGCCCAATGTCGGTGGGCTCATGGACGTTGGTGTCGTTTTCGAGTGCGGCCGCGGCATCCGCTGTGCTCACCGAGCTCGAACGACGCCGTGTGCTTCCGCGAATTCCCGTCCTTACCGATGTCGCTGAAATCGGCGCCGCGCTGACCGGTCTCGTCCTCGCGACGTACACTGGAGTTCTCGTAGGCGCTACGGCCATTCCTGTGTGGAATGCAAAGGTTTCTCTCATTCCCATACATTTCGCAACCTCGGGTCTATCCACAGCCGTCTCTGTGCTGGAGCTTAGAGGCCACACCAGCAGTGCGCTCAACAAAATCGGGATCGGAGCCACGGTGGTCGAAACCGCGATTGGCGCATCGCTCGAGTTGGGAAAGAAGCCAGCCACAGAGCCGCTCCACCACGGTCCAACGGGCTGGACGATGCGCGTCGCCGGCTTGCTTTCTGGTCCTGTGCCCCTGGCTTTGCGTCTGCTGTCCCTGACCTCGTCTTCACGATCTGCACGCAGCGTCAAATTGCGCAAAGCGGCGGCGATCAGCTCCATCGCCGGCTCGCTGATCACGAGATGGGCCTGGGTCTACGCCGGACGAGCTTCGTCAAAAGATCCGAAAGTGCCGTTGCAATTGCCCGGCCCTCCTAGACCGGACGCAACACAAATTCCGCAAGACAAGTGAGCTGCACCTCTAACCGTCAATCTACCCCCTCAACCCACAATAAGCCTGGCGTTGCGTGGTCGCGAGCCCCAGAACGAGTACAGCGCGATTACCACATACGCAAGCAACGGGACGGAATACGCTAGTGCAAGGCTTTGTGTCTTTACAGAGATGAATCCCATGATCGGCGTGAGAACTGCTCCGCCTACAATCGCCATCACCAAGAGGGAACCGCCTAGCTTCGTGTTTGGACCGAGACCCTTGAGCCCGAGCGCAAAGATGGTTGGGAACATGAGAGACATGAAAAAGCTGGTGAGAAAAACACACCATAAACCCAGCCAACCGGGAGTGAGCACCGCAACCGCTACCAGAACTATATTGGCGATGGAATAGGCGCCCATGAGCTTGCTGGGTGAAATAAATCGCATTAGCCAGGCGGAGGCGAAGCGGCCTATGCCGAAAGCAACGAGTGTGCCGGTCAGAAAATAGCCGGCGACCTTTTCGGATTGATGCGCGTATTCCTGCACATAGGTAATGAAGTAGCTCCACGTTCCGACTTGAGCGCCAACATAAAAGAATTGTGCGAGAACCGCGAATAAAAAATGCGGATGACGGAAAAGATCGCGGAGATGGCCGTGATCGCCAGAGTCATTTTCGTGTTCACTGTGGATGGATGGAAACCTCGTGCGGAGAATAAGCACGGCCCAAACCAGGGCGATCGCGCCGATGACGAGATAAGGCTTGACGACGCGCAGCGTTTCGGAGCGAAGGTACGCTTCGTAGGTATGGCTTGCCTGCTGCGACGCGATTTGCTGTGGCGTCAGCTCTACACCGGAGAAGATAAAGACTGTGCCAATCAAGGCTCCGCTGATCGCGCCTAGAGGGTTGAAGGCTTGCGCGAAATTCAAGCGGCGCTCCGAACTATCTTGGTCACCCAACTGCGCGATGAAGGGATTGGATGCGGTCTCCAAGAACGATAACCCGCTAGCGATGACGAACAAAGCGAAGAGAAAAAAACCGTAGCTGCCGGCAATCGCCGCAGGCCAGAACAAGAAAGCGCCAGCGCCAAAGAGAACGAGGCCGGTGACAAAACCTGATTTGTATCCCACGCGCCGCATGAGGAACGCTGCGGGCATGGCCAACAGAAAATATCCCATGTAAAACGCGGACTGCACCAAGCCGGCCTGAAAGCGCGTAATGGCGAACGACTTCATGAAGTGCCGGATCAGGACGTCGTTGAGATTGTTGGGAATGCCCCACAGAAAGAATAGGACTGTCACCAGAATGAAAGGAACGAGCTGCCCAGCCGGCAAGAGTCGCGAACCAGTGCGGGCATCTAGGGATGAGGCATCCCGCTCCATCACGGGCAGAGTTATCGATTTTTCGCCTTCGGGAGTCATCTCATCTCACTTTCCGACGCGAGGACCAAATCCGGGCGCACCATTTTCTTCGGAAGCGTGCGGCATGCACACCTCGCAGCCGAACCGGCAACGAATTACCGGAACCGGAGCGGTACAGTAGTGTATCGACGGAACGGTGTCAAAGCGGGGCCTTGAGCGCACACCTCAGCCTTCACGGCGGAAACCCGCGTGTTATGGGAACAACGTAGAATTCCCTGGACGGCGCTGTGGCGTACAACTGACGCTTCTCTTGTGGAGCTTATCTTGTTGAGGCAGAAGATATGCTGATTGCGATGGGCCAACCGACATCAAAAGGGGAGCCCTCAATTTTTAGTGGCGGGTAGTTTTTCTCGCCGGCTTCGAGCGGGCGAAGACAAACCTGCCTTCCCTTTTCACCACATTGGTAGATCTCATCCGCAGGCAGATCGTTCGAAGTAACCTCGTATACCCCATCCTCCATTCGCCATACATCAGGGACGTGCGTCATAACTGCGCCATTACCAGGCATCGCGCGAATTCGGAATTGGCCGGTGCTCGGCTCGTAATTTCCGTAGCTGAAGCAATGATCGATACACGATCGATCAACAAAATGCCCGATCTTCAGCCGCGATCCGCGTTCTGGAACCGTGAACAGCACGCGTCGTCCGAAAGGGAGATTCGCGACTAGTCGCTCGCTCTGCTCTTCCATGTTGTTTATGATTCCAGTATCTCTATATAGAAGCGAAAAAAACATTACTGCCGCCGCTGCGTATGCGAGCGAATGCCACTTGCGCGGTCTCATTAGCCCCAGCAAGCCGCAGATAAGGACGGCGCTGAGGGTTGTGAGGCGCTGGGGCAGGAAGGTTAGCGGAGCTGAATAGCCGGGCAAGAACACACCAAACGGCAGCACAAGCACCAAACACTGCAATATAAGGTAGAGCTGCAGAAGTATGCCGCCCGTTTTCAGAAATTCCGGCTCGTTTCGCCGCCTCCGCAACTCGCTTGCTAGAGCCAGCAAGACAAACAAGAAAATCCCGAGAGCTATGAGCCAGTAGGCTCGGCTGTAAAGAACAATTTGATCTGCGCCGTTGAAAATGTAGGAAGGTTTACTGGAGCGGTACACAAAATAATGGTGCCGCACGTAAAGGCCTATCGAAACAGCTAACAGGGCTGCCGCCGAAAAAAGGAAAATACGAGAACGCTGGAGCCTTTCCGCAACCAAAATGTAGGCGGCACCGCCGCCTAGCCACACGAGCCCCAGCGGATGCGCCAGGAAAATCAGCGGCACTAATGCGAGGGAAGCGATGCGCTCCTTTCCGATGCCTCTCCACAAGATCGCCAAAGCAAAAAACGCAAACCCCAGCGCGAGATAGTAATTGATGAAGCCTTGCTGGAAAGTCCATCCATAAGAAATGATTGCGATTACGGGCGTCAGAAACAAGGGAGCGCGCCGCGCGGCGGCACTCACCAGAGCGAATGCACCCCAAAAGAAAATCAGCACACATAGGGACACCGCAAGTTTTTCTGCCCACAGCCAGCTGAATATCTTTCCGAAAGCACTGAGCAAGAGATCAAAGGCAACATTATTCCATTGCGGAACAATCCAGAGCCCAGGCAACTGGCCGCGGCGCACAAGTTCGGCAAGCCACGCATTGTATATATGGCTGCCGAGGTCGCCAGCCTCAATGTGCTTGTGCCAGAAACATGGAATGAGCACAGCGGCTGAAATGCCGAGTGTTAGCGGCCAACGGCGCCTCATGAATCGCGCCGTAGCCCTGAACACAGGTTCCTGAATATCTGACTGCATGTTACCTCTCCACCGTGTTGTTGATCGGACCTCTAAACGGCGGGAGGTACAGCGGGTACCAACCAAATCTTTGTGAAGCTCCTGTCTTATCTGGTGCGCCAGGAACTCCAGTGTTCATATTTCTGAGAGCTCAGCTTTGCTCATTATTTCCCATCGGCAAGGCCGGAGCCCGCACCGTTGCAGTCGAAAAGCTACGCTCACAATTACTCGCCCCTCGAACAGAGAATTCGTTCAGACGCCAAGCCAGAAATGTCAGGCACAAGAACACAACGGCCGTGGCAATGGAAATAGCAATGCCGAGCTTCGCATCCCATTTGCGTTGAAGAAAAATGTGTATCAAGTGATTCCCAGACGGGACAGCCACGACGAGGCGGCCCTCGCTATCCTTCCCTTTCGGGTTCACTCGAGAGCCGTCTACGTCTACCTGCCAAGCCGGATAGTCGAACAAGTTAAACGCGATTTGCCGAGGCTCCGTGGACTGCACACGAAATGTATTTCCGTCAACCCTCACGTTGGTGATTGCAAATTCCTCAGAACCTTCCCTGGCGGCTGCACGCTCCTCCAACGCTTGACTGTTAGCGCCGTTCGGCAGATATTCCGGCGTACCGCGATAACCTCGTCCGTTATCAATGTTCCGCTGACATCGCGAAATTTCCGCTTTCTGCCAAGATGACGGTCTTTTTATCGCAAGCATTATTTTCGCAAGTGGCCCGGCCAAGATGAACACGCAGACAGCCAATATCGAGAGCCCTCTAAATTTGCCCGCGACCACCCCCAGAAAAAATGCAAACGCGACGCCCAAGGGAACCGCATACCGCCACGGAAACTGCACAAAGTGTAATTCCGGCGCCAGTTCCCACAACGAACGGCTGAAACGAAACATCATAAAAAACGACATAGCTCCAAGCGCAAGTAAAAGCCAGTAGTGAAGCCGGGGAATGGCCGCTGACTTGGCAAGGTGAACTCCTGCCCCAGCAATCAACACTCCCATCAGAAGCACTACGCACGATATCTTTAAATTGAAATCCGTATTCACGGCCATACTGGTTGCCCGTGAGAAAAGAAAGTTTTGTTCTGGACGGAGCCCGTCCGTAAGTACTTGATGGATCTGTACCCAGGCGCGTTGGTGAGCAGCCGGTAAGATGTAAAAGGCCGCCAGACCGAATCCGCCCGCAAGAGCCAGGGACCCATACATCAATAAAGGTAGTTCTCGGCGAACGACATAGGCGACGACACACAAAAAAGCCAGAGAATATACGGCGATCACTGCTGCGGGTGCGTTGGAGAGCCAGATGAAAGCGACGACCGACGCCAGCGCTGGCACAGCGCGCCAAGCTCCTCGCGCGATCCGCATTACTCCCCACGGCAGCAGTGGAAAGAACGCGCTAGCGAGCAGCTCCGCGAAATCACTCCGGTAGTAAACAAGCAGCAAGTGATATGGATTCGCGGCAAAAAGCATGGCCGCCAAGGCTGCCTGCTGCCGAGGCATTGATTCTCGCGCTAACAGAAACATGGAAAGGCCCGCACCAATAAGAACGAGCCAAACGAAAAAAAGGGGAACCACTTTCCAGGGAAGCAGCGAGCCAAGAGCAGCGCCAAGCATCCATGAACCGGGCGGATAGAAGACGAATCGCGGCTCACCAAAACCCCAGTTCGCCAATTCTGCCCACTGCGGATAGATCGTCCCCTCGTGCCACTGCCGCGCAACATCCATCCACGATGCCAGATGGAACGGAAAGTCGCGGCCAGCCACCGTTCCCAGAACAAGCATGGGGGCTATGACTGCCATTGACGCGACAACTACAAGGACCGTAGCAGCCAGGAATTCGTGTCGAAGAAAGTGGGTTTGTAAGCGCTCCCAAGGAGTTTCCGGGTTCACCGGTAAAGGGGTCTTTAAAGAATGCGACTGTTGCAGCGGCTCGGCAGGCAGTCTGCGTTCGCGTTCAACACGCCGGCTCCCAACAAAACTCCGATAGAGTTTCATACAGTTTTCAATTCACAACTTCGAAGTCGGGCTGGTGCACTTCAATCTTTAGCGACTAGCTAATTGCTCCGAGACATAGCGGCAAAGAGGACCCACGACAGTGAGTTGCTCCGGGTCGAGCGCTTCAAAATCAATCTCGCGCTGGCAGTGTTCCTGAATCGCGGTCATCAAATCTAATAGCCCGAGAGAATCGATCATTCCCGAGAGCAGCAAATCGCAATCGTCTGCTAGTTCGGCTGGCGTATTTTTTCCTCCCGCGCGCGACTTTTCCAAAATATATTGCTGAAGGAATGTCCGAATCTGTTCGGGACTAGCTTCATTCATTGTTCCCTTCCAGTGACGTCGAAATGGCCTTGCGATCTAACTTGCCGTTGGAATTGCGCGGCAATCTGTCCCTGAAATGAAACCGCCTGGGGACCATGTACTCCGGCAGCTCAGAACGAACTGCATCGCGCAACTCATTGCTCTCTTTCTTACTCTCGATAAACACCTCCACCCCGCCACAACCGCTCGATGTGAATGGCCACCCAACCGCTACCACGGCGTCAGACCCGCAATGCTTGCGCACCACAGCCTCAATTTCGCCGAGTTCCACACGATGGCCCAGAACTTTAATCTGCGAATCGATACGGCCCAGATGGATCAGCGGACCGCCCGAACGCGGGCGCCGAACTCGATCGCCGGTTCGATAATAAATCTCCGTTTGACCCGGCGGAGCTATGAAAGCCTCCGACGTCTTCTTCGCGTCCCTCCAATACCCCAGCGACATTTGCGGGCCATTCATAAGGAGTTCGCCTTCTTGCCCCGGGGCGACCTCATTCAAATCTTCATCAACAATCAAATAGCTCATCCCGGGATAGGGATACCCAATCGGCACGATTCCCATTTCAGATTCGTCGGCAGAGCGCTGCGAATCCCACCGATACAGCGTGCACGCGATCGTCAACTCAGTAGGCCCATATAAATTATCAACAATCGAGTTGGGAGCAGCCTCGCACCACGCTTGAATCGAAGAAACTGGCAAGGGCTCGCCGCAAAACAAACTGACTCGAAGTTCGGGATAGCGTCCTGGCTTCAACAGTCCAAGCTGCTTCATGAAGACCGCCGTCGATGGAACCGAGAACCACATCGTCAGATTGTTGTTCTTTATGTAACTGTCCGGCTTGATCAGTTCCTTTTGCGATGGACAGCAGACGCACGCGCCGCGCTCCCAGGCCACAAACATGTCGAACGCGGAGAGGTCAAAGGTCATGTCAAACATCTGAGACAATCGATCCTTTTCGGTTACCTCATAGCGATCGACCATGTAGTCGAGAAACGAAAAAACATTTCGCTGGGCAACAGCCACTCCTTTCGGCGTGCCCGTACTTCCGGAAGTAAAAAGCAAATAGGCCAGCGAATCTGGCTGAACCGCGGCTTCTCGCCAGGATGAGGACGCCTGCAGCCCATTTGCTCCCACGAAATGATGCCTAGGCCATCTCGTCTCGAGCGGCGCCACGTCGGAGACATCCGGCAGTATCACCAACACTCGCTCCCGCGCACCTTCCAGCAGCACATTCAGTTGCTGCAAGCTTTTTGCGTCCACTACTACTGATCGAGATTCGGAACGCTCGAACATCACCTGTGTTCTACCTTCTGGAAACGTTCGGTTCAGCGGAACATAACCGTTTCCCGCCAACAGTGCCCCAAGGACACCCGCGAAGGCCGTCGTGCTCCGGTAGGCAAACACGGCAGTAAGCGGGGTCGAAGCAAATTCTGGATATCTCTGAATCGTAGCGGCAATTCGGCCGGCCAATTCGCGGAGTTCCTCGTAACTGAGGACCTTCCCCTCAGCCACAACAGCCGGCCTTTGCGGAAAACGCTGTGCGGACCGTAGGAACCCGGACCACAAAGCGCGTTGCTCCTCGAATCCGACCGCATTCGAACGAAGCAGGTCCTTTAGCAAAGTCCCTTTATCCATAGCTCCTTAGAGTTTCAATGCCTCTTTGATCCGGATCGCACCTTGTTGCAAATGGGCGTTCCGGGAAAGGTAGTTGTCGCGAAACTCCGAAAGATACCTTCTGAGCACGGCCTTTGCGCGATAGGTGAGGCCGTCCTCGCCAGCGGGCAAGGCTTGGCCGCTAGAGTAAAGGATGCGCAAGTCAGCGTATTCGTTCGCCGGTACCATTGCCACAAACTGGAGATATCCCCGCTGATGCAAATAGTCCACGGGTTGTCCATTAACCGTCACGGCTTTCACGCAATCGAAATCGCTCTCTTCCTTCACAAATGTCGTGCCTTGAGCAGAGGCGTGCGAATTCTTGTAAATCAGCCCGGCACCATACATCTCAACGCATCGTTCACCTTTACCGGGCGTCCGAACGCTGAAGCTGTGCCTGATTGCGTCTCCCAGCGACCGCCAACGAAGCTTCCAGTTCAATGAGTTGAGCTTTGCAATCACTTGAAGCAATATTCGCGCGTCACCTGCAAAATCGTCGTGGTGAGCGGCGATGAAACACGGCTTGCCCAATAGGCCATCAAAAGCAAAGTTCTCCACGCCATGTGCCAGATAGCGCCGCGTGAACACCGGAAAGCTCGCATATTTCATTATCGCCAGGCTAAGTAAGTCGCCGACGGTAGTCTTGTTCTCGTCTTTGTGCACCGGCACGACTTCGGTGTTCGCGGCCGCAACAAACCCGTTCAGTTTCAGGGCTCGCGCCGCACCCGCCGAGAAGGCACCTTGCGGAAAGAGCATGATGTCATCGTGAAGCAACTGCGTTCGCCGCCCAAAGAGCCGCATCCTTTGATTCGCGACGTTGATCCTTTTGTTCAAGACAGCGGCGGACCGCTCTGCAAATTCCTTGGCCGTGTGATCGCATCCATGGATGCAGACCGATAACCTGTTCGGGTGTTCGTGAAAAAGCCGCACTGTACGTGAGTCTGTTCTGCGCCAGTTCCAAGGGATGAACGCGACCGTAGTGGCAAAGTTGTGCTCGTCCATCAACCGCAGAGCATCTTGATATTTCAAAAAGCCATAGCGTGGCTTGAGCGGTGGATCGTCGACGATGAGGCAAGCGCTGATCTCAGGTGCACTCTCCCGTCCAAACGCCCACTTCACGTACATCACAACCGGAGCCGTATCGAAAAAATTCTCCCTTACGTCGAAATATTTCGTGCAAAGCGCAGCGACGTCGACGACGTTCGCCGACGCGTTCAGAAATAGCTGCGCACCCTCACGTCGCATTGCGACGAATAAATGCCCGTCACCCGAACTCACAATGCTTTGAAAGGAATCGCTTCGCGGGCGCAGGTCGAATACCGATTGTTTGCGCGGAGTCCGCGCCTGGAACTGAATGCCAGACATGGGACCGCACATTAGGGGAAAATTACCGGTTACGGATACGAAAGATTGGTCCGCGGTCACGCTAAGAACGTTGGCACAAGAATCGCTCGTCAGGAAGCGCAGCAGAGAATGTGAATCGCTGTCCTCTAGGAAACCGTAAACGTAGACCGACTCCGCTTTGGTCATCCACTCCGGTAGTGCGCCGTCGGCCTTCGCATCGGGAACCACGAGAGCGGCCATGCAACTTGCCGCGCTCATGACGCAAAATCGCTCGCCGCCCTCGGGCGCGTTCCACTCGCTACGACTCGCGATCTCATTGGCGTTTACGACCTGCCAAGACACTCCCAGCACATCGAGCAACGCCGCCAGCTTATCGTCGTCAGGTGATACGACTTCCCCGCAGAGCAACAATGCCTTGGGACTTCCGCTCGCGGCAGCGTTGCCTCTTAAAAAGTGTGCCGCCATTCACTCTTTCCAAATTCGTGTATGTTTGTCTGGCAGGGCGAAGTGCTAGGCTGGACGACCTAACCGGTGGGCTTGGATGCTATACAAAATCCGCTCAGAAACCGCTGCCAGTTTTCCCAGTCGCAGCGTACTTTATCTGTTGCGGCTAAGTATATACTGTGAATTCCGCACAGGCATGTACGCGGGGCTGTAAAGCCCCTTTATATCTTTAGTTTGTAAACTACAGCGCAATCGTCTGCACCGCGTGGCGCCCTTTGACCGAAACACCCACCTTGCGAAGGCCGGCGGCGAAAATCATCGGCCACCCTGATGCCAACAAGCGCAGCGCCTCCCCGTACAAACCGCTCTTGTAAGCCTTTTTCACCCAGAATAGCGCCGGGCCTCCGAGAAAGGCGTACCTTTGTACGCGATTTGCTTGCCCGCCCGGATATCCGCCTCGCGTTTCCTTTTTCATGATGCGGCGCAGCGCGGCAGCGCAGGTGGCCACTTGATGGACCGAATTTGCCGCGTGAATCCGGTAGCAAACCATGGGCGGTCCAAGAACCAGCACGGTTCGGCCCGAATGAAACAGTTTTATCAACGCATCCAAGTCGTCCATCGGGAAAGCGTCATTGGTCCATCCCTGCACCTTCGTGAAGACATCGCGGTTGATGACCAAAGCGCTGGCGCTTGCGCGGTAGGGCCTATC
>Ga0073928_10004447_pt1 | contig 20740 bp, 13 predicted proteins | sample PaiPotPPA55metaG_FD_76969 | JGI IMG/M metagenome (GOLD analysis project Ga0073928, IMG submission 76969) | Iron sulfur acid spring bacterial and archeal communities from Banff, Canada, to study Microbial Dark Matter (Phase II) - Paint Pots PPA... ...
GTCATCTCGTGGTCGTGGTTGAGACCGTTGGTTTGAGTGGGCATCCTGCCTCCCTGAAGAGTTGGGGAGTTTGAAAAAGTAATCATGGTCGCCGTACGAGACCGAATAGATGGGTGGTGGAACCATAACGGTTTCACCGAGTGATTCGAGCACGAGCCTTGGTCGCCAAGAAAAGAATTCTGATCAGTGAAGAGCAAAGAGGCACACCGAAAGAAAACGCTATAAGTGTCTCTTGACAGAGCCGACGTCGTCATAGACGGGATGACATCCGAGTCGTGAAGAGACGTTGGATAAATCGATTCACTTGTGGATGATTTGAAAATTGGTGTGGCATTCCCGCCCCATTTGCGGTTATAACAACGGCAACAATTTTGTCGTTTCCGGGTTCAATGGAACGACGCGCAGGTCGGACGTTAGAAAGAACTGTACGAACGGACAGGCGAAATTTCGGCGTAGTGTTTGTGTTTCAAATGGGCACAGGTAAAAAAAGTCTAAAAATACTCTTGACAGAAAATGGCGATTCGCACGATACTCCCGTCGCGCCAGTTACACTGCCTTCCCCCCGAAGCACGTTCCGACGTTTCCTCTCCTATCCGCGCGCCGGAAAAAGTCAGCGAGGAGTGCCGGTGTCTGCACAATCAGATAAAGAAGCTGCTAGTTCGTTAGAATTGGAACTGGATAGGGAAGTCATTCGCTGTAAGACATGCGGTTTAGTCCAATACCGGACGCGCACGGGGAATTGCCGCCGTTGCGTGCGCGCCTTGCCTCAGCGTTTGGAGTTCCTGATTCCTCCCCCAGCACCTGTGGAGGAAGCCGGCGCTGAACCCGCCCAAGAAAAGTTCGCCAACCGCGAGACGGTCGAGAATATCGGCCAGCGCATTCGCCAATTACGCGAATCGCGCACGATGACCCAGAGCCAGCTGCAGTCGCGCTCGAAGGTGTCGCGCTCGTACTTGTCCCGTATTGAGAGCGGCCAGATGACGCCGAGCCTCGGTACTTTGGAGAAAATCTCCGAAGCGCTGAATGTTGGGCTGAATCGCTTCTTCATTCCGGAGTCCGACGGCGAAGCTCTACTGGAGGATCCGTTCATCCAGGGATTGCGGCCGTTCCTACGGCAATTGGATTGGGAACAGTGGCAGTCCATATTGAAGAGGCTGCAGGCGATCAGCGACCACGTTGGAGCGCTGCCGACGAATCTCCGCCCTATCGGTAATCCGGCGCGGCTGCCGCAGCCCGCGTCGGGGAATGGCAACGGCAACGGGCATGCTGCCGCTGGCCATTCGAATGGGCATGCGCTGTCGCACGCGCATGGTCATCCGCAGGGCTACCCGCTGCGGCGTCCAGGCGCACCCTTCGCAACTCCGGGGAAGCCGACGTTTCAGCGTTCGTTCGCGCGGTAGTTTCGAAAAGCGAAGATCGAAAAGCGAAACTGAAGTATCGCGGCGTGATGAAAATCACGCCGCGTTTTCTTTTTTGGCCGCTGCTCGGATCTCTAATCGCGGACGACAGAGATTTTCGCGGCGGGAACTTCGAGGCGATGATCAAGGCTATTGGCGCTAATCGGAAGTTCTTTCGCTATGGAACGGACTATTCGAGTAAACCGAATCGTAAATATTAGACCTTGTTTGGTACTTGACAGGTGATAATTAGTACGTTAAGTGTAGTTGATTGGGAGGTGCGTCTTGAGAATTGATCTGGGCAAGAGGTGTTCCCTGGCGGCTTTAGTGGCAGTTGGACTTCTGCTGTTGACACCGGCCGTTCGAGGTCAAGCCGGTACCTATACGGAATTGAATCCTAAAGGTGAGAAGGCTGACAGCGTGCCTGTTTCTGATCGAACGATATTGTTCGAGGTCACCATGCCAACGGGAAAAGTTGCTAAGCTTCGGATCAAAGAAGGCGGCATGGCCAAAATCGGCGATCTCGAGCCCGGGTATGCTTACGCGCTAGTGCCAATTATTAAAGACATGTCCAAACGCGTGGCCACATTTACAGTCTTTCAACTTTCGCAAGATAAGCAGGGCAATGAATCCGTCCAACAGCTCGAGCAAATTGAGGTTGATGCGGCAGCGCCGATCGCAACAAGGTCTCAACCAAACCTTAAGTTGAAGGTACTTAAATATTGAGCAAGCTCCGCAGGGTTTGTTCGGCCTATCTGAATCGGAGCAAAAGCCCTTCCGGAAGCTGACTTTCGTCAACGGCAAAGATTGCTGCTTGCGCTGTGGAACTTTTTGGGCGTGCGGTATATGCGTAATCATGGATTGTGGATGTTGCTGCGATCCACCGCACCAGTGCCAGCCATAAAACCGTAACCTTGTGACTTTAGCGATTCGTTTTCCACTGCGAGGAACGTACGCGCCTCTTGTGTTCGAGCGCTAGTCGCGAACGACGGAGACTTTCGCGCCGGGAACTTCGAGGCGCATCAGCCGGTGATTCGAATCGAGGTAGAGCAGTACCTCGACGTCGGAAGTGGTGACGCGCAGCCCATCGTAGGACTTGCCTTTAGCGCTGACCGAGCCGGTCGAGTCCACCGTGACCGAGCCGGGAGTCAGCTCCTGCGGAATCAGCACAGGAAGATTCTGCGCTCCGCGTTTGGACCAGTCATACACGCGCGCCAGCACACCATATTGATAGTAAAGATTGTTGTCGAGCACCGCGATGAGCGGAGTGTTAAACGTCATGTCCTGCTCGAAGGGCCGCGCGCCTTGCATCTGCAGCGTAATTTTGGCGACGCCGTTGGCGAAAAGGATGCGCGCGCCATTCGTTTTTTCCGCGTGCGAACTCCATTCATAGCTGATGGGCGCTCCATCTGGCTGCAGCGTCAGCGTGCCGGTTACGCGGCTGGCCGGGGAATCGGGCACCTTGAGGTCCGTGGTGCCTTGCGCGGCCCAGCCTCCTCCTGAGGGCGAAATCTCGAACTCTTCGTGTCCAACGGTCTGGCCGTCAAGCTGGATGGTGAACTTGCCTTTGTCCTGTGCGAAGACCCCTGCCTTTTGCTGCGGTTGGGAAGCCAGAGCCAAGGAACTCAACGCTGCAAGGCACACGGTAAGAACGCCCAATGTGATTTTCGATTTAAAAGGATTGCGCATCATCAAGACGACTCCTTCGCACCACTGCCAAACACAAAGTCTGCCACACACGAGATTGGAAGCGCGGACATCCTCTGACCTTGCGCTCAGGTTGTTACCGGCAACGTTTTGTCCAGGACGTTGCAAAGTTAGATTAGATTCCCTTAAAACTTCGGTTCTTCTACGACGAGGTGAGCGTGGCCGGCAACGGCGGAAATTATTCCACGGCGAAGAATTTCCGCAACCACGCGAGAAGGTTCGCCGGAGCTATCCACGCGATGGTCGGCTTGCTGGTACGAAGGTAACCGCTGCGCGTAGAGCGCTCGAAAGCTGGCTTCGTCTCGGAAGAGTGGGCGGCCCGTCATGGTCATGCAGCGCGTTAGCAAAACGTCGAGGGAAGCGTCGAGCCAGATCACGGGAACGCCCGCAGCGCGAAGAAACACCGGCGCGCCCGGCTGCGCGTAGGTTCCTCCGCCGAGCGCCAGGACCAGGGATTCCCTGTGTTCGACGGCCCGGCCCAAAGCTGCCCGGAGTTGATCCGCTTCGATTTGGCGAAATGCCGGCTCGCCCAAGCGCTCGAAAATCTGAGAAATGCGGAGTCCGGCGGCCTCCTCAATACGATCGTCCAGATCGACAAAGCGCCAAGCGAGTTGCCGTGCCAGCAGCGTGCCAACGGTGGTTTTGCCGGAGCCCATGAAGCCGGCCAAGCAAAGCACCTGCAGGCGCGATTGTGATTGTCGCGGAGGAATTTGCGTCATTTAGTCGTATTTGCTAGGCGAAAGTTCGCCTGAGCACGCGCTAGTCGCGCTTCAGTATGCGGATTGTACCACTGTAGGAAGAGAGTTCGACTTTGGCGAGCCCGCTGCCGACGGTGCCGAACAAGCCCTTGGTAAACCGGGAGGCCATATGCCGCACCCCGTGCGAATCCGGCTTCAAGTAGGCTTCCGCTTGATTGTCGACCGTCCCCGTCGCAGTCTGGGCATTCAGATCGAAAGAATCGCTTCCGGAGAAGTGCACCTCGACGGTGCCCTTGCCGCTCTTCATCGTGTAGATTCCGGTGCGGATGAAGTCGCCATCGAAAAGAATATTTCCGGACATGGTGAACAGCGTCACACTGCTCAGCCCTGGCTGAATCACCTGCGCGTTCCCGCTGATGGAACTAAAGTTAAGTTTACCCGCGCACTGCGTGCACACCATCGAGCCGCCTGTGGTACGCACCACGATGTACCCTGAAACTTCCTTTAGGTGGATATCGCCGGCCACGCTTTGCAGGGTCATGTCGCCCATCACTTGCTCAACGTAAACCAATCCTGTTTGCGTTTTAAGCTGCAACTCGGTTTCTTCAGGCACGGTCAACTGGAAATTGGCTTCCAGTTCGTTGGCCGGGGCGGAGCCGTCGAGAATGGTTGCCGCCACATCGATACGCTCTTCCGCTTGCTCGGCTACGATGCCGACTTTGTTGGAAGCCTGTGTGGCCGCTACCACCACTTCGGCATTTTTCGAAGATTTCACTTCAATGCGCCCGTTGGACACGTTCTGCAGGATTACCACCGGGCGTCCCTTTACGGCAAAATGTCTTTCAAAATGCTGGGGCTTAACCTGCGCAAAAGTAGAAGGCACGAGAAGCATTCCGACGGCTAGCATCGGCAAGATTCCATGGCCCATAATTTTTAAGCTCATGTTAGCGTCCGCTCCCGCGCTCCATCATCACCGATATCAATTCTGCTTTTTCCTGGTAGGCGCCGTTCAAATATTCCCGAGCCAGCTCGTCCTGCGGCTGCTGCTTCACGCGCTGCTCGCAGTCCACGATAAATTTATCGACGATGTCCAGATTCTCGCGGAGCGAAATGTCCACACCGGAATTGCCGGCAAGCTGCATGGCCGGCAGATGAGCTTCGTCGTTATCCAGCGTCAAACTGGTGTCCTGGAACGAATTATCGTATGAGTTGCGGGCCTCGGTGGGTTGCGTCGCCGGACGCTGGAATTGCAATGCGACCGCCGCCACGATGAGCAAGCCGACGGCCGCGGTGGCCATCACTCGTGGACGGAAGAACTCAGAGAAACTCTGCCACCAGGGCTGTCGCGCTCCGGAGCGGATAATCCCCTCGTTCTCTAACTGAACGCGCAGAGAGGTCCACACGCGAGGCGGCGGCTCAACTTCCGCAGGAAGCAAATGAGCGGTTGCGATAATTGCGGTTAGATCAGCTATGAGGTTCCGGCAGGAATTGCAGCCCGCGAGATGCGCACGCGCCGCTTCCGGCACGGGCAAACAACCCTGTTGCTCGAGGACGACTTCCACTTCTTTACACTGCATGACCGTTTACTCCGCGACACGCGGCTTCGGAAGTATCTTCGGCTCGACCCCGAATACCACTTTGCGACGTGTCTGCGTTTGTTCCGTGCACCCCGGAATTTTTTCTATTGTAGCTCAATCGCTGCTTCCCGTCTGTGTTTTCGCTGCATGGCGCTCTTGCCGTGCCTGCTCGCGGATTTCTTCCTGGAGCAGATCACGCAACCTGGTTCGCGCCTTATGGAGCTGCGATTTCGAATTTCCGACCGAACAACCCATGATTCCGGCAATCTCGTTGTGCTCGTAACCTTGCACGTCGTGTAATACGAATACCGTGCGATACCCGGGCGGCAACCTGTCGATCGAGCGCTCCAAATTGACGCGATCGACTGCCCCGCTCAACCGCAAATCCGGCGCTCCTACGTCCTTCCGCGGGCCGCCGCCCTCTTCATCCGGCTCAGTAGTCTCCTCGAGGGAAGCCACCGGCAGAACTTTTTTGCGCAGTCGCATGAGCACAACGTTTACGGTCATGCGGTGCAGCCAGGTCGAAAACGCGGATTCGCTCCGAAACGTCCCGATCTTTCGGAAGAGCTGCAGGAAGGCCTCTTGCATCAGGTCTTCCGCATCGGAAGGGTTGCTCACCATCCGCAAACATAGAGCGTAAACGCGGCGGCTATGCAACTCGTACAAAAACTCGAAAGCCGCAGCGTCTCCGGCTTGCGCCAGGCGAATGGCTTCCGCTTCCGTCAGTGCCTTGGGCGGCTGCGGCGCGTTTGCTGCGATGGGATCGCTTGGTCTGTTTCGGGCCAACGGTCCAATAGCGGCGCATCCACCCTTTCGGATGCACCGGATACCTCCCGGAGTTGTCTTTGCAATAGCCCGCATTACCGAGGGAACACGCAGCGGGCGTTTATTACTCGCTGGGTTGGCAACCCGGAGAACAGGCCAACCTATTCTCTCTCGATTAGGACCATTCGTCTACGTCCCGCTGGCGCCGCATCGTGAGGTGCAAGCAGTTGGGCAGTTATGGATTTCTGGAACACGCTGAGCTGGTCATTGGGAAGCACCACTAAAAAGGACTTCAAAACAACAATAGCTTCGCGCAGGCAGCTGTTCAGGTCATAGTGAGCGTCATCCACCGTACGCCAATCCGCCGAGGGCGCCTCAGAGACACCGCTGCCGAGGTCGGACGCTACTTCGTAGAATTCCTCGCGGATGCTCAGTACCATGTCTGCAAGTGTCTCGATCTTATGCAGAAACTGCGAGCGCTGGGTGAGGAGCACGTGACTTAAGAGGTCGCTCATGCGCGCGGTGTGCTGCTCCCGGGCGCCGCGGAAGTTCGAGGCGTCGAGTGGAGCGATGTTCGGAACAATCCCGAAGTGTTTCGCGTGCTCGCCCAAAGTGTGGAGCACCCGCTCTAACGGAACTGCTAACCGCGCGCATAGCCCCGGTATAACGAAGATGACGCGGCACGAGTGCCCCGATTTTCCCGTGCGGCGAAGCTCCAGAGCTTCATTCAACGAAACGCTGAACATTCCGTAGAAGAGCTCCAACTGGTGCACGCATGACTCAAAGACTTCTGCCTTGGCTGGGGGCAGCCAAGCGCTCCAGTCTTCTTGCACCGATGAAAACCTGGAAGGAAGGGCGTGGGCGCGAACCCGCACAGGGTCTCTCCTAAGGCCGGGGAGTATACCAAAATAGTTCCATAGCGGGACAATTTATTAGAGAAACCTAATTCACGTGTTCTTTAAAACGATATTCTTAATAACGTTTTTGTTATAAAGACGCCACTCGCCAATCAAGCTCTGCAGCTCACCGCTGGAATTTGTTAATGCGCCCCAGCGCGCGCGTCACTTTCTTGCCCTCCGGCTGCGCTGGCCGCTATACTCGCCTGCGATTATGCGGAAAGGATTTTTCGTTGCAATTTGAGCCGCGCGAGCAGTTTGAGCAGCGTCAGAAAAAGTTGGACCAAATCCAAGCCCTTGGCATGCCGGCGTATCCGCACGAGTTTCGATGGAGCGATACGGTCGCGGATCTCGCCACCAACTTTGCCGAGACCGCCAGCGCCGATTTGGAGGCCAACCAGCGGGAAGTCCGCGTCGCCGGGCGAATCGTTTCGCTGCGCCTGATGGGCAAGGCCGGCTTTGCGCACCTGCAAGGTTCGGGAAAGCGCATCCAAATCTATGTTAAAAAGGACGTGATAGGAGAGCGCGGTTTCGAGCTTTTTAAATTGTTGGACCTCGGCGACTCGATCGGCGTTCGCGGTCACCTTTTCCGCACGAAGACCAACGAACTTACGGTCCGCGTCGAGGAAATATTTTTCCTGGCCAAGGCGCTGCTGCCTTTGCCGGAGAAATGGCATGGCCTCACCGACGTTGAGCTGCGCTATCGCCAACGCTATCTCGATTTAATTGCCAATGAGAAGTCGCGCGAGGTCTTCGTAACGCGGCCCCGCATTATCCGGGAATTGCGGTCCTTTCTCGACGCGCGTGGCTACATCGAAGTAGAAACGCCGATGATGCACCCGCTGCCCGGAGGAGCGGCCGCCCGCCCCTTTGTCACTCATCACAACACATTAAACATCGACCTTTATCTGCGCATCGCCCCTGAGTTGTATTTGAAACGGTTGACCGTAGGCGGATTCGATCGCGTTTACGAAATCAATCGCAATTTTCGCAATGAGGGCATCTCCACACAGCACAATCCGGAATTCACCATGCTGGAATTTTATCAGGCCTACAGCAATTACCGCGATCTGATGGATATGAATGAGCAGCTATTCGCCGAGCTGGCAAAGGAGATCACTGGCTCTACCGTGGTGCGATACGGAGATCTCGATCTCGATTTCGGGAAGTTCCAGCGGCTCTCCATGCGCGAGGCCATCGTCAAATACTGGCCCACTGAAGCGGGTGCGGCTCCAACGCTTGCGGAGCTAAGTGCGCCCGCAGGACCTCGCGCGATTACAGAGCGATATAACGCCTGGGCGAAGAGCGCGGGTGCTCCCTATGCGGCTTCTAAGGGAACGCTCACCGACGGAGAATGGACCGGACTATTGTTCGAGACCATGGCCGAAGATAAGTTGGTCCAGCCGACTATTTTGTACGAATTCCCTACAGACATTTCTCCATTGTCAAAACAAAAGCCAGATGATCCAAGCGTGACCGAACGCTTTGAGATTTACGTTGCCGGAATGGAAATTGCCAACGGCTTTTCAGAGCTAAACGATCCGATAGAACAGGAGCGCCGCTTTCGCGCGCAGGTCGCGCAAGGCGGAGAGGAGGCTCCGAAGCAGGTTGACTTGGACTACATCCGCGCGCTGTGCCACGGCATGCCGCCAACCGCGGGCGAAGGCATCGGCATCGATCGCTTGACGATGCTCTTCACAGACTCGTCGTCCATTCGCGACGTCATCTTATTCCCGCAATTGCGGCCGGAAGCCCCATCGAATCCGGAGCAAGGCACGAAGCCCTGAAGAGTTCAGCATGAAATTTGAATGGTTCGTCGCCAGGCGGTACTTGCGGTCGCCGTACCGCCCGGCAGTGCTGCGTCTCGTGACGGCTTTCTCCGTCATCGGAGTTGCCGCCGGCGTCGCAACGCTGGTCATCGCTCTGGCGATGAACACGGGCTTTCGCGAGACGCTGCAGGACCGCTTGCTCGGCGTGACAGCGCATGTGTCGCTCACGCGGCCGGGCGCGGGCGGCATCCGCGACTACGAAGCACTCGCTTCCAAATTTGCTGCGATGCCCGGGGTGCGGTCCGTGACTCCCGCCGTCTACCAGACCGTATTATTCACCTTTGCACAGGAAGCACGCGGCGTCGTGACAAAGGGAATCGATCTCGAACGCGAGCGCCGCAGCGACGAAGCGCTGCAACGAATTATCGCCGGGCGCTTGGATTTTTCGCCGGACAATGACGGCATCGAGGCAGTCGTGGTCGGCAAGCAATTAGCACAGGAGTGGAAGCTCTCCCCGGGCGACTACGTAACCCTGACCAGCCCGCAAGGGCGATTGACGCCGTTCGGCATGCTGCCGCGAAGCCGGCGCTTCCGCGTAGCGGCCATTTTTGATTCCGGCTTCTACGACTACGATGAAAACTGGTGCTTCTTGAGCTTGCCCGCCGCACAAGCCCTCTCCGGCGTCGGTGACAGAGCCAGCGTCCTCGAATTCCGATTGTATAAACCGGAACAAGCCGCGGACATTTCGCGCAAATTGGAACAGGCCGCGGGCCCGGGTTTCGCAGCGACTACCTGGATGGAAGAAAATCGCGCGCTGTTTCGCGCCTTGCGTCTCGAAAAGCTAGTCACCGCCATCTTTATCGGACTGATCACCTTCGTCGCGGGATTAAACGTCCTCGTAGTCTTGTCCATGACCGTGACGGACAAGGCGCGCGACGTCGCAGTCCTCATGTCCATGGGTGCACGCCGCCAGCAGATTCGGCGCATTTTTCTGTGGCAAGGAATCGCCATCGGCGCGACGGGCACTTTCGCCGGCTTATGCGTCGGATATGCCTTCGCCTGGATCGCTGGCACATACCATCTGATTCCGCTCGACCCCCAAGTCTATGCCGTTCCCTATGTGCCCTTTCATCCCAGCCTCCTCGATGGCCTGTGGATCGCTGCCGTAGCCATGGGCATTTCCGTGGGCGCAACCCTGCTGCCTGCCCGCGCAGCGGCACGCCTCCTGCCTGTCGAAATCCTGCGGTATGAATAAAGGAAAATCGTGGAGCAGCCGCGCGCAAATACCCGAGAAGAACGATTTTCTTGCTAGGATCCGAGCTTTGGAGTGCGGGTTGCTCCTATTTTCACCATGGAGGGGTCGGCAGAATCCAAGAATTTCGTTTCCTCTCGGCGCGGAAAACTGGCGGTCATAAATGCCTGAATTGAAAGCAATTAACCGCTTAACGAATTGCCCATTTTCGCTGTGTTTTTCGGTTAGGTAACGCCGCGGCATAAATGGGAACCAGATGGGCCAGATTCGGCGCGATTAATGGACCGATTGTGGACGACGTTCGGCACTGTAATTGCCGTTCCTGCATCTAAACTAAGTGGAAGCTCGGGAGTATGCGGAAGCGTCGGGCCTCGGAGCCGTAAGAAGTAAGGGGAATGTGGACCTAGGATGAATTCTGAAGCCAATTCGGGGGCCGTCGCAAGCGTACTGAGTCCCACCGCCGTGCCCGACGCGCAGATCGTGCTGGAAGCGCGAAGTTTGCGGAAAACGTACGGCGTTGGTGCGCGATCTTTGACCGTTTTGGCCGATGCGAATCTTACTTTGCAGCGCGGAGAGATGGTCGCCATCGTCGCCCCATCTGGAGCGGGCAAAAGCACTCTGCTGCATCTGCTCGCTGCGCTAGACACGCCAACGAGCGGTGCAGTATACTTCGCTTCCAAGCCCATTGAAACGAATCAAGACACCACGGTTGCAGAGTTTAGAAATCGCGCCGTGGGTTTTTTGTGGCAGCGGCATCAATTGTTGCCTGATTTTACTGCCACGGAAAACGTAGCCATGCCGCTGCTGCTGCGAGGCGAGACTTTCTCGCCCTCCATGACCACAGCGCGCAAATGGCTCGCGGAAGTCGGCCTGCAAGACCGGACCGAGCACCGCGCAGGGGAGCTTTCGGGCGGGGAACAGCAGCGCGTCGCTATTGCCAGGGCGCTCGTCACCAGGCCGGCCGTGCTGCTGGCTGATGAACCGACCGGAGACTTGGACGAGCAGAATGCTTGGGCCGTGTTCGAGTTGTTGCAGCGGCTGCACCGCGCGTACCAGTTGACGTCATTGATCGCGACGCACAACTTGGCGCTCGCCGCGCGTTGCGACCGCGTACTGACTCTAGAGCATGGCGTTTTACGTACTCGCGCGGCTACGGCCGCTGCGATGGGGACCCCCGGGGGAGAAGCGAGCTAATCGTGTTTGAACGGTATACAGAGAAAGCGCGACGCGTCATTTTCTTTGCGAGGTATGAAGCCAGCCAGTACGGCAGTCCGTACATTGAGACCGAGCATCTTCTGCTCGGCTTGATGCGCGAAGACAAAGCCCTGGCCAATCGCTTCCTGCGCCAGCAGGGCTCGATTGAATCCATCCGCAAAGAGATTGAAGCGCGCATCACCATCCGCGAGCGTATTTCAACATCTGTTGAAGTCCCTCTGAGCGCGGAATGCAAACGCATCCTAAACATGGCCGGCGAAGAAGCCGAGCGCCTCGGCGTCAAGCACGTCGGCACCGAGCATCTTCTCCTCGGCATTCTCCGCGAAGAAAAATGTTTTGGCGCCGAAATCCTGATGGAGCGCGGCCTGCGCCTCTCCACTCTCCGCGAAGAGCTCGCGCGCACCTCCGGCGAAAAAACCACCGCCGCGCGCCCCAAAGAAACTTCGCTCCTCGCTGAATTCAGCCGCGACCTCACGCAAGCCGCTTCCGAAGGTTCCCTTGATCCCCTGGTCGGCCGCGAAGGCGAGGTCGAGCGCGTAATCCAAATCCTATGCCGCCGCACAAAAAATAATCCTGTTCTCATCGGCGAGCCCGGAGTAGGCAAGACCGCCATCGTCGAGGGCCTCGCGCAGCGCATTTCCGATGGTGACGTTCCGCCGTTCCTCGCCGACAAGCGCATCCTTTCTCTCGACCTCTCGCTAATCGTCGCCGGCACAAAATACCGCGGCCAATTCGAAGAGCGCCTCAAGACCATCATGAAAGAATTGATGGAGAGCCAGAACGCCATCGTCTTCATCGACGAGTTGCACACCCTCGTCGGCGCCGGCTCCGCGGAAGGCTCGCTCGACGCCGCCAACATTCTCAAGCCCGCGCTTTCCCGCGGCGAAATTCAGTGCATCGGCGCCACCACGCCTGGCGAATATCGCAAGTCCGTCGAGAAAGATCGTTCTCTCGAGCGCCGTTTCCAATCCGTGAAAGTTCCCGCGCCCAACGAAGAAGAAGCCGTCCAGGTCATCAGCGGCGTGCGCGAGCGTTACGAAAAATTCCACGCTGTCAGCTATACCGATGAAGCGCTGCGCTATTCCGTCTATCTTTCGAACCGTTACATTCCAGACCGCTTTCTCCCAGACAAAGCCATCGACCTGATCGACGAAGCCGGCGCCCGCGTCAAGCTCCGCCAGGCCAGCGTCCCTGAAGAAGTCGGCGAAGTGCAGAAGCGCGTGAAATTCATTACGCACCGAATGGAAAGCGCCATCGCTGCTCACGAATTCGAAAAAGCGCGCTTCTACTCCGAAGAAGAGCGCAAAGAAAAAGAAAATCTCCGCGGCCTGCGCGAGCGCTACAAGCTCGACGATGCTTCCACCGGCATCGTCACTCGCGAAGACATCGAAGAAGTCGTCTCCCGTTGGACCGGTATCGCCGTAACCTCCATAAAAGAAGACGAGCAGCAAAAACTCCTGCGCATCGAACCCGAGTTGCACAAGCGCGTCATCAGCCAGGACAAAGCCATCACCGCCCTCGCACGCGCCATTCGCCGCAGCCGCGCCGGGCTAAAAAATCCCGCGCGCCCCGTCGGCTGCTTCTTTTTCCTCGGTCCCACCGGCGTCGGCAAAACAGAAGTCGCCCGTCGCCTCGCGGAATTTTTGTTCGGTTCGGAGAAGTCGCTGGTTCGCTTCGATATGTCGGAGTTCATGGAAAAGCACTCCGTCTCGAAGCTCATCGGCGCCCCTCCAGGGTACGTAGGTTATGAAGAGGGCGGTCAGTTGACGGAGCGCGTTCGCCGCACGCCCTACTCGGTCATCCTGCTGGATGAAATCGAGAAGGCGCATCCCGACGTTTTCAATATTCTGCTGCAAGTGTTTGAAGACGGTCAGTTGACGGACGGGCTCGGCAATACCGTGGATTTTCGTAACACCATCATCATCATGACTTCCAACTTGGGCGCGCGCCATTTGCAGAAGCGCACTTCCATCGGCTTCCAGTCCGGCGCCGATGAAGCCGGTCTCAAGAGCATGGAAGACATGGTGATGAACGAAGTAAAGCGGGCGTTCAATCCGGAGTTTCTCAACCGCTTGGACGAAGTCATTATCTTCAACCCGCTCGGCGACGACGACCTGTTACGCATCATCGATCTGCTTGTGGGTCAGATGAACGACACGCTCATCCACCGGCAAGTCCAGATTGTTGTGTCTCCGGAAGCACGCCAGTGGATCCTCGAAAAAACGTGTGCAGACCGCAGTTACGGGGCACGACCTCTGCGGCGGGCGCTACAGAAGTATGTGGAAGACCCGTTGTCCGAGGCGCTCATTCAGGGTGGAATCCAAAGGCCAGCGACGTTGCAAATTTACGTCGCAGGGGAAGGTCTTTCGTTCCGTCCTGTCGGTGAGGCAACCCCGGTCGTCCACTAGGGAATCTGACACCAACATGTGTGGCCCCGGTTTGTGCCGGGTAAACGCACGGCCGGCCTGTACCGGGTTCGGCGGGAGAAAAACATCTTGGGTTTGGGGGCGCGGCCTTGACCACCTCTGTGGCCGCTCACGCAAGAATTTCTTTGTCGTTTGGGGTTATGCGCGTAGTGCTCTCGGCTGCGGCAATTGTGTTATTGCTCGCGTCCTCTGTTGTTGCCGCTGCGCAGCACCATCCTGATGCGGCTGCATCGCCGTCTTCGGCCTCTGCTCCTTTTGATTCAGCGGAGTTCGCAAAGGTTACGGCGGAATCCGACGCCCTTACCGATTCCGAACACCCCTTTCAGAATCCTCCTCCTCAGCCTCCCGGAACCATCATCGATCGCATCCTTTTCATCGGCAATCGCCGCGTGCGCAGCGACACGCTGAAAGCGCGAATCTTCAGCCGCGATGGTGATCCTTATAATGAAGAGACTTTGCGCCGCGATTTTCAAGCCCTATGGAACACGCAATTCTTCGAAGACGTTAAGTTGCGCGTCGAGGACTCTCCCGAAGGCCCCAATCACAAGAACGTCATCTTCGAAGTCAAAGAGCGGCCCGTCATTCGCCGCATTCGCTACGACAACATTCATTCCGTCTCCGAATCGGACATTCTCGATCGTTTCAAAGAGCGCAAAGTCGGTCTGACCGTCGAAAGCCAGTTCGATCCCACGCGCATCAAGAAAGCGGAAGTGGTCCTGAAGGAATTGCTTGGTGAGCACGGCCGCCAATTTGCCAAAGTCACCCCGCAGTACGAGCGCATCGCCGCCAGCAACGCCGTCATTCTGGTTTTCAAAGTCGAGGAAGGCCCTAAGGTAAAGGTCGGCAGGATTAAATTCACCGGCAATCACGCGTTCAGCGATCGCAAACTCATTCGCGCGATGCGCCACGATCGCCCGTACGCCATTCCCCTCTACTTCTGGTACATTCCCGTTCTCACCAAAACCTACGACCGCGAAAAACTCAACGAAGATCTGGAAGTCGGCGTCCGCGGTCTCTATCAGGACAACGGCTACTTCAAAGTCGTGGTGAAAGAGCCGATTCTCGAGAATATCGACACCACCGGTTTCCGCATGGGCGTCCCGGTTGCTGGCCGCACCCACGGGAAAGCCGTCAATATCACCATCCCCATCGAAGAGGGCGATCGCTACAAGATGGGCACGCTGAAAATCGTCAGCGCCGATCCGGATAAGGCACTCTCTTTAAAGGTTGAAGCGCTCAAGGCCATTTTTCCCCTCAAGCCAGGCGATATCTTCTCTGCCGCCAAAGTCCGCAAAGCCATGCAGGACTACACCAAAGCCTATGGCCAATACGGCTTCATCGATTTCACCGCTGAGCCACAGTTCGATATCGACGACACCGCCAAGCGCATCGATACCACGCTGCGCTTCAACGAAGAAAAGCAGTACTACGTTCGCCGCATCGATTTCGTCGGCAACACCACCACCCGCGACAAAGTCATCCGTCGCGAACTTTTACTCGACGAAGGCCAGCTCTTCAACAAGCGCGCCTGGGAAGTCAGCATCCTGCGCCTGAACCAGCTTGATTATTTTGACCGCATCGAGGAAGACAAGGCCGTCGAGATCAAGCGCAATCAAAAAGAAGGCACTGTCGATCTCACGCTCAAGCTAAAGGAAAAGGGCAAGCAGTCTATCGGTCTGCAGGGCGGCGTCAGCGGCTTGGCCGGCACCTTCATCGGGCTCACCTATCAGACCAACAATTTCCTCGGCCTCGGCGAAACTCTCACCTTCTCCGCGCAGTTCGGCGATATTCAACGCAGCTTCATGTTCGGCTTCACCGAGCCCTACCTGTTCGATCGCCCCATTTCCACCGGTTTCACCCTTTTCTCCAGCAAGTACAGTTTCAACCAGGCGCAACAGGAAGCGCTCCTCCTCGGTCAGTCCGTCAGCATCAATCCGCAGTTCATCCAGAATTACAATCAAAACAGCACCGGGTTCACACTCTTTGCCAGCTACCCGGTGAAGAAGCTTTCGTTTACGCGCTTCGGACTCACCTACGGACTTACCCGTACCAGCATCACCCCTTTTAACGACGCTTCCAGATTCCTCTTTGAAGACCTTCAGTTCCGCAGCATCTCCGGTCCCAGTGCCCTGCAAGGCATAGTCTCGAGCACCATCACGCCCACCATTACCTACAACACGATCGACAATCCCACCAATGAGCACACCGGAAAGAGCTACTTCTATTCCATGGGCTTCACGGGCGGCCCGCTGGGCGGCAACGTCAAAACCATTACCAACGTTTTCGATTGGAAGTACTTCCATCCCATTCAGAAACGCCGCAACGTCATTGGCTTTCACGCCTCCGCGGCTTACACCACCGGGTATGGCGGCGGAGAAGTGCCGCCGTTCAGTCGCTTCTATATGGGCGGCGAAAATGATCTCCGCGGATTCGATATTCGCTCCATTTCACCGGTTACTTTTATCCCGCAAGCCTCCTCGCAGCCCATCTTCTTTCACGATCCTACCGCCGGTGGAGCGATTCGTTCCTTCTCCGTTCCAGTGCTGACCTATACCGCCACTCTGCCCGGCGGCGACGTGCAAACTGCCGGCAACGTCGAATACCGCATTCCCATCATCGGCCCGGTCACCGCCGCTCTCTTCTTCGACGGCGGAACCGACGGAGTTGCGCGACCAAGCGCACTCAAGCTGAACCTCCCAGGCTTCCAGCAGCTCACGCAGCAGTTTCCGACCGCAAATGTGCAACAGCAGCTCTCTATCGCGCCACACACGAATTTTCGCCTGCGGGGTTCAGCCGGCATCGAGTTTGTCGTGCAATTGCCCATCGTCCAGGCCCCGTTCCGTATCTATTACGCTTACAATGTGAACCGCCTCCACGAACAGATCATTGCCCCAACGCCGTTCCTCAATCCCGGTGATATCAATTTCTTGAAAAACGCCTTCAACGGCATCGATCCGACGATTTTTCCGCTGCAGATTCAGCCGCAGCTCAACAACATCTTGAACAACCCGGGGCGGCTCGACTATTTCGAGCCGAAGACGACTTTTCGCTTTACGGTTAGCCGGACTTTCTGATTCCGGCACTTGGAAGCTTGCTTGTGGTGGTGAGGTGAAGTCTATGCTACGGACCGCGCGCACGTATCTGCATTGCGTGTCTGCTTGGGAGGAAGTGGGATGAAGTTGCGAACAATTTTAACGGGTGTGGCTGCCGCAATCGCCGCGGCGTGCCTGGCCGCAGGCTGCGGCAGCAGCAGTGCTACCAACACCGTAACCGTTACCGTGCAATCGTCGGTCGGCAACACCATTATCGTGGGCCAGTCCACCACGCTGCAGGCGTCGGTTACTGGCGGCACCACGAGCAACACCGCTGTGAATTGGCAGCCCTGCCAGTTCACAACCACGACCATCTCGGGAACCACACCCACCGTCTCGACTCCCGCCAATTGCCCCACCGATGGCACTCTCGGCACTCTCTCCAATCAACAGACCACTGGCACCGCAACGTACACCGCCCCCATCAAAATTCCCGACCAAACCAAATATCCCAACCTGCAGATCGTCATCACCGCGCAGTCTCAACAGGACACCACCAAGACTGGCAGTGTGAAGCTCGTCCTTGACTCAGGTATCGGTGTCTCACTGACTCCAACCACCGCTACGGTCCCGACCAAAGAACTGCAGAAATTCAATGCTGTTCTTGCCAATGACCTGCAGACTCAAGGTGTCACCTGGTTGATTACCCAATCAACCCCGACTTCCACTATCACCGTACCCAATCTCGCCACCTGCAGTCCCAACTGCGGCTCTATCGATTCAAGTGGTGTCTACACAGCCCCGGCCGCGATTCCCACCGCTTCGGCCCCTGCCGGAGCTACCAATCTCAGCACTACGCCTGCCGACGTCACTGTCGTAGCCATTGCAAAGGGCGACAACACGCGCTTCGCTACCGGAACCATCACCATCATCCAGGGCGGACCGATCACGTTCAACGGCATCTCCCCCACCATCGCTCCTCAGGGTGCCGCCCTGTGGGACGTCTATCTCGACGCTCCCAATATCTCCTCCGCCTCCATCATTACTCTTACCGACCAGAACGGCGGCAAGAAGAGTTTCACCTCCGCCAGCGGTCAGGTTAAGGTGATCTTTCCGATTCCCAACTCTACGACTGCCAACCCTCCTTCCAGCGGCGCTCGCCTGCGGTTGTTAGAGGCCGATCTCGGCGCTGTGAATACCGCCAATACGGCAACGCCAATTACTTATACGGTTTCCGTTACCGATCCTGCCGAGCCCGTTACGCCAACCGCCGGCGGGCAATTTATGCTCACTCTAATGCCCGTTAGGCCGACTATAGTTGCCTCGTCTCCGAGCGGCGTTGTTCAAGGCGGAAACCCCGCCGAATTTCCTCTCTCCATCGATGGAGGATATTTCGGGCCCCACGGCACATTCGCTCCTATTAATTTTCAGGGCAACCAGATTTCGCAGAACGCTTCTTCGTCCAACTCGCGCTTTCTCTCCGCCAATTTCCCCGCCAGCGCCATTGGCCCTCCGGGTCTGTATCCTCTCTCGGTTTCACGCACAACTCCGCCGGCGCCGAATCCAAACAATCCGTCTGTGACTACCCTGGCTGTGTTTCCAGACTACTCTGCCGGGCCTCCGGCAACCGTCGGCGCTATTCCGGCGGGCACGAATCCCAGTGCGATCGACATCGATCCCATCCTCGGCGTTGTCGTCGTCGCGGAAACGGGTTCGAACGCGGTGCAGTTTTACACCATTGGTACTGGAACGCTTTCTGCCTTGGGCGGCCCGGTTGCGGTCGGCCAGATTCCTACCGGCGTTTCCGTAAACCGCACCAATCACTCTGTCGCTGTGGTCAATTACGGAAGCCAGAGCGTTTCTATTCTGCCCATCCCCGGCGCTCCGAATCCTGTTACTCCAGCGACCGTCAGTCTCTCCGGCGTTTTGCAAGGGCAAGTTTCGCCAGCTCCGCTGCCGTATGCAATCGGAGTTGACCCGGACACAAATCTTGCTCTAGTGGCGTACTCTTCCACATCCACTTCCTCGGCCGCCAATCTCGGCTTTGTTGTGAATCTCAATCAAGGTGCCGGTGCTGCGTTCGGTTGCCTGGCCAACTCAGGCCAAACTCCGCCCTGTGTCTTTTCTCAAGTTACTTTGAACACCGGTGCGTTCCCGCAGATTGCCGTTGCTCCCCACGGCCACACCGCATACGTATCCCCAGGCGGCTCGGGCATTGTCAGCGCCATTGACGTGACCCAACCCTCCACATCTGTCGGCCTCAGCACTTTAACTCTCACTGCCGGTACTGTCACCGCGACCACGGCTTCCGGGAGCACACTTGCAGGGCTCATCCCGGGAATCCCGTCTACTGTCCTGATCACTGGCGTTCCCGCCCCCAACACCTCCGGCAACCCCACGGCGATCAACTTCAATGGGGTGTTCACCATCAGTGTCGCCAGTAGCACATCCTTTACTTTCTTTTTGGGGCCGAATGTCACCGGTACCGGCACTGCCAACGGGGGAACTGTCTTCTTTGGCAGTCCCAATGTGATTTTCGGCGGCGTCTCCTCAACCACCCAAGGCATCGCCATCAATCCCATCACGCACACGGCGGCGCTGGCCGACGCCGATGCAACTGGCATAGGATCCGCGAGCCAAGCCGGTCCGCAGATCAACATACTGAATCAGCTCGATGAGTCCGTTTCTTCCATCAGTTTCTTTTCCGGATGCACTGCGTTCACGGTTAGCTGCACCAATGCGCCTGAGTTCCTGCACACCGCGGACGTCGCTTGGCAGCCCTACACGAATTCCATCGTTTCTTATAACCCCGATCAGCAGCAAGTCTCCATTTCCGATCCTGTTACGCAAAAGAGATACGCGATCGTGCCCGTGAACGGCGCCAGCACCGCCACCCTTACCGTTCAGAACGGCACTACCGGGTCTCTTCGCCTCTGGGGTGGCATCGCCGTCGATCCCGTCACGAATCAGGCTTTCGTAGTCGAATCAGGCAGCACCACGGCCGGCAGCACGAATCCCGGACAGATCGAAGTCATCAATCTTGGTGCCTTCAAGTCCGCGGAAATCACGGAGATCGTTGTCCCAAGTCCCAATCCTGGTCCGGGTGTCATCGGGGGAATTCCCGGCGCTTTTGTTCCGCAAGCAGCGCTTACTTCCGCAACTGATTTAGCTGGCGTACAGATTTTTGGCTCCGGCTTTATCGCGGGTGCGCAAGTGCGCCTTGATGGCACGCCCATCCCATCGGCAAATGTGCAGGTAGTCAGCAATAGGGAGATCATCGCAACCATTCCGGCTTCCTTCCTGTCGCTGCCACACAAGTTCGCTCTCGACGTTATGAGCAACGGTGTCCAATCCAACGCTTCCGATTTCTTTGTCGTTAAGTCTGTTGACATGACTGTGGCTTGCGCGTCGCCCATCCCTAGCTCCGTTGCCATCGCCGACCAGCTCAAGAATGGTCCCTTCTCCCCCATCGCTGTGGTCAGCAACAGCGGTTGCAACAACATTTCGACCATCGATATCAATCCGTCGAGCGCAACTTTCGGATCCGTGCTCCACACCATCTCCATCGGCGCGACTCCGCAGGGCGTAGCCGTCAGCTCGCATCTTGGCATGGCCGTTGTTGCGAATAATGGTGCCGGCACTGCATCGATCGTAAATCTGTTGAACAACACCGAGGCCGTTCCGGACGTCCCTACTGGGACCGGTCCGATCGGAGTCGCCATTAACGAAGCCACCGGTGTCGCTCTCGTCGCCAACTTCGGTTCGAACACGGTTTCGCAAATCAATCTCGGTCTCTTGTTCGGATCTTCTCCCGCGACGACTCTTACCGCCACGTCGATTGGCGGTGTGCAGGCGCCCATTGCCGTCGCCATCGATCCGGATCGCGGCACAAACAATCAGGGTCTCGCCGTCGTCACCGGCCTGCAACTGGTTTCCGGGAATGCGCCGGTTGGTGCTCTGTATCCGGTGGACATTGGATTGGCTAGCCCGGCGCTGAGCACTACCA
>Ga0073928_10004448_pt1 | contig 20740 bp, 12 predicted proteins | sample PaiPotPPA55metaG_FD_76969 | JGI IMG/M metagenome (GOLD analysis project Ga0073928, IMG submission 76969) | Iron sulfur acid spring bacterial and archeal communities from Banff, Canada, to study Microbial Dark Matter (Phase II) - Paint Pots PPA... ...
GCCGACCAGATCAAGATCATGGCGTCCGGAGGGGTTGCCTCGCCGACCGATCCCGTCGGCGCGTGGGGATATTCCGAGGACGAGATCCGCGCGATCGTAGCCGAGGCGCGCGGCCGTCAGACCTACGTGCTGGCCCACGCCTACACACCGGACGCCATCGCACGCGCGGTGCGCTGCGGCGTGCGCACGATCGAGCATGGCAATCTCATCGACAACACCACCGCCCGCCTGGTTGCGGAACACAATGCCTTCGTGGTGCCCACACTGGTGACCTACGAAGCGCTCGCCAGTGAGGGCGGCAAATACGGCCTGCCCGAAGCGAGCCTTGCGAAGGTGGCCGACGTGCATGAAGCGGGCCTCAGGTCCCTCGAGATCATGAAACACGCGGGCGTGCGCATGGGCTTCGGCACAGATCTGCTCGGCGAATCGCAGCGTCTGCAAAGCGATGAATTCCGGCTGCTCGCCGAGGTGTTATCGCCGGCTGAGGCCATCGCAAGCGCAACGGTAACAGGCGCCGACGTGCTCGGCATGACCGACAAGCTCGGGCGCCTCGTGCCGGGCGCATTCGCCGATCTGCTGGTCGTGGACGGCAATCCGCTGCAATCCATAGACTGCCTTCTCGGTCAGGGCGAACACATTCCGTTGGTGATGAAAGGCGGCCATATCCATTTCGACGAACTCGAGCACGCTTAAACACCCAGCCGAATCCGTTCATTCCTGCCAGCGAGGCGCATTACCCATGTCGACGATTTCCGCCCGTATCGAACGCATGCCGTTTTCGTCCTTTCATCGACGGCTGCTGCTGATGGGCGGTCTCGGTTACACCTTCGACGCAATGGACGCCGCCGTGCTCGCGTTCCTGCTGCCGGTGCTGCGCACGCAGTGGTCTCTCAGCAGCGTGCAAACGGGCGTGCTCGGCAGCGGCACGTTCATCGGCTATTTCCTGGGTGCGATGCTCGCGGGCATTCTCGGCGATCTGATCGGCCGGCGCCGCGTGATGATGGTCGCGCTGGTGATCTACTGCGTCGCGTCGCTGGCCAGCGCAACCGCACACGACTGGCCGTTCTTTCTCGCGACACGCATTGTGGCCGGACTCGGTACAGGCGCCGAAAGTGCGATCGTTGCACCGTTCCTGTCGGAGTTCGTCGCGCGGCGGTATCGCGGTTCATTCACGGGCAGTCTGGCCGGCTTCTTCTCATTTGGCTTCGTGGCGGCTGCGCTGCTCGGTTACTTCGTGATTCCGCTGGCGCCGAACGCGTGGCGCGTGGTCATGGTGATCACCGCCCTGCCGATCGTGATGTTGCTCTGGTGGCGGCGCGCGTTGCCCGAATCGCCGCGCTGGCTGGTCGCACGCGGGCGGCACGCCGAGGCCGAGGCAATCGTCGCGAAGGCGGAAGCCGAGTTGATGGCGGCAGGCGTGAAACTCGAACCCCTGCCGGCCACTGACGCGGCGGCCGCGGCGGAGGTTCCCATTGCAGCCGAACGCGCTTCGGCTCTCGCGAATGTGAAGGCGCTCTGGTCACGCAAGCTCGCGCGCATCACCGCCATGACGTGGCTCATGTGGTTGTCGATCACCTTCAGTTATTATGCCTTCTTCACATGGATTCCGAGTCTGCTTGTGCAGAACGGCATGACGATCACACGCAGCTTCTCGTACTCGCTCGTGATCTACCTTGCGCAGATTCCGGGCTATTTTTCAGGCGCGTGGCTCAATGAGAAGATCGGCCGGCAGGCGACCATTGCGTCATACATGGTGCTGGGAGGGGTCTCCGCACTAGGCCTCGCGCTCACGGGCAGCGACGCGGGCATCATGTTGTCCGGCGTGCTGCTGTCGTTCTTCATGAACGGCACCTATGCGGGTGTCTATGCCTACACGCCCGAAGTTTTTCCAACCGATGTCCGCGCGACCGGGACGGGCCTGGCGTCATCAATCGGCCGGCTAGGCGCGATCGCCGCCCCTATTTTGGTCGGGTATGTGTATCCGTTGCTGGGTTTTCCTGGCGTGTTCGGCGCAACCACGTTCGTGCTGCTGATCGGTGCGGCAGCGGTGGTGCTGATGGGCGTGCCGACGCGCGGGCGCTCGCTTGAAGACATCGCGGCGCAGCAGTTGCGCGGTTAGTGAAATCGCGGGGCTTTCACGCGAAACTCAATACACGTCCCGTACATAACGCTTGTCCCTGACCATGTCACTGACGTATTCCTGAGCCTTGTCGTCGCTCATGCCCGCGTGCCGGGCAACGACAGACTTGAGCGCTGCGTCGACATCGCGGGCCATGCGGCTTGCGTCGCCGCAGACGTAGAAATGCGCGCCTGCCTCAAGCCACGCCCATAGTTCCGCGCCGTGCTCACGCATGCGATCCTGCACATAGATCTTGTCGGCCTGGTCGCGCGAGAAGGCAAGATCAAGACGGTTCAGCAGACCCTTGCGGCGCATGTCGTCGAGTTCTTCGCCGTAGTAATAGTCCGTGGCCGCATGCTGCTCGCCGAAGAACAGCCAGTTGCGGCCGGTGTCGCCTCGTGCGAGGCGTTCATGCAGGAAGCCTCTGAAGGGAGCCACGCCCGTGCCGGGGCCGACCATGATCACGGGTGCATCGCCGCTACGAGGAAGATGGAAATGCGCCGATTTCTGGATGAACACCGGCACGCTGACATCCACCGCACGATCGGCGAGAAAGGTCGAGGACACGCCCTTGCGCTGACGCCGGCCGTTGTTATACCGAACCGCCGACACGGTCAGATGTATCTCGTCAGGATGTGCTTTCGGACTCGATGCAATCGAGTACAAACGCGGCTGCATGCGCTTGAGCATGCCAACGAGTTCCCTGGCTGAGAGCTCCACCGGGAATTCATGCAGTACGTCGGCGAGTTGCTGGCCCCATAGCCATTTCTTCAGGTCCGGCTTGCTGTCCTCGCGCAGCAGTCTGCTTAATGGACTGTCCGCACCCCCTGCACCGTTGCGCGTCCGGGCCGCGATGAACGCCAGCGCGTCGTGATTCGGGCGGGCAATTTCGTAGTGCTTGCCCAGCGCATCGGCCAGCCGCATCTCGCCTACGCCTGCCACGTTGACAGCCGTATCCGCCTTGAGACCGCTCAGGCCGATCAGTTCATCGACGAGTTCGGGGCAGTTGCTCGGCCAGACGCCAAGCGCATCGCCAACCTCGTAGTCAAGCCCCGAGCCGGCCGTGGCCAGCGAGAAATAGCGCGTGTCTTTCGTCGCGCCATGTTTGTTGAGCCGCAGATTCTTCACCAGCCGCGACGCCGCCGGGTGGGACTTCGAGGGCACCGTGCCAGGCAGCACGGCCGGAATCATTCCGTCGGCCGGGACCGCATGCAGCGCCGCATCCTCTTCCTTGATCCGCGCGACAATCCGCTCGAGCCACGCGTCGGCGGCGGGCTGGTACTCGGCATCGCAATCGACCCGCTCCAGCAAACGGATCGCTCCGCGTTCGAGCAAACGGGCATCGAGCTTGCGGCCGTGACCGCAGAACGCGTCGTAGTTGCGATCGCCGAAGGCCAGCACGGCGTAGCGCACGCCATCCAGACGCGGGGCGTTATCGGCACTGATCCCGGTCCAGAAACCCTGGCCGTTGTCGGGGGCATCGCCGTCGCCGAACGTGCTGGTCATCAGCAAGACATACTGTGCCTTCGCCAGGTCGGAAACCGCGTAGTCAGCCATGCATGTGGTGCGTATCTCGAAGCCGGACTCCATCAGTTGCGTCGCGAATCGTTCGGTTAACGATTCGATATTCCCCGTCTGCGACGCCCACAGCAAAACCACTTTCGGTCGCGCCCGCGCGATCCGGACGGAGGACTCGGCGGTAGTCGCGAGCGTCGGCGGAGACACTTCTACGCGGCTGAAGAGGCCCGCGAGGACACCATCAAGCCAGAGCCGCGTAGCGAGGCCCACCGGCGCGCCAAGCGGCAACGTTGGAACGCCGCCCGCTGCCCGGCCCTGGATCGAGCGCAAGCCGCTCATGAAACCGGCAACGTAGGTGCGTTCGGTCTCACTGAGTTCGGGGGGCGGTGTTTCCGGAATCCCGAGCAGCGTGGCAAGGGCATCAATACGAGACATGTCCAGGTCCTGGGTCGTACGGGCGTGATCGGCGGCAACAGGCTCGGTGTGCTCCGGGTTGGCCGTATCGTCACGCGTTTCGGGATTCGGCGCGTCCGCTTTGGGCGCCACACGGCTGAGCGCAACCGCGCAGAACTTGAATTCCGGCTGTTGCGAGATTGGATCGATCGCATCATTCGTCACGGCATTGATGCAGAACTCATCGCCCAAGACATCGTTCCAATGCATGGGGGCAAAACAGTTGCCGGCACGAACGCGATCGGTGACGACCGCCGGCAAGACAGCGCGGCCGCGGCGCGAGCGAATCTCGACTGCGTCCTTCGCCTTGATACCCAGCGACGCTGCATCTTCAGGATGAATCTCCACGAACGGAGCGGGGTTCAGCTTGTTCAGCATGGGCACCTTGCCGGTCTTGGTCATGGTGTGCCACTGGTGCTGCAAGCGTCCCGTATTCAGCACGATGGGCCGTTCACTGTCCGGCATTTCTGCAGGCGACACATGCGGACGTGCAAAGAAGACAGCCTTGCCGTTGGATGTGGGAAAGGCCAAGTGCGGGCGGCTGCCGTCCGGCATTTCCCTGAGCGTCTGGCTCACGCCGTTGTTGATGTAACGAACCGGATTGCGCACCGGACTGCGAACCGGATTGCCATCGGCCGCGGTGTCCGGCGCGCAAGGCCATTGCAACGGCGTTTCGCGCAGGCGTTCGTGACTCGCGCCGCGCAGGTCGTAGCCCGTCTTGAGATTCGACGCCCGCGTAATCTCCGCGAATACCTCTTCCGCCGATGCATAACTGAACGCATCGGCGAAACCCATTTCACCTGCCACGCGCGCGATGATCTGCCAGTCCGGCAACGCGGCGCCCGGCGGGTCGATCGCTTTCTGCGTGAGCGTCATGCTGCGCTCGGAGTTGATCATCACGCCTTCGGCTTCGGCCCACAGCGCACCCGGCAGAAGGATATCGGCGTGGCGATTGGTTTCGGTGTCGAGGAACGCGTCCTGTGCAATGACCAGTTCCGCGGCCTGCAAACCCGCGATCACAGTCTGCCGGTTCGCCACGCTTGCAACCGGATTGGTGCAGATGATCCAGCAGGCCTTGATCTCGCCCGTCACCATGCGCGAAAACATATCCACGGTGCCTTGCCCGAGCGTTGTCTTGAGCGTCCCCGCCGGAACACCCCACAGATCTTCCATAAAAGCCCTGTCCTCCTCCACCAGCACCGAGCGCTGCCCGGGCAATCCGGGCCCCATGTAACCCATCTCGCGACCGCCCATGGCATTGGGCTGCCCGGTGAGCGAGAACGGGCCGCTGCCGGGACGGCATATCTTCCCGGTCGCGAGATGCAGGTTGCAGATGGCGTTGGTGTTCCAGGTGCCATGCGTGCTCTGGTTGAGGCCCATGGTCCAGCAGCCCATCCACTCGGGCGCCTCGCCCATCCATTGCGCCGCGCGGCGAATGTCCGCTTCGGAGATACCGGTGATCTCGGCCACCGTGTCCGGCGGATAGTCTTCCAGAAAGGCGGGCATTGCGTCCCAACCCTCGGTGGACCCGGCGATGAAATCAGCATCGGTATGACCGTTCTGATGCAGCAGATAAAGCAGGCCGTTCAGCAACGCGAGGTCGGTGCCCGGCTTGATCTGCATGAAGAGACTGGCTTTGTCGGCGGTTGCGTTGCGACGCGGGTCCACCACGATCAGCTTCGCCCCGGTCTTCACGCGATCCATCAAACGCAGGAACAGGATCGGATGGCAGTCGGCCATGTTCGCGCCGATCACGAAAAACAGGTTGGCTCGGTCGATGTCCTCATACGAGCCGGGCGGACCGTCGGCGCCCAACGAGAGTTTGTAGCCGCTGCCGGCGCTCGCCATGCAGAGCCGCGAATTGGACTCGATATTGTTGGTGCCGACAAACCCCTTCGCGAGCTTGTTGACGAGGTATTGCGCCTCGATCGACATCTGCCCTGACACATAGAAGGAGAGCGCGTCCGGGCCATGCTCGTCAAGCAAGCCGCGCAGACGGCGAGCGGTGTCCGAAATTGCCTGCGCCATGGGCAGCGGGATAGGATCCTGATCCCGCTCGCGGCGAATGAAGGCGCACTCCAGACGGCCAGACTTGCGCAAGGCCACATTGGCCGACGAGCCCTTCGTGCAGAGGCGTCCGAAGTTCGCCGGATGCTCCTTGTCGCCGGAGACCTTGACCACCTCGCCCTTCTCGACGTGCAGCACCATGCCGCAGCCAACGCCGCAGTATGGGCACACGGTTTTTACGCTGCCTGAAATCATGCCGGGTACACGGACGCGCATGACGAGGTCATACCGCGACCCACACCTGCCCGTCCTCCACGCGTGCGGCAAAGGCGTTGACCGAGTTCGCCGGTATCTCCAGGCATTCGCCCGTGCGAAGGTCGTAGTGATGCTTGAAGATCGGCGATGCCACCACAATGCGCTCGCCCAGATTGCCGATCAGTCCGCGCGAGAGTACCGACGCCTGCGAGCCCGGGTCGAAGTTATCGATTGCGAACACGCTGGGATTGCCATCGGCGAGATGAAACACGGCGACCTGCTCGCCGTTGATGAGCGCACAGACGCCGGTGTTCGGCACGATGTCGTCGAGCGGGCACACAGGCACCCATGAGCTTGGGATTCGATCGTTGTTCATGATGATGTCCTCAGTGTGGGTGATGTGCACTTCAAACCGTCTCGACAACCACCGGAATATCGATCCGCTTCAATTGCCGTTCAGCGGGCGTCGCGGGACGGATCTGGCCGCGCTCCTCGACAAAACTCACGTTTGCATCCGCTTCGTCGCTGTTCACGAAATGGCGGAAGCGCTTGCGGGTGTCCGGATCGTTGACGGCCTTTTTCCATTCGCATTCGTAGGTGTCGACCACATGCTGCATCTCTGCTTCGAGTTCCGCGGCAAGCCGAAGCTTGTCGTGCACCACGACGTCGACCAGGTACTCGAGGCCGCCTTCCAGGTTGTCGCGCCACACGCTGGTGCGCTGCAGCCTGTCAGCCGTACGGATGTAGAACATCAGGAAACGGTCGATGTACTGAACCAGCGTTGCACGGTCGAGATCCGATGCAAGCAGCTCGGCGTGACGCGGTTTCATGCCGCCGTTGCCGCATACGTAGAGATTCCAGCCCTTCTCTGTCGCAATGACGCCTATGTCCTTGCCTTGCGCCTCGGCACATTCGCGCGTGCAGCCGGAGACGCCGAACTTGATCTTGTGGGGCGTGCGCAGACCCTTGTAGCGGTTCTCTATGTCGATCGCGAGACCAACCGAGTCGCCCACGCCATAGCGGCACCAGGTCGAGCCCACGCATGACTTCACGGTACGCACGGACTTACCGTACGCGTGACCTGATTCGAAGCCGGCAGCAATCAACTCTTCCCAGATCAGCGGCAATTGCTCCACCCGCGCACCGAACAGGTCGACACGGGCCCCGCCTGTCACCTTGGTGTACAGGCCATACTTTTTTGCGACCTGCCCCACCGCAATCAATCCATCGGGCGTGACCTCGCCACCCGGCATCCGGGGGACAACGGAATAGGTGCCGTCGCGCTGGATGTTCGCGAGGTAGTAGTCGTTCGAATCCTGCAGGCTTGCATGCTCTTTCTTCAGCACGAATTCATTCCAGCACGAGGCAAGAATCCCCGCGACAGCCGGCTTGCAGATATCGCAGCCCAGACCGTGGCCATGCTTCGCGAGCAATGCACCAAACGTCTCGATGCGCTCCACGCGCACCATGTGATAGAGCTCCTGACGCGAGTACGGGAAGTGCTCGCAGAGGTGGTTGTTGACCGCGAACCCCTGCTTTTTCATCTCGGCCTTCATGATCTGCGTAGCCAGCGCCACGCAGCCGCCGCACGAACTGCCAGCCTTGGTCGCGGACTTCAACGCGCCAATGCTGGTAGCGCCCGCGCACACCGCTTCGCATATCCGGCCTTTCGACACGTTGTTGCACGAACAGATCTGCGCGGCTTCGGGCAGCGCCTCGACACCGAGGCCCGGCTTCTGCTTGCCGTCGGAGGAAGGGAGGATCAGGAATTCCGGTGCATCCGGCAACGCGATGCGATTCAGCATCATCTGCAACAGCGTGCCGTATTCGCCTGCGTCACCGACCATCACGCCACCGAGCAAATACTTGCCGCACTCGGACACCACCAGCTTCTTGTAGACCTGCTTGCGTTCGTCGCTGAACTGGTAGGCACGGCTGCCCGGCGTCTTGCCGTGCGCGTCGCCAATACTCGCCACGTCCACGCCCATCAGCTTCAACTTCGTGCTCATGTCCGCGCCGGTGAAACCAGCCAGTTCACCCAGCAATTGTTTTGCGACAACACGCGCCATGTCGTAACCCGGCGCGACCAATCCGAAGACCTGTCCGTTCCAGAGTGCGCATTCGCCGATCGCGTAGATATCGGCGTCGCTCGTGCGGCAGGAGTCGTCGATCACAATGCCGCCGCGCGCACCGACTTCCAGGTCGCTGATCCGCGCAATCTCGTCACGCGGACGGATGCCGGCGGAGAACACGATCATGTCGGTGTCGAGATGCGTTGCGTCCGCAAACTCCATGCGGTGCGTGCCGTCCTCGCCATCGACTATGGCAACCGTGTTCTTCTGCGTATGAACCGTCACGCCCAGCTCTTCAATCTTGCTGCGCAGCACGCGTGCGCCGCTGTCGTCGACCTGCACGGCCATCAGGCGCGGCGCGAACTCGACCACGTGCGTCTGCAGGCCCATGTCGCGCAGCGCCTTGGCGCACTCAAGCCCCAGCAGTCCCCCCCCCACGACCGTGCCCGTCTTCGAGCGCGCGCCGCATTCCTTCATCGCTTCGAGGTCTTCGATAGTGCGGTACACGAAGCAGTCGCGACGCTCATTGCCCGCAACCGGCGGCACGAACGGATAAGAGCCGGTAGCGAGCACCAGTTTGTCGTACGCCAGCACCTCGCCGGTCGACACAGTGACGGTATGCGCCGCGCGATCGATCGACACAGCCTTCGCATTGAGTTCGAGCCGCACGTTCTCACGCTCGAAGAATCCTGGCTCGACCAGCGACAGGTCCTGCGCCGTTTTGCCCGAGAAGAATTCCGACAGATGCACGCGGTCGTAAGCCGGCCGCGGCTCTTCGCATAGCACAGTGATATCGAGTCCATGCGATGTTTTCCCAGCAAGGCATTCGAGGAGTTTATGGCCAACCATGCCATGGCCGATGACGACGATTTTCATGATCAGGACGCTCTCAATTGACAATGCTGTTGTTGATACCCAATGCATCTGCACGCAGCGCGTCTTCGCGTGCCTTGTGCTCGGAACTGAAGCGCACCGCGAGTGCGCACAACGCGGACAACGTGACCAGCACGCCGAGCATGGCGAGCGTCTGCTGGACACTGCCGAAGCCCTTCATCAGGAAACCGGCCGCCACGGCGCCCACGTTGCCGCCCGCACCGATAATCCCGGCCACGCCGCCAAGCGCCTTGCGATCGATGAACGGCACGAGCGCGTAGGTCGCGCCACACGCCATATGCGTGAACAGGCCGAAGCTCAGCATCGCGACCACGGCGAGCGCCGCGCTGTCCGCACGCGAGAACCAGAGAAGGCCGAGCCCTTCGCCTGCGATCAGCGCGAACAGCAAGGTGGAGCGAACGCCAAGGCCACGCTGTGCAGCGGCCTTGTCCGAGAGCCAGCCGCCGAGCGCGCGGGCAAACAGGGCGAGCAGTCCGAAGCTGCCGGCAGCGACACCGGCGGCTTTCAGCGAGAGATGGAAGTGATCGACGTAATAGATCGCGGCAATGTTGTGGATGAACACCTCGACGCCAAAGCAAGCCGCATAGGTGACGAACAGCATCCACACGCGGTAGTTTGCGCAGGCCGCGCGAAAGCTCGCCCAGCCGCCCTTCTTGCCCCCGTCGATAGTGATGCCCTGCGCGCGCAACTGCGTGAAGTTGCCTTGCGGGCAGTCCTGTGTGAAGCGCCAGTAGAACCAGGCCATGACCGGCATCGCCAGCCCGGGAACCACCAGCGCGAGGCGCCATGCGGATGCGTCTCCCGCACCGAGCGCGAGCATGCCCGCGAGCAGCAGCGGCACCAGCATTTGCGCCGCGCCGGCGCCGGCGTTGCCCCAGCCCGCACTGGTCGCGTTAGCCGTGCCGACCACGTTCGGCGCGAACATCACGGATGTGTGGTACTGCGTAATAACGAAGCTCGCGCCCACCGCACCAATGCCAAGGCGGCACAGCAGGAAGCTTTCGTACCCGCCCGAGAGCGCGGCGCCGAACACGGGAAGCGCTCCCAGGAGCAGCAGCCCCGTGTACACCTTGCGCGGACCGTAGCGGTCGCACATCGGGCCGATGATGAGCCTTACCAGGATCGTCGCGGCAACGGCGGCGATGTTGATATTGGCAACCTGATCGATGGACAGGCCGAACTCGCGCTTGATCAACGGCATCAATGGCGCGCAGGCGAACCACGCAAAGAAGCAGACAAAGAACGCCATCCACGTGAGGTGGAAAGCGCGCATCGGCGCCGTGCGCAGGCTGAATAGATCGATCCGGGTTGCTTTGTCTGCCATTGTCTTTCCACAAAACAAAAAGGCGTCCCGTGAACCCAGCCGATGACTGAGTCCAGGGGACGCCGTTGTCCAAAAAGCCCGTCATGGGCTGCTACTGAAACCTTGCAATGAAACTGGACCGTCGTTGGTCCATGGACGCTCTAAATGCAAGGCCTATGCCATGAATGCCAACGGCATGTCCGGCGGGCGTTTGAGGCCTGCAGCACATTTTCGGCTCGTTGCACGCGACGCATTTTGATGCAGCGCCGCACAGTCACGGTGCGACGCAGCACTGTCCGCGTGCGGATGGGACGACACCTGGCGCGTGCTGACCAATCCAGTGCACGCAGTCGAAAAGAGCGTCGATCGTTTGGCCGTGCATGAGGGGCGCGGCTTCGCGAGAGCGCTCGCGTTGCTGTTGGCATGGCTCGTCGCCGAGCGCGCCGGAGCCCTATTCGTCTGGCCTGGATATTGCCTATGTCTTGCTGTGCGCGGCAACGATGTCGGGCGCTTGGATAACACAGTCTTATCAATTGAATGCCGGCGGTATCGACTACACCGGACCACTCCGGGCCACACCGGCGACTCAGGACAACGGCGTCCCTTCGTGCGAGAGCACGAGCGGATGCCGTTTTTTCGTTGGGGCGCCGTGTTGTCGCGTCGTGCAACTCATTCTGGTCTTCGATCTTTCAAGCAACGCGGCGGCTGTTGCGCTTCACAAGCGTAGTCAAGCGCAATCAAGCCGCCAAAGGACATCACGATGACAACTGGCAAGGTCACTTTGCTTAGCGCCGGTCCCGGCGACCTGGACCTGCTCACGATCAAAGCCGCCAAAGCACTCGCGGCCGCGGATATCGTGCTGCTGGACGATCTCGTCAATCCCGGGATCGTGTCGCTTGCACCTCGCGCACGCGTGATCCGTGTGGGCAAGCGCGGCGGCTGCAAGTCGACACCGCAAGCCTTTATCCAGCGGCTGATGCAACGTTATGCGGGCAAGGGCCTGCACGTGGTCCGCGTGAAGGGCGGCGACGCCCTGCTGTTCGGACGTGCAGGCGAAGAACTGACGGCACTGAGGCACGCGCAGATTCCGGTGGAGATCATCAACGGCATTTCGTCGGGCTTTGCAGCGGCGGCAAGTCTCGGGATATCGCTCACGCATCGCGAGCATTGCCAGGGAGTGACCTTCGTTACGGCGCACAAGCAGGATCACGGCGAACCCAACTGGGCCGCACTCGCTGCGACCGGCACGACGCTCGCGATCTACATGGGCATGACGCGCATCGAAAGCCTCTGCCAGGCATTGCTCTCGGCGCTGCCGGCGTCCACCCCCGCCGCCGTGGTTCAGTGGGCGGGTACAGCATCCGAGCGGCGCTGGCTTGGAACACTGGACCGCCTGGCCATCGACCCAGTGAAGGAAGGCCTGGAAAGCCCCGCCGTGATCCTCGTTGGCAATGCTGTTGGTGAAGCGGTAGATTGGGTGACTCACCATGAGACCCGCGCTGTTGCCGGGGACGCACATGCCGCCTTCAACGCATGGCAAGACGTCGCCGGCACGGTGCAGCATGCAGCCTGACCGGCGCAAATCGCATCAAGCGCAAGCGGCCGTTGTCGAGCGCGCTGATCGGCCGCCGGTGAGCATTGCCGCAGACTGTCAATGTCCCTGTATGCAATACCCCGGCGCCTGACCCATGCTTCGTGTGCTCCTGGTCACCGATACCGACAAGCCCATTGGCGATCTTCGCCAGGCGCTCGCACGCCTGGGCTACGACATGCTGGCCGAGGTGGCGACCCCTGCCGCATTGCCGAAGGTGGTGGAAGAGCAGCGCCCGGACGTGGTCATCATCGACACCGAATCACCTTCACGCGATACGCTCGAACAGCTCGCCGTGATGAACGAAACCGCGCCGCGCCCGGTCCTGATGTTCAGCAATGATGCCGACCAGAAACTGATTCACGCGGCGGTCAGCGCGGGCGTGAGCGCGTATCTTGTCGAAGGGCTGGAGGCGGCGCGGCTTGCACCTATCCTCGAAGTCGCTCTCGCGCGTTTTGCACGCGAGGAGCAATTGCGCAAGCGGCTTGCTGAAGCCGAGAACGAACTGGCGGACCGCAAGCTGATCGACCGGGCCAAACGCCTGCTGATGGACCGGCGCAAACTGTCCGAACCGGAGGCGTACGCCATGCTGCGCAAGCGCGCGATGGACCAGGGAATGAAGCTTGCCGAGGTCGCGCGCCAGTTGGTGTCGATGGCCGATTTATTAGGGTAGCCCGCACAACATGAACACGCCCAAAGCGGCTTTGAACCGCGCCTCCGATCAACCCGAGAAGACCCACATCCGCCTTGGTTTTGTGGCGTTGAGCGACGCCGCTCCGCTCGCGGTTGCGAAGATCCTCGAGTTCGGCCACAGCCACGGCCTGACGCTCGAACTGTGCCGGCAGCCTTCCTGGGCAGCCGTGCGCGACAAGCTTTTGTCCGGCGAGATCGACGCGGCGCACGCGCTTTATGGCCTCGTGTATGGCGTGCAACTGGGTATTGGCGGACCGCAGGGCGACATGGCCGTGCTGATGGTGCTGAACCGCAATGGCCAGGCAATCACGCTGTCGAACCGGCTGGCCGTTGCGTTTAACGAAAGCGGCAATTTGAAGGAGGCGCTCGCGTCGCTCGGCCGTCCCCCGGTCTTCGCACAGACCTTCCCGACCGGCACACATGCGATGTGGTTGTACTACTGGCTCGCGGCTCTTGGCGTGCATCCGCTGCGCGACATTCGCAGCATTGTGATTCCGCCGCCGCAAATGGTCGATGCATTGGCCGAGGGCCAGCTCGACGGATTCTGTGTCGGCGAGCCGTGGAATGCGGTTGCCGAGGCGCGTCACGCGGGCAGGACCGTCGCTGTCACGAGCGAGATCTGGCCGGACCACCCTGAAAAGGTGCTCGCCAGCCGGCGCGATTTTGTCGCGCTTTACCCGAACACGGCCCGCGCGCTGGTGCAGACCATGCTCGAGGCGTGCCGGTGGCTCGACAGCCCCGCGCATCGCGCCGACATCTCGACGTGGCTCGCGGCGCCCGAGCTGACCGGCGTACCGCGGGAACTGATCGCACCGCGGCTGCTGGGCGACTATGACGCGGTGCAATTCCCTGGCCGGCCACTCCCCGTCAGTTTCTTCGATGAAGGCGCCGTCAACTATCCACGGGCGTCCGACGGCTTGTGGTTCCTCACGCAATATCGCCGATGGGGTTTGCTGAGCGGGGACCACGACGACGCCGCGATTGCATCGGCGATCAGCCAGACGGCGTTGTACCGTGAGGCGGCTGCGCTGGCGGACGTTCGTGTCCCCGACGAAATTCGCTCGGACGTGCTGGTCGACGGGCGGATCTGGGACGGACAGGACCCGGTGGCTTACCTCAACGGCTTCGCCCTGCGCGCCTGACGCTGGCTGCAACCGCTCGGCCATGCGTGTACCTGCATGACCTCCCCCTCCGCCCGCTCATTCCCGCGCCGATTGGAAAACACGGCGCGCCGCAACGCGGAACACACGTCACGATTTATGACGAAAGTGCGCGCCAAAGGCATCCGATTGGCCTATGAGCCGGCTTTCGATTGCCACAGCACGGCGGGATGACGGATGCTTCAGGATGGCGGCACGCTGTGGTGTGACCAAAAGCGTGCCGGCCGTGGAACGTATCGTGCTTCGACGGACAAACCGTCAAGGTCGTCATCACCTTCATCGTTTTTGAGGTTTCCATGAGCACCTTGTCCACCGAGAAAATTCAGGCTGCGGTGAAAAAGGACGCATCCTGGGTGATGGGCGCACTCAGGAAATTTGGCGAGGACCGCTGCGCCGCCATGGCCGCGAGCATTGCGTTCTACTCCGCATTTTCGCTGGCGCCAACGCTCGTCATGGTGATCGCGGTGGCCGGCTGGGTGTTTGGAGCCGACGCGGCGCGCGGCCAGTTGTTCCATCACGTCAACGGACTGCTGGGCGATCAGGCGGCGGCAAGCGTGCAGAGCATTGTCGAAAATGCCCATCGCAGCGGCGGCACCGGGGTGGCGGCCGTGATCTCGTTCGTATTGGTAGCGGTAGGCGCATCGGCGACATTTTCATCGCTCAACACCGCGCTGAACCTGGTGTGGCCGCTGACCGGCGAGCAGAAATCGACCGTTTTCGCGTTGGTGCGGGTGCGGCTGATCTCATTCGGCCTGGTGCTGGGCGTGGCGTTCCTGCTGATCGTCTCGCTCGTCCTCGACACCGCCATCCAGGCCGTAGGCCAATGGCTGTGGGGCGATTCGCCGTTCGTGGTGATCGGCGACATCGCACAACTGGCCGTTGGACTGTTGATTCTCTCGCTCGCGTTCGGCGCACTCCTGAAGTTCCTTCCCGACGGCCAGGTGGAATGGCGGGATGCACTCGTCGGCGGGTTGGTTGCCGCCATCCTGTTTTCAGTCGGTAAAAAGCTGTTTGCGTTTTACCTGACACACGCCGGCACAGCGAATTCATTCGGCGCGGCCGGCTCGCTCGCCGTCCTGCTGATGTGGCTGTACTTCTCGGCCGCGGTGCTGCTGCTTGGCGCGGAGTTTTCAGCAGCCAGGGCTCGTTTGCACGATCCGCGCGGGGCGTGGGGCCAGCAAAGCAGCCGGGTCCCGCCGGGCAGCCGCGCCAAGATCGGCTCAATGCTGGCGGGCTCCACGGTCCCCGGAGCGGGCCGCACGGACGCAGCCGGCGACCCCGGGACCACGAAACCCTTCACGGTCATGCCGGGACGCACGCGGGCATCGATCGAACGGCGGGCCGAGCGATCGCAGCATCTGACGCAGCAGGCGCGCCAACGGGTATCGGCGTTGAGTACCGCGTTGAATTTGAGCCGCAAGCTGGCCCGCGCGGAGACCGCTGCCACGCGGGTGACAGCGCAGGCCATGCTGGATTGCGGACGCAAGGCGGTACAGGCAAATGGTCTGGTGAAACAGTATCCGTGGCGAGCCGTGTTGCTGGCCGGCGGTGCAGGTTTGGTGCTCGCGCTACTTACGGGACGTGAAGCGGGCCGCGAAACAGGCCGCGACCCCGCGGCAAACGAGGAATAACGCCGGCGAAGCGGGCGCGATCAAGAGCGGAAGCAGGAACGAACTCAAGTTCCGAACCGGTGCAATCCACGATACGGCAGTTTTCCGTGTCAACGGCTTGACTGCCCGAAACTTCATCAAATTGCATGGGCCAGTCGAGTCGGCGCGGCGCAGTACCTTTCTTGCGCCAGATGCAAAAATGACGCTTTCAATGAGTAAGGGTGTCGGTAATACACAACGCGCGAACTCGCCTCGAGGCGTCGGACTCTACTCGCTCACGTCCGGTCGCCGCCCGGCGTAAACCCTCGCCGAGCCATATGCAGCGCTCCTCTTGACTGCAACAGCGCTCCTCGCCGGCCTCTCCATGCATATCTCGCTTATAGCGTCCAATTAGTAAAAAACTAATATAAATCGCCCATTCGCGATGAACCAATTGCATTAAAAGGAACTTTCTGGAGGCGCCTTTGTCTCCGCGCTTTCACTAGATGAATCAACGGCTAAAGCCTTGACAGGCTTGCCTTACAAGACATCAAACGGCTAGTCGTAAAGTGTCTTTTTTTTGAGACATGTTTTAATTTTTCAGTTCTTAAGTTTTGTAACGCTGCGTTATTCTCTGCGCCGGCAACAACGAATTTAATCCTCGCGTGGAGAACCTGATGAAACGTTTCGCACTGACTTCCCTTTCGCTGGCACTGCTCGGCACAGCTGGCGCGGCTCACGCGCAAAACAGCGTGACCCTGTATGGCGTGATCGATGCTGGTCTCATTTATGTCCACAATGCGAACGGCAACGAGAAGCAGGTCGGCACCTCCAACGGCAACTTGTCTGGTGACCGTTGGGGCCTGAAGGGTCAGGAAGACCTCGGCGGCGGTTTGAAGGCAATTTTCCAATTGGAAAACGGCTTTGACGTCGGCACGGGCAAGTTGAACCAAGGCGGTCGCGAATTCGGTCGTCAGGCATTCGTCGGTTTGACGTCTGACAAGCTGGGTACGGTCACCCTCGGTCGTCAATACGACCCGCTCGTCGACATGGTGCAAGGCATCACGGGTGACAACTACTGGGCGTCAATCGTCGGTACGCCGGGTGACGTCGACAACTACGACAACAGCTCGCGTGTCAATAACGCTGTGAAGTACGTGTCGCCGAACTACGCTGGCCTGCAATTCGAAGGCATGTATGGTTTCAGCAACGGCGCGGGCACGACGGGTCAAGGCCAGACGTGGAGCGGTGCAGTTGCGTATAACAACGGCCCGTTGGGCTTGGCTGCCGGTTACTACTACACGAGCAACCCGAGTGCAGGCCGTTCGGCTACCACCTGGAACAGCCCGTCGTCGGATTCGATCTTCGACAGCCCGATCAACAGCGGCTACGCATCGGCTCATTCGATCGGCATCGCTCGTGCAGCAGCTCAGTACGCTATCGGCCCGGTAACGTTCGGCGGTTCGTACAGCAATGCGAAGTACCGTCCGGACGGTTTCTCGACATTCACGTCGACGCAGACGTACAACATCGGCAGCGCATTCGTGAACTACCAGCTGACGCCGGCTTTCCTGATCGGCACGGGCTACACGTACGAGAAAGCTAGTGGCGACGCGGGTGCTCATTACAATCAGGTTGGCATCGGTGCGGACTACACGATCTCCAAGCGTACGGATTTCTACGCACTCGGCGCTTACCAGAAAGCAAGCGGCACGCAAGCTGTGACCACCACAAACGCTGCTGGCCAGACGGTTCGCGTAGACCAACAAGCGCAAGCATCGATCGGTTCGTTCGGCTTCGCCGGCACGAGCTCGCAAGAAATGGTCATCGTTGGTATTCGTCACAAGTTCTAAAGCCGGACCCGGCGCGCATCGTTTCACGGTTTAGCGCGCCGATTTCGACTGCGGTTCAAAAACAGCCATCGGCTTCGCCGATGGCTGTTTTTTTATGCGCAGGGTATTGGCCGCTTATTGGCCGCTATGTCGCGGCGATCGATAGGCCAAAGCCAAAAACAAGAACGGCCCAATCAGCGTAAGCCGATTTGGGCCGTTCTTGTTCGGGCTGCCTGTCTTTGCGAGCCCGTGAGCCCGTGAGGGTCTTTCTTCCCGCCACGCGCTTTGAACCACCTTTGCACCATCCCAGACCCGCTCAATGCTGCGATCGGCCGCTTTCCGGTTGCATCAGCGTCTGGAACGGCGGCGCCGACGTATCGGGTTCTGCGCGCAGGTCGCTGCCCGTCACGCGCGGCACGTTCGATACCGTTTCGCGCGCCCGCAGCGGCACGTTGTCGGGATCGGCCCAGGTCGGATTCGGGATCTCCCCGAAAATCTGCCGCAGCCGTTCGCCCCACGTGCGATGAATCATCTGGAAATACTGGTTGTCGTTATCGATTGTGGAGAAGCGCGTGACCCGCAACGCGTCCTTCTCATACACGAGCAGGTCGAGCGGCAATCCCACCGACAAATTGGACCGCAGCGTGGAGTCCATTGACACCAGCGCGCATTTCGCGACTTCGTCCAGTGGCGTGGAGGGTGTGACCACGCGATCGATGATCGGCTTGCCGTACTTCGATTCGCCAATCTGGAAATACGGACTGACCGGCGACGACTCCACGAAGTTACCCGCCGAGTAGATCATGAACAGGCGCGTATTCGCACCGCGGATCTGGCCGCCGAGAATAAAGCTGCAATTGAAGTCGACACTGAATTCCGCGAGCGTGGCCGCGTCGCGCCGATGTACCTCGCGCACCGCATCGCCCACCAGCCGCGCCGCTTCCGCCATGGTGGCAACGTTATACAGGGTGGTTTTGTCCTCGGGCGCCGGTTCCGACAGCAGTTGCATGACCGCCTGCGTCAGCGCGAGATTACCCGCGGCGAGGAGCACGAGGACGCGGTCGCCGGGCTGTTCGAAGACCGCCATCTTGCGAGCGGCGCTCACATGGTCAACACCGGCATTCGTGCGGGTGTCGGACAGGAACACCAGTCCCTCGTCAACGCGCATTGCCACGCAATAAGTCATGCGTCCAATTCCTGAAAGAAGCAAATCCGTATTGTAATCGGGTATTCGCCCGGATCGGGCTGATTGGCGGACTTGTGGGGACTTGTGGCCAGGGACCCTCGCCCGGCAAACGCGCCGCCGCCCTTCATGAGGCCCAGGTGCGGCAAACCAGGCCGCGCACCTCACGTTCTAATAGTTATCGGCAGATGGGGGCGCGGCTTGAATGTCACGGCGCCACAGGAATACGAGCGCCGCGACGCGAACCAACCTGTGCTACTGGTCGGCCGCCTGTACCGACACGTCCACGCTCATGCGCTCTTCCTTGCCGCCCACGCGCGAGCCGCGCACGGGTGCCGCCGCCTCATAGTCGCGCGCAACCGCGAGCCGGCAATAGCGGCCGCTGGCAAACGCCGTGTGCGTGACGTCGACCGACACCCATCCGTCGTCGATCCACACATCCACCCACGCGTGGCTCGCGGCATGCGGGACATCGCCCGGATCGATATAACCGCTCACGTAGCGCGCCGGCAGGCCGCGGGCGCGGCAGCACGCCAGCATCAGGTGCGCGTGATCCTGGCACACGCCATTGCCGAGCTTCAGCGCCTGGGCCGCGGTACTCGTGACCTCGGTGACACCCGCCTTGAATTGCACCTTGGCTTCGATATTCTCCGCGAGCGCAATCAGCGCCGCCGGTGAATCGAGCTTGGCCACCGAGTTCGCGAGTTCCCGGATTGCGGCGTCCGGTTCGGTGAGCGCGGTCGCGCAGGTGTAGTGCTGGAGCGGAATCCGGCCGGGACCGTCGTTGAGACGGCCGCCGTCGAGCAACGTGGTTTCCACCTGACCGGTCACGGAAAGATGGATTTCCATATGCGGTTTCGTCAGCACCAGCGTGTGCAACGTGTTGGCGTAGGCGTCGCGGGTGACGTCGAGCTTGCCCACGGTATCGATATTCCAGCGCCGCACCATCTGCGCCGACCCGTTGGCGGGCGTCATGCGCAGTTGCTGGATGGAGTACTGCACGGGGACGGCGTAGCGGTAGCTCGTGTGATGACGAATGGTCAGAAGCATGATGGTTTCCAGTACGGATGCGGAACGGATGCGTTCAGGCGAGAGGCAACATGAGGAAGGTGCGCATCACGCGAACACCAAGCTCGTCGACCCGTTTCAGGAATTGCGTCAGATAGGCGTGCACCCCGGTTTCAAGTATCTGGCGGATATCCATGTACAGGACGTCCGCGCGCAGCTTGCCGGCAAAGCGTTCACACTCGTTGGAACCGTTGGTGCGCAGCTTGTCGAGTGTCGCGCAAACACCATCCAGCGACGCCAGCAGCGAGCGCGGCATCTGCGAGTTGAGGATCAACAGTTCCACGACCCGCGACGGCGTCACGACGTCGCGATACACCTTCCGATAGATTTCCAGCGCCGAGACCGAACTCAGGATGGAGGTCCAGTAATAGAAGTCCTCCAATTGACGCGCGGCTTCACGCGAGTTCGGTTCGGCATCGGCGAACCGGACGTCCAGGATCCGTGCCGTGTTGTCCGCCCGTTCCAGGTACATGCCGAGCTGGATGAACCAGAAGGCGTCGTCCTGGAGCGCGGTGCCGACCATCACGCCGCGGCACAGGTTCGAGCGGTACTTGACCCATTCGAACAGCGTGTCCGGGCTTTTTTCGAGCTCGCCCGAGGCGAGTTTTTCGCCGAATTCGAGCCACGTGAAATTGATGGTCTCCCACGCTTCCGTGGTCAGGGTCCCGCGCACGGCGCGCGCGTTTTCGCGGGCCGCGTGCAGGCAGGAACTGATGCTCGACGGATTGCCGGTATCGGCAACCATGAAGTGCAGCATGTCCTCGCGTGAATCCGAGCCCGGGAAACGCTCCTCGAACCTGAATTCGAGTTCCGAAATACGCAGTACGGAGCGTTGTGCGCGGGCGGCCTGATCAGGCGTCTGCGGCAGCAGCATGCCCTTCAGGTTGATATCGAGCATGCGGGCGGTGTTTTCCGCACGCTCCATGTAGCGAGCCATCCAGAAAAGGTGATCGGCTGTGCGGCTTAGCATCATGATGGCGTTCCGTTGTTGTGTGGCGCGCGC
>Ga0073928_10004450_pt1 | contig 20735 bp, 17 predicted proteins | sample PaiPotPPA55metaG_FD_76969 | JGI IMG/M metagenome (GOLD analysis project Ga0073928, IMG submission 76969) | Iron sulfur acid spring bacterial and archeal communities from Banff, Canada, to study Microbial Dark Matter (Phase II) - Paint Pots PPA... ...
GCCAACATTCGGGTGCACGAAGGAGTGGAGGTTGCGGCCGTAGACGGCGCCAGGAGATTGGAGAGCATCAAACTCCGGCCATTCAATCCCGATGGAGATTCGGACAAGAGCGACGGGCCGTCGCAAACCTTGCGCGTCGCGGCCGTTTTCGTCTTCATCGGCGCCGAGCCAGGCTGCTCGTGGCTGCCGGAAACGATCGCGCGGGACAAGCTCGGATATCTCCTGACCGGCACGGACGCGCTTCGCTCAGGCCGCTGGCCGCTGACCGACCGTGAGCCGTGCCCCCTGGAAACCACCGTTCCGGGAATTCTGGCGGCTGGCGACATCCGTGCGGGCTCCACCAAACGAGTGGGCTTTGCCGTGGGAGACGGGTCGCTGGCGGTGACCTGCGTGCACAAGTTGATCGCCATTCGGAGTTAGGGCCACCAGGTTGGACATGCCGTTTCTCGTCCTGGCCAGCGAAAAGGCCTCCGGCATCTTCCTCATCGACCAAACGAAGGTGGTCGCAAACAATGTGTCCGGCACCATCATAAAGGGCTCCGGCCACTGGCTGATGGAGGAGGACCCAGGCGAGGTCATGCCGGCGATCGTGGCATTCCTGAAAACCTTTCATCCACAGCACCTCGCCGGCTTCGGCCGGCGCACTCTCATTCGTCTCATCCTGTGCCAATGAAACGGACCGGAAAGACGTCGATCTCACATCTCTTGCGGCGTGGCTGGGGGCGGGTCGGCGGCGACGATGTCGTCGGTGCCGACGATGTAGATGGCGTTCTTTCCCCTCCTTTTGGCGCCCATCATGAGGCGGCGGTCGGCTTCGCGGATCAGCGTGTCGGCATCCCCGGCGTCCCACGGGAAGACCGCCAGCCCGGCGCTGACCGTCAGCAGGCCCTTGCCGGAATGCCCCAGGAGCGGGAACTGCTCGCTGGAGATCAGTCCCCGGAAACGCTCGAAGACCTGAACCGGCTCGTGGGGCGGCCGCGAGCTCACGCCGGGCTTGGGGTCGCGCGGCTGGCGGGGGCCCTCCTTGTCCCAGAAGACGACCGCGAACTCGTCTCCCCCGATCCGGGCCACCAAGTCGTGCTGGCGGGTGCAGCGGCGCATCAGCGCGGCCGCCTGGCGGAGGATCTCGTCGCCCGTGCCGTGGCCGTACAGGTCGTTGTATTTCTTGAAATCGTCGATGTCGAACAGCAGCAGCGTGACCGGGAAGTGCATCTTCTTCGCCCGCTCGAGAATCAGCGAGAGGAAGTGCCGGAAGTAGCGGGCGTTGTACAACCCGGTCAGCTCGTCGGTTATCGCCAGCTTCTGCAGGCGATTGTGACGATCCTGAAGCGTGACCAGCTTGCCGATGAGCAGGGTGAGCTGGGCCAGGGCGTGGCGGGCCTCGGCCTCGTCTTGGTCGGCGGGAAGCAGCAGGTGAAGCGTGCCGGCTTCGTCGGCGCCGTTGCGGACCGGATTGGAGAGCAGCCGATGCGATTCAGCGGGCGCCGGCACCGACTGGGCGGGGGTGGAAAAGCGCAGCTCCATGGCCGGGGCGACGTGGGCGTTGATCTGCTTCACCGCCGCCCCCGGTGCATCGTGCGGGCAATGGAGCACCGCGTCGAGCAGCAGCTCGGCCAGCGGCACGCGCAGCAGGCGCGAGACCATCGACGACTGGGGCGCGGGGCCTTGCTCCGCCGGCGGCTCCTGGGCCGGGGCGGCCTCGGAGAGCCGCAGGGGCGGCGCGCCGAAAATCTGCTGGAATTCGCCGGCGCTGGCGGGCGTCACCACGTAATCGTCACAGCCGAACTGAAGCATCTTCCGCGACAGGATCTCCAGCGTCGGGTGGCCGTACAGCAGGAGGCGGGCATCGCCGGCCAACTCGCGCAGCGTCTTGACCGCTGCCTCGGGGCGCCGCTCCAGCGGTTCGGCGGCGGCGAGCACCATCGTGTACCGGTTGGCGGCCAGCTCCGCGATCCCGTCAAACAGCGTCGGCACGCTGGTCACGCGCGCCGCCGGAGCGGCCTGGAGCAGCGCCGATTCGACGTCGCGACGCCCATCGCCGATCAGCAAAACGCGCTCGTGAAAAAGTCGTACCATAACGAACCTGCAATCGCCGATTTGCGATTTGATTGAGGGCGGGCCCGGAACTCTGTCCCCTCAATCGCAAATTGCAAATCGCAAATCGCAAATGCCTCGATCTATTCTTCCCCACTGGGAGGGATGCTCGGCTGCTCCTGAAGCAGGGCCTTGAGTTCGTCGGCGGTCAGGATCGGCTCGCAGGAGATCGCGTCGGCTTCCTGCGAAGCAGAGGCAAGCGGTTCCTGCTCGGCCGCCAACCCGCCGGGCGTCCCGGCGCTGAGCGATTCGATTTCTCCCAACGAGAGGGAGCGCTCATTGGTGGCCAGCCCGCCCAGGGCGATGCGGTGCAGGCCGTCCTCAGAGACGAGTCCGTCGGCCCCAAGGCGCATCGCTTCAGCCAACGCCGCCTGGCGGCCGTCGGTGTGGGTAAGCCAGATCTCGACGTGGGGATATCGCCGCTTGATCGCCCGGATAACGGCCAGTTCTTCCTGGTACAGGCTAGAAAGGCTCAGGATCACGGCCTGATAAGCCAGCGGCCGCCGGCACAGCTCGGCCATGGCCGCGTAGGGGTCGTCGGCCTCGGCGCAGCCGTACCCCAGCCGCTGCAGACTGTCGAACACCTGCGCCCGCGACGCGGGGTTGCTGACCAGCAGGGCCTGTCCGCTCGGCCGCGTCACGGGTAAACTCACCCCAGACATCCCGCTCCGTTTCTGCCGGGCGGCAAGTACCGGCTTGGCAATCATACCCCACAGGATCGGGGTTGCAATTTGAGGGCCAGTTGGAATGGGTGGCTGCGGCGCCGGTGGGGGATCATACACAAATCTTCTTTCCGCCGCCAGTTCAGGCTGATACGGGCGAAAGCTCGGCTTGACACCCTTTTTTTCCTCTGATACTTTGACCGCAGTCCCGCGAGCGCCGGACTTTTTTCGCACCACCGCGCCCGCTGATCGGCGCCCCCGCTGACCGGTTTTTTTGTGCCGGCGATGCTGGCGGGAATCCCGCGGCGTTGGAGAACCACCTTGATTCGTCACCGCCCCGCTGTTCTCTTGGCCGTCCTCTGCTCCCCGGCATTGCTGGCCGGCATTGTCTCGGGGGCCCTGATTCCCAGCAATATCAAGTCCTCGTCGACGCCCGCCGCTTTTCGTGGGCAAATTGTGGAGGCCATTAATAAGGAGATGGCGGCCCTTGCAAATGGCAAGCCTGCCGATCAGAAGATGGCGCGGGAGCATTTGATCGCTGAGGCGGAAGGCCACGACGGGGTCACGGCGACGCCGGAGTATCAAGCCGAATATGCCACAGATATTGCCGCCGCCCTGGTTCCCTTGACGGATGCACGTCGGCCGCTGCGCGTACGGTTGAACGCCGCGGTGGTCGCCGGCCGGGTGGCCGAGTCTGTCCACGGCGCAGGCGCCGCCGACCAGTTCGCCAAACTTTCCGAGGCCCTGTTGAAGGACAAAGAGACCGCGGTGGTGATCTGGGGGATGAAGACGGCCAAATACGCCGTCGGGAGGATGGTCCAGAACGGCGGCAACGTCAGTGCCTTCGACAAACTGATCGTTAACACGGTTAAGACTAATAGAGGATCCGGACCGATCGTGGAGGAGGCGTATGGCGCTTTGACGCTGGAGCCGTATCAGACCTCGGAGCAGATCACGAAGCTGACAGCGGCCGTGCTGCCCGACTTGCTCGACCTGATCCAGTTGCGCACGGAGCAGTATCGAAGCCAGGACCTGCCGCCCAGCCCGCTGGCGGAAGACAAGGTCGATCGTTTCCTGCCCCTGGCCGGTTTTCCGGCGGTTAAGGCCAGCGCGCAGACGAAGAACCGCACGTTGAAGGTGATGGGGGAGATGACCTGTGCCGTCCTTCATACAATCGCCGACGGGAATACCAGCGAAGACCTGATCGCCATCGCCCGGGAGGATGGCTCGGCGATGCTGGTGTTCGGAGAGCAGTTGGGGGACAAGACTTTGTCCGGCGCCGGTCAGGGGATCAAAGACATTCCGCTGAACCCCGCCTCGGACCAACTCCGCGCGCGGTGCGGCGGACTTGCCGATGCGCTCAAGGCCATGGGCGTAAGCATCGAGACGCCCTTCGCGGTGGACAATGGATCGTCGGCCGGCGACAATGGCCAGACCTCCACTGAAGCGCCCGCCGTCGCCGGCTCCGGCAAGTAAGAGGCGGTGAAACGGCCGCTAAACTTGTGGTCCCATGGTTCGCTTGGCGCTCATCCCGCTGGCACTGCTGGCGCTGCTGGCCGGGGCGGTGGTCTGGTCGAACAAGGACCAGGGCGCCCGGGCAGATTTCACGTTCGTCAACCGCGGCGAAAACAAGACCCTTGACCTGGGCGTGATGTCCTGGATGCAGGACATTCGCATTGCCTATGCGCTTTACGAGGGCCTTTACACCCCGGACCCGGTTACGCTCAGGCCCATTCTGGGCTGCGCAGACCAGATCACCGCCAATGAGGCCAAGACCGCTTACACTTTCCACATCAGATCCGATGCGAAATGGAGCAACGGCGATGATCTTGCGGCCGGTGATTTTGTCTTCGCCTGGCGACGGCTAATCGAGCAGCCCGCGGAATACAGTTATCTCTTCGATTACATTAAGGGAGCCCGGGCTTACAGCGAGGCTTTCAGCCAGTGGAAGCAGGCCGTCGACCAGTGGGGGAAGTCTCAGGAGAAAGCCGGCCGGCCGCCGGCGCCGCCGTTCGACGTCGGCGTCGAGGCCGTTAATGCCAAGACACTCAAGGTCACGCTCGAGCACCCGCTGGCCATTCTGCCGGAACTTTGCGCCTTTCCCTCCTTCTTTGCGCAACACGAACGGTGCATGCGCCGGTTTCGGCAGATGGACACGACCGGTACCTACGTCGTTTCATACGACCAGGCATTTACCCGCCCGCCCAACCTGGTGACCAACGGCCCCTACATGCTGGAAGAGTGGTCATTCAAGCGGCGGGTTCGACTGGTCGCCAGCGACCACTACTGGGACCGCAAACATGTGAGGAGCCGGATCATCGACCAACTCTATGCCGATGATCCGCTGGCGCAGTATCGAATGTACGAGGCCGGCAACGTCGACTGGCTGGCCGACGTGGACGGGGACATGGCAGCCGATCTGCTCGCCCAGGGGCGCAGCGATGTCAAGCTGATCCCCGCGTTCGGCACGTATTTCTACGATTTCAACTGCGATCCGAACTTCAAAGATGGCAGCCGAAACCCGCTTTCCGATCGGCGGGTTCGGCGGGCATTCACGATGGCCCTCGATAAGACGCCGATCGTCCAGAACGTGACCCGTACCGGCGAACCGATTGCGACGACCTATATTCCAAGAAGCGTTTTCCCCGATTACAAGTCACCGCCGGGGCTCCCCTACGACGTGGTTGCGGCCCGGCGGCTCCTGGCCGAGGCCGGCTATCCGGGCGGCGCCGGTTTCCCTCACCTGACCATCCTGTTTAACAACGACTTTCCGCAGCACGGCGACATTGCCCAGATCGTCCGCCGACAGTGGCAGGTGAACCTGGGGGTCGAGGTTTCCCTCGAAGGCGAAGAATTGAAGGTCTACGCCGACCGCTTGACCCGGCATGAATTCGCCGTCGCCCGCGGAAGTTGGTACGGCGATTATGACGACCCCTCCACCTTTACCGACGTCTACAAGGCCAGCAGTCAGAACAACAACCCAGACTGGAAGAACCCGCGGTACGATTCACTATTGAAAAAGGCCGAGTACGAGAAGGACTCGAAGACGCGATTCGACATCCTTTCGCGGGCCGAAAACATCCTTCTGGAGGACGCACCGATCATGCCGATGTTTCAGTATGTCGGTCGTTATTTGATTCACGACAACGTCCACGGCATTCCACTGGACCCGAGGCAGATGGTGATGATGCACGCGGTGGAGGTCGCCCGATGACAAGGTTCGTCCTCTGGCGGCTGGCGCAGTTCCCTCTGATCATCGCGGTGATTTACATCATCACGTTTCTTCTGGCCTGGGTTGCCCCCGGCTCCCCGTTCGACCAGCCCGACCGCAAGATCGACCCGATAGCCAAGGAGCAGCTCGAGCGCCAGTTCCACGCCGCCCACTGGTACACCTTCCTCGGCTATTATCCTTGGCGGATGCTTCACGGGGACCTGGGCCCCAGCATGGACTACAAGGGGTGGTCGGTGAACGATGTGATGAAGACGTCGCTGCCGGTGTCGATTACGATCGGATTATTCGGCATGGAGATTGCGCTGGTGGTCGGGTGCTTCATTGGCGTCCTGGCGGCGGTGCGGCGCGGCGGGCCGTTCGACTATGCCAGCCTGCTGACCGCCCTGATCGGAATCAGTCTTCCCCCATTCGTCGTGGCCGGCGCGCTGATCGTCATCTTCAGCGATAAGCTTAATTGGCTGCCCAGCGCGGGATGGGGGAGTTTCGCCCAGATGGTGCTGCCGGCGTTGGCGCTGGCGCTGATGCCGCTGGCGTACATCGCGCGCCTCACGCGGGCCTCGATGATCGACGTGCTGGGCGCTGACTACGTCCGCACCGCCCGGGCCAAGGGACTGGCCCGTCGCACGGTGATCTGGCGGCACTGCTTCCGAAACGCGTTTCTGCCGGTCTTCAGCTTCCTGGGTCCCGCCGCCGCCAACACCCTGACCGGCTCGTTTGTCGTGGAAAAGGTATTCAACATTCCCGGCCTCGGCCAGCACTTCGTCAATAGCGTCCTCAACCGCGACCAGACCCTGATCCTCGGCACAGTCATGGTCTATTCCGCATTCCTCCTCAGCTTCAACCTGCTGGTCGATATCGGATACGTCTTCATCGACCCGAGGATTGATGTGACTGAATGACGACGCTCGCCCCGGACATGCTTCGTGAAGTGGTCGCGCTGGCGGACGCGCCGGACCGCCTCCTCCGGCGGACGATGCGGAGCGGTCGCGTGATCGCCGGCGGCGCCGTGCTGCTGGTCATCTTTCTCTCGTGCCTCCTGTCGCTGCCTTGGCCGGCCCACAGCGGCAGCGCCGTCTATTACGACCAGCAGAACCCGGACGCCTCCCTGTTGCCGCCGGCCGCCCGCCCGGTCAGCCGGCTGTTTGGCACCGACCCGCTCGGCCATAGCCTGCTGGGCCGCTGCCTGATGGGGGGCGTCATCAGCCTGAGCATCGGCATCGCCGCCGCCGCCATTTCCGTCGTCCTGGGCGTGTCGGTCGGCCTGCTGGCCGGCTACCGCGGCGGGTGGACCGACTCGCTGCTCATGCGCACGGTCGACGTACTCTATGGCCTGCCCTACATCCTATTGGTCATCCTGTTCAAGATCGCGCTGGACAAGCCGCTCGTCTGGCTCGTCGAGCACCTGCAATGGGGATCGTCTCATTGGTTTTCCGCGACCATGGCGGGGAATCTGATCGTATTGTTTCTGGCCATCGGCCTGGTGAGTTGGCTGACCATGGCCCGGGTGGTCCGCGGGCAGGTGCTGTCGTTGCGGGCCCAGCCGTTCATCGAGGCCTGCCGGGCGACCGGGCTCAGGGAGTGGCGCATCTTCACGCGACATCTGTTGCCGAACCTGATCGGCCCGGTCATTGTCTACGCGACGCTGACCGTCCCGGTGGCGATCCTGGAGGAGTCGTTCCTGAGTTTTCTGGGGATCGGCATCCAGCCGCCGCTGCCCACCTGGGGCTCCTTGGCCAGCGAGGGACTGAGCAAGGCCCTGAACCCGATCAACAGCCGCTGGTGGCTGCTGGTCTTCCCCTGTGCCTTCCTCGCCGCCACGCTCCTGTGCCTAAACTATCTGGGCGACGGGCTCAGAGACGTATTTGACCCCAAACGCGAGGCGGCGAAAATCTGAGCGGAAAGGACGAACCATTCGCGCTCATGCCCTGAGGGCTGCATGCAGAATCGTTTCGGCGTTAAGGATTTCTTCCTGTTTGTTCTCGTGGCCGCGGTCTTAGTTTCCGTCTGGCTAGCCATCAGCCAGGCCGATCGGCAGTGGACCGAGATCCAGACGATCAAGGACCAACTCGGCGAGCAGTCCAACGACATCCGAAGGATTCAGGACCGGGTGTCACACGGAATCGCCGTAGGCGGGCCAGCGACGACACCGGGCGGGAGTACCGATGCGGCAGCCGACGATCCATTCGACCGGATCGAGACGGCGCGCGCGATGAAAGGATACGCGCAGGGCGATTGGCTCATCTGGGCGACGCAGGGGAATCTTGCGAAAATCACGCCGCTGATCTCCACCGACCTCTATGCGCAATGGGTCTATCTGGAGGTGCTCGATACCCTCGCGACCATGGACCCGCAAACGTTGGACTGGAAGCCCGTGCTGGCCAAGAGCTGGCAGATCAGCAAGGACGGGCTCAAGATCACGTTTCAACTCCGAGATGGGCTTCAGTTTTCCGACGGGCATCCTCTTACCGCCGATGATGTCGTATTCAGCTATGACTTCATTATGAATCCGAAGATCAACTGTCCGCGCGAAAAGGCCTACTACTCGCGCCTTAAGAAAGTGGAGAAGACCGCGACGTCCGAAGTGGCGTTCGTCTATAGCGAGCCGTATTTCAAATCGTTTGAGATTGCGGCGTCCATGTTCATACTGCCCAAGCACTTTTACGGGCAGTTCGCTCCCGAGGAGTTCAACAATTCGGTCGGGCTCTTACTTGGGTCCGGTCCGTACCGGCTGGAAGATCCCAAGACTTGGAAACCCGGGCAACTCGTCCAGCTCATGCGCAACGAAAGGTACTGGGGAGTTCAGCCGGGCTTCAACCGAATTCTGTTCAAAGAGATTACGAACGACAAGGCAAGGCTCGCAGCTTTCCGGAACGGAGACATCGACTTCCTGTGGGCCTACGCTGACCAGTACCGCGAGATGCTCCAGGACCGGTCGCTGGTCGAGCGGACGAAACACTTCGAGTTTGACGATCCGCTGGGCGGCTATCGCTTCGTCGCATGGAACGAGGTGCGTGATGGGAAGCCCACGTATTTCGCTGATAAGCGAGTTCGTCAGGCCATGACGATGCTTCTCGACCGGCACCGGCTGATTCAGGAGGCCATGTACGGCTATGCGAGCATCGCGTCCGGCCCGTTCTGGCCGAAAAGCAAGCAGTACGATCCGACCATACGGCCGCTTCCATACGACCTGGACGGCGCCAAGCGACTGTTGACGGAAGCCGGATTCACGTACGACTCAAGCCAGAGTGTCCTGCGCGGACCGGACGGAAAGCCGTTCCGGTTCACATTGACCTACCCCTCCGGCAACGGCACCTACGATCGCATGGTCCTGTTCATGAAGGACGCTTACGCCAAATTCGGGATCGTCCTGGAGCCTCAGGCATTGGAGTGGGGCAGCTTTACCGATCGGCTGGATAACAAGAACTTCGACGCCATCACGCTTGGTTGGAGCGCGGTCGTGGAGGACGACCCCTATCAGAGCTTCCACTCCAGTCAGGCGGTGCCGGGAGGCGACGACTTCGTATCGTACAAGAATCCGGAACTCGACAAGCTGATCGAAGAAGCCCGCCGCACCATGGACGAGCCGGCGCGGATGAAGCTGTGGCACCGGGTGCATCAGGTCCTCAACGAAGACCAGCCGTACACTTTTCTGTTCTTCCCGTATGCGCTGCGATTCCTCGACGGCCGGATCGACAACGTCCAAGTGATTAAGCTAGGCCTGAACCCGCTGGAAGAGTGGTTCGTCCCCCTCAAGGCCCAAAAATATCGCGGCTGATCGTGCAGCGCGTTCCCAATGCTGACTTATATCGTCCGACGACTGCTGCTCATGATCCCGACGTTGATCGGGATTACCGCGCTGGTGTTTTCGATCATGGCGATCGCACCTGGCGGCATCGGCGCGGCGCTGCGTGCGGCTGAGGGGAATATGCGGCCCGAACAGCGGCGCGAAATCGAGGAATACCTGAAAAAGCAATACGGCCTGGACAAGCCGGCCTATGAGCAATACCTGCGCTGGCTCAACAACGTGTCGCCGATTGGACTCAAAAGCCCGGACATTGGCTGGCCCCACCGATGGAGGTTCGGCGTGAAAACGTCGGAACTTGGGCAGAGTTGGATCCGCCGTCAACCGGTGATGGATATCTTCGCAACGGCGCTGCCGATCACCCTTCTGCTGAACGCGGTTACGATCCCAATCATCTATGCGATTGCAGTGACGGCGGGCATCTATGCAGCCCGCACGCGCGGCAAGGCCTTTGATTTGATCAGTGGCACCACGTTCATGGCGCTCTGGTCCATTCCTGTAATGTGCACGGGCGTGCTGATGCTCGGGTTTCTCGCCAACAAAGACTACCTCCAGGCGTTCCCGACCGGTGGGCTGCACAGCACTTTGGCTCAAGCAATGCCCTTCCTTCCGCATCACACCGCCTCGGGGTGGGAAGCCGGATGGCTCACAGATTTCATTTGGCACCTGGTGCTCCCGGTGGCGTGTCTGACCTACGGCGGATTCGCGTTTCTCTCCAAGCTGATGCGGGCCAGCGTGCTGGAGAATCTGTCGGCCGACTTCGCCCGCACCGCGCGGGCCAAGGGGCTGAGCGAAAAGGTGGTGCTGTTTCGGCACGTTTTGCGAAATAGCCTGCTGCCGCTGATTACGGTTGCCGCCAGCATCCTCCCTGGTTTGATCGGCGGGGCGGTGATCGTCGAGAGCATCTTCAGCATCAATGGCATGGGCAAGACGATGGTGGACGCGATATTCGTCAAGGATCAGGACGTGGTAATGGCTGAGACGCTGGTCGTCGGCGTCGTGACGTTGTTCAGCCTTCTGCTTGCCGACGTTTGCTACGCGATTGCCGACCCGAGGGTGAGCTATGACTAGCGTTAGCCCGGCCATCACCCAGGAAGAATTCGCGCCAGCGCCCGGTGAACGCGTCCCGAGCAGCGAAGGCACGCCGCGTCCCTGGCTCGCTCAGGTGATGTTCGATATGCTGGGGCGGACCGGGGCGCGGGCAGGGCTGGCGTGGATCGTGGTGGTGGGGTTCTGTGCCGCCTTCGCTCCGTTCCTGGCCAACAGCTATCCATACCTCGTAAAAATCGACGGGAAGTGGTCAAGCCCGCTTGCGCGGCACCTCACGCCGACCGATGTGACAATTCTTGTGGTGCTCGCGGCGGCAGTGCCGCTGCTCGTTCTGAGGCCGCTCAACTTCATGGCTCGGCTGTCGATCCTGATGGTCGTGACGGTCATTACCATTGCCGCGACCCTCTGGCTCGTGCGGCCGCCACAAACGAACATCTACGAAGAATACCGTCAGGCTCGTCTGGCGGGACAAGTCGAGCGGGTGCTCAATGCACCGATCCCGTTTTCGCCGGGCGATCACCTTCGAGATCAATTCGATCCTGACCATCCGCATCCTTGGCCCGCTTTCACGCCGCGGCACCCTTTCGGCACCGACATGTTCGGCGCCGACCTTCTTAGCCACATGGTCCATGCGTGCCGAATTGCGATGGCAATCGGCTTCATCGCCACGGCGATCGAGTTTGTCATCGGCGTTGTCATTGGCGGGCTGATGGGCTACTTCGTCGGCGTCATCGATCTGATCGGTATGCGCATTGTAGAGATCTTCGGGGCGATTCCAACGATCTACCTCCTGCTTACGTTCGTCGCGGTGTTCGAGCGCAACATTTATCTGATCATGGTCATCATCGGGATTACCGGCTGGGTGGATAACGCCCGGTTCGTTCGAGCCGAGTTCCTTCGGCTCCGCAACCAGGATTTCGTGCACGCGGCGACGGCAGCAGGGCTGCCGCTCTACTCGGTCCTCTTCCGGCACTTACTGCCCAACGCGCTAGCGCCATTGCTGGTGAGCGTCAGCTTTGGCGTGGCCTCGGCGATTCTGTATGAGAGTACACTCAGCTTCCTTGGCCTTGGCGTGCCCGTCGGCGATCCGAGCTGGGGCCAACTTTTAAACCAGGCCGTTAGTTCGGGCGGCGTATTCTATTGGTGGCTGGCCGTGTTTCCGGGTGTGGCCATTTTCCTGACCGTGCTCTCGTACAACCTGGTGGGCGAAGCGTTCCGGGATGCCACGGACCCGCGGCTCCGCGGGGTCAAATGATATGAAACAACCATTGATGGAGGTCAATGACCTCAACATCGCCTTCAACACCGATCGGGGTCAAATCCGCCCGGTTCGCGATGTTTCGTTCTCCATCTTCCCCGCCCAGACGGTCGCCCTGGTCGGCGAAAGCGGGTGCGGCAAGTCGGTCTCGGCGCTGTCGATCCTGCGGCTGATCCCCACGCCGCCGGGCAAGTATCTGGGAGGGCACATTCTGTTTGAAGGCCGCGACCTGATGAAGCTGTCGGAACGGGAGATGCGATCCGTTCGCGGCAAAGACATCGCGATGATCTTTCAGGAGCCGATGACGTCGCTCAATCCGGTCTATACCATCGGCGACCAGATCATCGAGGCGATAACTCTCCACCAGGGCGTCTCATATGACGAGGCCCATCAGATCGCCGAACAGGCGCTGCGCGACGTCGGCATTGCCGACCCGCATCGCAGGGTCTACGAATACCCGCACCAGATGTCAGGCGGCATGCGGCAGCGCGTGATGATCGCCATGGCCCTGAGTTGCCGCCCCAAGCTGCTGATTGCGGACGAGCCGACCACCGCGCTCGACGTGACGATTCAGGCGCAGATCCTCGAGCTGCTCCGCAAGCTCCAGCGCGAGCGCGGCATGTCGATCCTCCTCATCACGCACGACCTGGGCGTGGTCGCGGAGAACGCCGACGTAGTCGCGGTGATGTACGCGAGCCGGGTCGTGGAGTTTGCCAAGGTTGAGGACTTATTTGACAAGCCGCAGCACCCCTACACCGAGGGGCTGTTCCGGTCGATCCCGAAACTCGGGCAAGACGCCGAGCGGCTGACCACCATTCCGGGGCAAGTTCCCAACCCGGCGCGGTTCCCGGCCGGCTGCAAGTTCCACCCCCGCTGCCCCCGGACGCGCGCACTCGCCGCCCAGGCGAAGGCGGACGAGATCATCACCATCCGCGCCGGCCTGGAGACGCCGAGCGTCATGCGAGTGTGTACGCAGGATGAGCCGGACCTGCGCGAGGTGCAGCCCGGCCACTGGTCGGCGTGCCACTTCGCGGAGAATTTCAACAAGGCCCCGACCACCGAGCCGCGACTCGATCACCACCGCGAGGTTACCCCGGCCGTGCTCGATGCCGCTACGATCGACGCGAATCAGGCAGTCATGGAGGAAATGAACCGGTGACGCGAGCAAGTTGCGGCCCGCAGGGTGCCGGGACGGCCGATGGTATAATCCACGCGCCGAACCATTCGCTGAATGCGAGGAAATGATGCAGACGAGCACGATGGATTTGCGACGTGAGCTGAAAAAGGCCGTTGATTCGCTTTCGAAAGAACGGCTACGGACCGCAGCCGACTTTCTGAGATATCTTCAGACGCTGGAGTCTGACAAGGCTACCGAAGAGTTAATCCGGATTCCCGGCGCGATTGAGGAAATCGAGCAGGGGATAAAGGATATTGCCGCCGGGCGTACCACTCCGGTCCGGAACCTGAAACGAAAGTATCGTGATGTACGCCGTCGAGCTGGCTGAACGGGCAACGCGCTTTTTTGAGAGCGCCGACGCGCCATTGCAACGGCGGCTCGACCGATGTTTTGATATTCTCAAGATCGACCCCCGTAGGCATAACAATATCAAGCCGTTGCGTGGTGATCTGAGCGGCTTGTGGCGTTATCGAGTGGGTGATTACCGGGTCATTTACGAGATCAATGATGGCGCCAGGCTTGTTCGAGTCGCCGCCATCGTTCATCGTCGCGAAGCATACGAGTGACGGCCAGTGGAGTTGAACGAATGAAAGACGGGGCGCCGAGTGTCGTCGCATACGAGCGTCCCGCCGACGCGCACCTTCGCGAGCCAACTCGCGGCGAGGGGCCGCTGGTCGAGGTGCGCGATCTGCAAACCTGGTTCCCCATCCGTCGCGGCGTCTTCTCCCGCACGGTCGGGCACGTGAAGGCGGTAGACGGCGTCAGCTTCGACATCCGGCCGGGAAAGACACTCGGCCTGGTGGGCGAATCGGGTTGCGGGAAGACCACCGTCGGCCGCACCATCCTCCGCCTCATCCCCGCCACAGCCGGTGGCGTGCGGTATAAGGGAGAAGATTTCTTCGCCTTCTCCGGACGCAGGCTCCGCGAACTCCGCCGGCAGATGCAGATCGTCTTCCAGGACCCCGTCAGCAGCCTCAATCCGCGCATGACCGTCGGGAACATCATCGGCGAGCCGATTGAAGTCCACGGCATTGCCAGGGGCCGCGGCAAGGACGAACTGGTCGCCGGGCTGCTTCAGCGCGTCGGACTGGACCCGTCGTTTGCCGCCCGATACCCGCACGAGTTCTCCGGCGGGCAGCGGCAACGCATCGGCATCGCCCGCGCGCTGGCCCTCTCCCCCGACTTCATCGTCTGCGACGAGCCGGTCTCGGCCCTCGACGTGTCAATCCAATCGCAAATCCTGAATCTGCTGGACGACCTTCAGAAGGAGCGCGGCATCGCCTATTTGTTTATCGCGCACAATCTGGCCGTCGTCGAACACTTTTCCGATGAGGTGGCGGTGATGTACCTGGGCCGGATCGTCGAGAAGGCGGCCAGCCGCGAGCTGTACAAGAATCCCCGCCACCCGTACACGGTGGCGCTGCTCTCGGCGGTGCCGGAGCCCGACCCGCGCCCGCGGAAAAAGCGAATCGTCCTGCCCGGCGAGGTGCCTTCGCCCTCAAGCCCGCCGACCGGTTGCCCGTTCCACCCGCGCTGTCCGCTGACGCGGCAAAAGGCCGCGGAATCCGCCGACGGCGACGTCGTCCAGATTACCTACCAGGGTGCTACGCTTTCAGTCTCGAATGGCCAGACCGCCCGGGTGATGCGAAAATGCGTTCAGGAACTTCCGCCTCTGGCCCCCAAGAAGGGACAGGCCAGCCATGTCGCCGCGTGCTGGTTTACCGAATGATCGGTGTTCGATGTGGCACAGCCGCCCTCGGCTGTGTTCGACCGAAGGTCGAAGTCGATCGCCAGGTTTTCCGCCTTCGGCGGAACACAGGCCCCGCGCCGGGACTGTTCCACCACGTTTCCAATCTGCCCGCCGCCTTGGCATTTTCCTGAAAGAAACGGTACGCTCCTCGTCTAATGGGTGTGGGGACCGCCGGGCGGTCTGTCGGCGGAACGAGGCGGCTAGCTTGAAGATCGTAGTTGCGGTCATCCTTGCGGTTGCGGCAACGCTGGGGCTTGTGTTCCTCATCGGAGCGCACTTCCACGTCTCCAGCAGTTCACAGGGCGAAGCCGTCGTCGTCCGGATCGAGCCTGCGATCCGTGGAGACCTGATCGAAATCGTCTCCTCGCCCGGCGAGATCCAGCCTCTGAAGAAGATGTCCGTGAGCGCCAAGGTGGCCGCCCCGATTGTCGAGCTACCGCACAAGGAGGGGGAGGCCGTCTTCGGGCCCGGGCCTGCGACCCAGCCATCGGGCGCCTCCGGCCCAACCACGCGGCCCTCGCTGCTGGTCCGCCTGGACGACAAGGACCTTCAAGCAGTCAAGCGATCCGCCGAGGCCCGGCTCGCCGCGCAGGTGGAGCAAATCAACGTCGCCACACAGCGCATCGAGGCGCAGAAGTCGCAGATCAGGTCTAACCGTGCGATGCTGGCCGATCTCGAGCGAGACCTCAGGCGCAAGACGGACCTGCTTGCCACAAAGGACGTCAGCCAGTCGGATCTCGACACCGCCCAGGCCAAATACGACCAGGAGCTGGAATCGATCAACGCGGCCGAGCAGAACCTCGTGGCCGACTCGACCAACCTGCTGGCGATGCAACACGAGAAGGACGCCGCACAGGGCGACGTGGACAAGGCCGAGCAGGACATCAGCTATACGAAGATCGAATCCGCCATCGATGGGATCGTTACCAGTCTCAAAGCGGAAGTCGGCGAAATGGTCGTCACGGGCACGATGAACAACGCCGGGACGGTGATCATGGAGGTGGCCGACCTCTCCCAGATGCTCATGGTCGCCCACGTCGACGAAAGTCAGATCGACGCCGTCAAGGAAGGGCAGATGGCGACGGTCCGCATCCAGGCGTACCGCGGCCAGATTTTCGAAGGCGTCGTCCAGACCGTCGGCCAGTCCCGCACCGAAGACCTGACGGACAGGACCAAATACTTCGAGGTCAAGATCCTGCTGGACCTCAAGGGCCGGCGAATCCGCTCAGGTCTGAGCGCCGACGCCGATATCGAAAGCCAGCGGCATCCGAATGTCATCAGGGTCCCGAGTCAGGCGGTGGTCGGCCGGCCGGTGGACCAGTTGCCCGAGGAGGCGCGCAAGAGCCCCGACATCGAGAAGTCCAAAACGCAGGCGACCGTGGTCTACCGGCTCGTCGATGGGAAGGCAGTTGTGACGCCGGTGTCGGTCGGCCCCAGCGACGATACGCATACGATCGTCAAATCGGGCCTGAAGGAGGGGGACCCGGTGATTGTCGGGCCGTACAAGGTGCTGGAGTCCCTCCAGAACGGGCAGGCGGTCAAGAGCGAAGGCGGGGCCCCGCCGGCAAGCCAGCCGAGCGGCCAGCCGCCGGCCGCTAAACGTTAGAGAGTTTTTCCTAAATGACGAAATTCGAATGACGAATGACGAGTCAAATTCGAATGTCCGAATGACAACAGACAAAACGGGGACGCGCCTGTCGGACCGGGCGTCAACGTGTGGTCATTCGAACTTCGGGTTTCGAATTTGATTCGTTCCCGGCGCGCCGGGATCATTCGAATTTCGTCATTTGAAATCCCATCCATGGTCATTCGTCTCGAGAACATCACCAAGCACTACAAGGTCGGCCCCGAGCGGATCCACGCGCTGGATGGCGTGAGTCTCGAGGTCGATCGCAACGAGTACGTCGCCGTAATGGGGACCTCAGGCAGCGGAAAAAGCACTCTGATGAACATCCTGGGTTGCCTCGACCGCCCGACCTCCGGCACGTACGCGTTGGACGGAAAGGACACGACCCGGCTCAGCGCCGCGGCCCTGGCCAAGGTGCGCAATCAGCGGATCGGGTTCGTCTTCCAGTCGTTCGAACTGCTGCCGCGCTTGTCTGCGCTGAAGAACGCCGAGCTTCCCCTGCTCTACTGCCCGACCGGCTGGTGGGGCCGCCGGGCGCGGGCCAGGCAGGCCATGGCCACCGTCGGCCTTGGTGATCGGATGCGCCACCGCCCCAACCAGCTCTCCGGCGGCCAGAAGCAGCGGGTGGCCATTGCCCGCGCACTGATCAACCGGCCCGCCATCCTCCTGGCCGACGAGCCCACCGGCAACCTCGACAGCGCCACGACCGAGGAGATCCTTGGCCTGTTTGACGAACTGCACGGCTCCGGGCAGACCATCATTATGGTTACCCACGAGCCGGACGTCGCCCGTCATGCCAAGCGCATCATCCGAATGAAAGACGGCCGCGTTCATTCGGACCTGTCGGTCGAAAAGGACTCGCTGTCGGAGCTGAACGCGATCCCCTTTGCCGCCCTCGCCGGAGGGCCGACATGATCCTGCTGCGCCTGCCGATGGCGGTCCTTGCCCTCGCCTTCCAGAGCGCCTTCCTGGCGCTGGGGCAGATCTGGGCCAACAAGACCCGCTCGGTGCTCACCACGATCGGGATCGTCATCGGCGTGGCTTCGGTCACCGCGGTGATCGCCTCGCTCACCGGGCTGAAGACAAACGTACTCACTGATTTCGAGTCCCTGGGCACCAATAAGATGTTCATCATGCCTGATTACCGGGGCCCCTCGAAACGAAATCCGCGGGGGTATTTCTTCGGCCTGCACATGCACGACTTCGACGGCATGCTCGAGCACTGCCCCGATGTGAAGGCCTTTACCCGCCAGATCCAGTTCGAGGCGACGGCGTCACGCGGCACCAAGTCCGAAGAGAACGTGCCGGTAGTCGGCGTCGAACCGTCATGGCACGAGGTAGAGAACCGGGCCGTGACGATCGGCCGGCCGTTCTCGCTGATCGATGACGAGCACGGCCGGGCGGTCTGCTTGATCAACGACCGGCTGCGCGAGCGGCTCGGGCTCCCCCCTGATCCGACCGGCGAGCCGGTCATGCTCGGCAGCCGCCGGTTCCGCGTGATCGGCCTCCTTGAGACGCGCAACGAGTCGAGCATGTTCAACTTCGGCGGGTCCGGAATGGAGGCCTTTATTCCGCTCACCACCGCCCGCGAGTCACGCGAGCGCGGGGGAATCGAGGTGATCGCCGCCTGCCGCTCGCCCGACGTGGCCGAGGAGGCCCGCGCCGAAGCTGCGTTCTTCCTCCGCCATAAGCGCAAGATCCCCGTCGGCGAGCCGGACGACTTCCGAATCGAGATCGTCGAGCAGTTCCTCCAGCAGTTCAAGAACGTTTCGTCCACCATCACTCTCGTCGCGACCTGCGTCGTCGGGATCTCACTGCTGGTCGGCGGGGTGGGGATCATGAACATCATGCTCGTGAGCGTCTCCGAGCGGACGCGCGAGATCGGGCTTCGCAAGGCGGTAGGGGCGCGGCCGTCGGCCATCCTGCTGCAGTTCCTCGTGGAAGCGACGATGCTCTGCCTGCTCGGGGGGCTGATCGGACTGCTCGGCGGGCGGACCATCCTCTGGGGGCTGGCCAAGATCCCCGACGCGCATCTGGAAAAGGCGTATATCCCTCTATGGGCGATCGCGCTGGCGTTCGGGTTCGCCGCGTCGGTCGGACTGATCTTCGGCATGTTTCCCGCCATCAAGGCCGCCCGGCTCGACCCGATCGAGGCGCTCCGCCATGAGTAGCGCGACCGCGCCGCGTGGGTCTCGCGCCCACGGTCGGCGGATGTGCGCCACGCCGATTCCTGTTCTTCTGGTTCTGCTTAGTGGATGCCAAGACCAGCTTGGGACCGGCGGCACCGGAGAGCGGGTCGTGCCCGCGGCCGTGTTGCACCGCATCGATTCGCTCGACCTGCGCCCTTCGCTCGCCACAACTGCGCCCGCATCGCAACCCGCCACGCAACCTGTCGCCGAGGTCGCGATCGGGATTGAGGAATGTCGCCGTCTGGCGCTTCAGAATAATCTCGACCTCAGGGTCGACCTGTTCAACCCGACCATCGCGCGCGCGTCGCTGACCGAAGCCGAGGGTCAATTCGAGGCCGTTTTCTTCGGGAACCTGAACGCTTCCACCGCGCGATCGCCTTTGACGGCCAAGATCATCGCCCCGCGGGCCGACGACCTGACGCCGGACGGCGGACTGGCGATCCCACTGCGCACGGGCGGATCGATCCGGCTCGACATGCCCGTGGACGTGGTCCACTCCCACGCACCCGCCCCGCCCCCCAAGACCGTCTGGAATACCGATCCATCCGTGACCATCACGCAGCCGTTGCTCCGCGGCGCGGGGCTCTACGTCAATTCGCAGGGAATTCGCATTGCTTTCTACGAGTACCAGCGGACCAAGGCGTTGACGAAGCTTGAAGTGACCCGGGTGCTGTCGGATACCGAGCGCGCTTACTGGCGGCTCTTCGCGGCCCGCGAGGAGCTGAAGGTCCGCAAGACCGAGTACGACTCGGCGGTCGCCCAGCTCCAGCGTGCCCGCCGGCAGGTGCAGGCGGGAGTCGGCAAGGAAGTCGACGTCATCCGCGCCGACTCCGGGGTCGCCGATACTGTCGAGAGCGTGATCCTGGCCGAGAACGACGTCCGCCAGCGGCAGCGCGACCTGAAGCGGATACTGAACGATCCGACGCTGCCGCTCGACGCCGACACGACCATCGTTCCCTCCACCGAGCCGGCGGCGTTCCCTTACAATCTGGACGCGCAAGCGCTCACCTCGGCGGCCCTCCGCCAGCGCATGGAGATGCTCGATTTGGAGCTTCAGATCGCCGAAGACGCCGCGAGCGTCCGGGTAGCCCGGAATAGCTTGCTGCCGCTGGTCTCGCTGCAATACCGCTACGGAGTGACCGGTCTGGGCAACACGGCCGGCGACTCCTTCAGCATGGCGTGGCAGCGCAGGCCCGACTCCCAGATGCTCGGCTTGCAGGTGCAGGTCCCGATCGGCAATGAGGTCGCCCGCAGCGAGCTTCGCCGTGCCATGCTTCAACGGATGCAGGCCCTTGCAACTCGCGAGCAGCGGGCGCTGCAAATCCGCCAGGAGATCGCCGACGCCGTGGACACGCTGCGCACCGACTGGGAACGGATCGTCGCCGCCCGGCAGCGCGTGGTCCTCAACGCCCGCACGCTCAACGCCGAAGTGCGGCAGTTCAACCTCGGCCTTCGCACCAGCACGGACGTGCTGATCGCCCAAACCGACCTGGCCGATGCCCGGCTCGCCGAGGTCTCCGCCGTCAGCGATTACCAGATCGCGCAAGTGGACCTGGCCTTCGCGACCGGCACCATACTTGGCGCCGCCCACGTCGACTGGCGAGCCGTGCCCCCGCCCGCCACGCCGCGTTATTAATTTCGGAGTTGATGCATTTGCCCCGGGCGTTCCTCCGGACGCCAGCCGGCTAAGGGCCGTCACCCGTCTTGCTTCCGGTCGCGGTAGGGACGGCGGTTGCCCGCCGCCCCCCGCACAGATCCCGGCGTGCAGAGCTACCGCACCGGGCTCTTGCCGCAGATCGGACGCTCAGAATATCTCCGAACGTGACTCGCCCGGCTCACTGTGCAGGTCTTCGGGGTGGCGGTGCCACTCCTACCCGGCTCTGAGTCCGATCGA
>Ga0073928_10004451_pt1 | contig 20734 bp, 15 predicted proteins | sample PaiPotPPA55metaG_FD_76969 | JGI IMG/M metagenome (GOLD analysis project Ga0073928, IMG submission 76969) | Iron sulfur acid spring bacterial and archeal communities from Banff, Canada, to study Microbial Dark Matter (Phase II) - Paint Pots PPA... ...
GACATCGTGGAGCGTGCAGATGTTGGGATGATTCAACGAAGAAATCGTGCGTGCCTCCCGATCGAACCGCTGCTTGGCTTCGGGGTTCTCGGACAGATGTGAAGGGAGGATCTTGACAGCGACCGTGCGGTCGAGGCGCGTATCGCGAGCCTTGTACACCTCGCCCATCCCGCCAGCTCCTAGCGGAGATTGAATTTCATAGGGGCCAAGTTTCGTGCCAGGGGTAAGGGCCATCGCTGCGGGCCATTATAGCCCGCGTAAACACGTTACAGACGATGCGACGATTCTGGCCGGATTGTCGGCCAACCGGAAGTTATCGAACTTTGCCGCCGCAAAGCAATTCACTCGACTCGTTTCGCCCGCCCCTGCCCTTCGGCTCTGTGCCTGAATATTCTTCTACGCCGCAACGGCGGCGCAGGAGGCTAGGATGCAACGTGGATGTATGCAACGAAACAGTCGCAAAGAAGGCCCCGATGTCTCGCAGTTTCGCTGGTCTGAGACCAGGCTTGACGGCAAGCGTTTTTTACCACAAGAAAATTGTCGGCACAGTCGAGCAATACCCTGATGAAGATGCTGCGCGGCGCTCCGTAGTGGGGTTGGTCTCAGAACTCAACGCCGATGGCCGACCAACGAGGTCCGGTGTCCTGACCGTTGCTCAACTCTGTGATCACTTCGAGCAACGCGAACTTTCGAAGGACAACACTTGGCGCAGTCATGCCACAAAGAAAATCTATCAAGCGTACTTGAGCCGCTGGATTCGTCCTCATTGGCAGAAATACGGACTTGCCGAGGTTAGAACGATACAAGTCGAGTCCTGGCTTCGCGGATTGCCATTAGCAAAAAGCAGCTGCGCCAAAATCCGAAACCTGATGTCCGTTCTGTTCAATCATGCCTGCCGACATGAACTGTTTGACCGCAACCCAATCTACCTCGTTCGTCAGAGCGCGAAACGCCGAACACCACCCGCCATTCTGGTGCCCGCCGAAATCAAGGCGTTAATCGACGGTCTGGCACTTCGAGAACGCACACTAGTATTATGATTCCTAAATAACATAGCAATAGGACGTGGTCAGGTCGCTACTGACTCTGTCTCGAGCGTCGCCAGCTTGTACTTCCACTTGAACACCACCGGCTCTTCATTCACTTCTTTCAGGTACAGTTCGATGCGTGCTTTCAACTCGGCCTTTGAACTGACTCGTATCCCCCGCAATAACGTCCGGGCCAGTTTGCCGAAGAAGGATTCGATCAGATTCAACCACGAGCCGTGTTTGGGTGTGAAGATGAATTCGAAGCGGTTCGGCACACTCGCTAAGTACGCTCGCGTCTGTTTGGAAATGTGAGCGGAATGATTATCCAGAACGATGCGAATGCGAAGGCCCGCCGCATAATGTTGATCCGCCAACTGGAGAAACTCGATAAATTCCGCACTCCGGTGGAGCTCCCGAACCAAGCCCAACACTTCCCCGCTGAGCAGTTCAATGCCGGCCAGCAGCGATACTGTGCCGTGCCGCTTGTACTCATGATCTCGTCCTACGTTGCTGTGCCGACCCGGTACCGGCGGCAGATCCGGCGCAGTATTGCTGATGGCCTGAATGCCGGGCTTCTCGTCACAACTCAGCACCCCCACGACTTCGGAAGGCAAGCCCGCCTTGCGCCACAACTCGACGTCCCGGTAAACGTGCAACACTTCAATCATCTTGGCTTTAAAACTCCGGATCGCGCCGCTCCAGATAATACTGGATCTTTGGAGGTGTGCCGGGATCCGCCCGGGAATAACCATTCCGTGGGTTTGCGCTTCAGCCCACGCCAGTAGTCGCGCAAGGCTTTCAGCAGCGTGGGACTGAGCATGACATCACGATCCTGACGCCCCTTCCCGCCACGGATGTGGATGACCATGCGTCGACTGTCGATATCGGGGATTTGCAAGCGAGTTAACTCGAACCGCCGTACCCCCGTGCCGTAGAGCGTCATTAATACCACGCGATGAAACCGAGTCTGAGACGAATCGATGAGGTGGGCAAGTTCTTCTGGGCTCAAGATGCTGGGTAGGTGTCGCGTTTTCTTCGGATACGGTGTATCGGCCACGCTCCAGGCTTTCTTAATCGTCCGAGTGTAAAAGAATCGCAGAGCCGCCAATCGTTGTGTCACGGTGGACGCGGCTAGCTTTCTCTCACGGAACAGATACGCTTGATACTCGCGGATGTGGTCCGGAGTGAGCTGATCAGGAGGGCGCCGGAAATAACGCGCGAAATCCTCGATCGTCTGGATGTAGCAGTCGATGGTAGTCTGAGCGTAATTACGACGCTCGAGTTCTTCGAGCATCATTTTGCGAAGGTGGGTCATAGGTTTGCTCCTTATGACCCAACTTTATCCTCCCACCACTGCTGCCGACATCACACACGCGAAAGCGTTTGCCGCGAAGCGGCTTCGTTCAAACGGGGTTCGAGGACCTTTGGCTCGGTCCATTCAGAGGAATCGCACTTCCCCCAAGCTGACTTCTGGCCCAGAATGGTTGTCGGTTGGTACCTATCCGACTGCAATCAGCAAAAAACGCCCACAGAGTCCTCAGCTTGCCCGTAAGGGCTAATGCGGCCACGCAATCCCAGCCCCCGAGACAGTTGTTGTGCGAGCGACGAGGCCCAGGGTGTGGTACCGAGCGCAGTGGGCAAGCATGCGCTCGGGCGACAGCGTTGAGACGGAGAAAAAAGGTTCGGCTATTCAGAAACTTTGCTTTACGATCTGGGTTATTACCACGCACTGGTGGCTATGCGGGGGGCTAGCCTATGGTTTGCGTGCGAATGAACAGCAAGGAAAGCGTATGACGGTAATGCAAAGTGGAGGCCGGTTTTCAGGTAAAAATCGCTTAATTCCTGCTCTTCTGGTTTGGCCCTTCGCGCTTGTGACTCTTCTGTTCCTGGTTCGACCCGCGGTTGCACAAACATTTACTTTCACTGAGCTTTATCCATTTAACAGCAGTGGCGACCTTTCGGACGGGGGCTGGCCCGAGGCCGGTGTCGCCAGAGATGCGGACGGCAACCTCTACGGCACAACTTTCTTCGGCGGCACGGGCACCGGATGCGACATCTACTTCGGTGGCTGCGGCACGGTCTTCAAGGTCGATCCCAGTGGCGCAGAAACCGTGCTGCACAGTTTTGGCGGTGGACCCGATGGATCCAACCCCACAGCAAGAGTAATTCTGGATGCATCTGGCAATCTCTATGGCACAACTGCGTTCGGTGGCGCGCATGGCTATGGAACGATATTCAAAGTGGACGGTTCCACCGGCGCTGAAACCATCCTACACAGTTTTGTCAGTGGTGCCGATGGTGCGAACCCGAACGCGAGCTTGGTGGCAGACGCGGCCGGAAATTTCTACGGCACCACCCGCTATGGCGGCGAAGGATGCAATCGCCGCGGCTGCGGAACCGTATTCGAACTGAGCGCTACTGGACAGGAGACGGTCCTCTACCGATTTGGCGATGTCCCGGACGGCGCTAGTCCCCTCGACGGCGTCGCGCTCGATTCGTCGGGAACCATTTACGGCACCACATGGCTCGGCGGAACCTACAGCCTCGGAACGGTATTCAGCCTCGACAGCAGCGGCAACGAGAAAGTGCTGCACAGCTTCGCCGGCGGAAGCGACGGAGCAAATCCGCTGGCTGCGCCGGTTCTCGACCAGGCCGGGAATCTATACGGAGCCACATCGGCAGCCGGAACCTTCTACTTCGGGACCCTGTACATGATCGACACCACCGACAATGAGAGTGTCTTGTACAGCTTCACCGGCGGGACCGATGGCGCCTATCCCTATGCGCACCTGCTCGTGGACGCCACCGGGAATCTCTTCGGCACCGCCTCGCAAGGCGGCTGCTGTGGTCAGGGATCGATATTCGAGTTCTCCAATGGAGTATTGACAGCTTTGTACGGATTCAGCCCTGCTCCCAATGGAACAAACGCCGACGGACAGATTCCCATGGGCGGCTTGATAATGGATTCCGCTGGTAATCTCTACGGTACAGCGACATTGGCTGGCAGTTACGGCTGGGGCTCTGTGTTCAAACTCCAACTCGGCGGCCAGTCGCTTGAGGGTCAGTCAAAAGATGCCAGCGCGCTTGAGAGCGATAATGAGCTGTCTGCAAGATTCATTCCTGCTGCAGTTTCAGTTCCGACGACCAGTGCGGTTGCCCTGTCAAACACGCCCAATCTTGACCCAATTTGCAATCCCACGATCTCCGCGCCCGTCGAAGTAGCTACTTCCCATCAACGATACGTCGCCGGCACGAAAGCGCAGCCGCCGCTGACCGACAGCTTCGATTGGCCCGACGGACAACTCTCGGCGCTCAAAACCGACAGCGGCTACATGTTCTTCAGCATCGACGCCGGCCTTCACAAGCGTCAACTCTGGCACGGCAAGATGGTAGGCAACAACAATTCCGGATCCGTAGTTCGAACCATCGGCACACTAGACAATCCGCTGGGCTCCGCGCCACCTGTCGACGTGGTCATCGACCCGAATCCCGATCCCAAAGTCAATCCGCACAACTGCGATCCCACAAAATATCCCCACCATTTCTGCTACACCTACATCGGCGGAGGCCCCGTCTATCAAGTGCCCCAAGGCCAAGTGGGCGCGGGAACGTGGCTCCTGGTCTATCACGCTGAATACAACGACCCCGCCTACTTCCTGCTCGGTCTCGCCGTGTCTTCCGACAAAGGTTTGCACTGGACCGACATCGGCGAAATCATTCGCTTCAATATGCCGTTTGGCTATCACGGCCAGCCGGCGCCCGGAGCGATCGGCGATCCACCGCTCGTGGTCTCGCCCGATAGCAAGTACTTCTATGTTTATTTTCTTGACTGGCTGAAGAGCGGCGCTAACACTACCGCATCCATCGCGCGAGCGCCGATTGCCGAGGTGCTTCAAGACGCTTTTGCAGGCAGCGTGCACTTTGCCGCGCCCTTCAAGAAGTATTACCAGGGAAAGTGGGATCAACCGGGCATCGGCGGCGCATCCACCGACCTCATTCCGGATGCGCACTACGGCGGCGGCAACAACGTCGCCTACGACACCTACCTGCACCGCTACCTGATGCTGAACAGCGACTCGCAAAACTACAGCTACGCCGAGTCAGTCAACGGTCTCGAATGGACGAACACGATCTTCCTGGGAATGTTGGGTTATGTCCCAGACATCGCTGGATACGCCGGGCCCATTGGCACGGGCGACGACCCGGCAATACTTGGAAAAGAGTTCTACCTTTATTACACGCAATTCCGAGGACCGTGGCCCGGCGCACAATCCGTAAAGCGATTCACCATCTCGTGCCAGTGAAGGGTAGCGACCCCGTCACGTCAACTTTCAGGACCGCCTTTTCTAGAATAGATCGAAAGCCTGACGCTTTGTAGACCTGATGAGGTGGGGTCCGGTGTGGACGATTCCGTCGTAGCGTCGGCGAACCGGAAGCTGTCCAGAAAACGGGCTTGGAGGAGATCAATGGCAATGTCCGCGAAGAGGACTTCTGGCCCGGATAACTTCCGGATTGCCCGTCATCCGCCCACGATGGGCGGCGAACGTCAATGGAGCTTCCAACTTCCAACAACCGGTCTTCCGGCCCGACTTCGGCTCGAAGTCACACTTGCGATGGTCACTCTACCGGTCTCCGTCAAACTGGCAAAGAATTTCGGGCCTGCATCAGGAGTTTGGGCGGCGTTTTAAGGCCCGCACAACGGCGCAGAAGATTGTGAAAGCACAGCCTATCGGTAAATACAGGTTTAGCCAGTGCCAAGCAAGTGGTTGGACCAAAACAACAATGGTTGCAAGCAAGACACTCAGACTCCCGCATAACTTTGATTTCTCAAAGAATAGGGAGTACACAGCACTAAGGATCGAAGGCGGAAAAAGAAAAAGAAGGATAGAAAACGCTCTTCTAATACTTCTAATGGATGGTTCTGCCCCACCAAAGGATGTGGCTAAAGGGAGGAGGATCACACCGAGCACAACAAGAAGTAAGCTGATTGCGCCTAGCGGCGCGTCACGGAACCGCAATGATAACCAGTTCCTCATTTGCAGAAAAGTCGACACAAAGCGCGAAGTTTGGCGGCGAGGCTGTTTATAGGGACTGAACCTTTCGAGGACGCCGTACACGACGCTGCCATCTATCGGAAACCGCGCGCTGGGGATGCCGAAAGATCACGTCGTTTCCTTCTGCTACTGGCCTTCTTTTTGGCGTTTTCGCGGACAATACGTATTGCCGAGAATGCAAGGAATGCTACAAAGGCAAACCACAACACAAGTAGAACAACCTCAAAGACACGCTCTCCTTGATCTAAGAAGCGGTCCCATGGAAATGAAAATACTGCCTTGATAAGGAAGCGAGATTGGTCTCCAGACACTCCATTGATGTAAACCGGAGTGCCGGATACTGAGAACCCTATCTTTAGACTTAGGCAGCCATCTTTCGGATGTTCAAGGCTATCTTTCGGCCAATTCCTGAAGGAGCGCGGACGCTGCGATGAACCTGCGTACCCTATCAGCTCTGGCTATCCGGCACTGCTCCGCGCCGTGTGCTGGACCAGACGAGGTTTGAACTTGGATCTCCGGGAAGGACCAAGACCCTCGCCCGCCTTGTTCCCTTACACCACCCGGCCCTAGTCCACGTGCTCACCCACCTCGAACCCTTCTTCGGCCATGGGCAGCACGTCGCGCTCGCCTGCTACCCACACATAAAGCGTCGGCAGCAGGAAGATACTCATGATGAGCGCAGCGATGAGACCTCCGACGATAACGATCGCGAACGGGCGCTGAGAGTCGGAACCAATGGCGTGCGAAAGCGCGGCCGGCAGCAGTCCCAAAGTCGCCACCAGCATCGTCATCATGATGGGCCGCAGCCTTAACACGGCCCCCTCCACGGCAGCGTCCTCAATGGTGAAGCGCCGTCCTCGAAGCTGATTGATGTATTCCAGCATGATGACTCCGGTTTGCACGCACACACCGAACAGCGCGAGGAAGCCCACGCCGGACGAAACACTGAAATTGGTGCCGGTGATCAAAAGAGCAAGCAGGCCGCCAATGGGTGCGATGGCAATGTTAGCCATAATCAACGCAGCCCATTTGAAGGATTTGAACATCGTATAAAGGAGAATAAAGATGATGAGGATGGTGATTGGGAGTACGATAAGCAGCCGCGCGTTGGCTCTCTTCTGGCTTGCGTATTCTCCCTCCCAATCGAGGCTGTAGCCGGTGGACAACTTGACCTGGTCGTTAACCTTTTTTATCGCCTCTTCCACAGTGCTGCCCAGGTCGCGGCCCCGGACACTATATTTGATGGCAACATAGCGCCGATTGCCCTCGCGATAGACTTCCGATGCGCCATCCGTCACCACGATCTTGCAGAGCTGCGCGAGCGATACCCGTTCCCCGGAAGGCGATAGCAGACGAATGTTCTCGATCGCTTCTTTTGTATCTCGGTATTTCGGCAGATAGCGCATCGTCATGTCGTATCGCGCCTCCCCCTTGAGGACCTGGGTGAGCGCTGTCCCTCCCACAGCGGTCTGAACCGCATCCTGCACGTCCGCGACGTTGATCTGGTAACGAGCGGCCGCATCGCGGTCCACAGCCACGTTCAGATTGGGCTGGCCCAGCACGCGAAAGACTCCGAGATCCTCAACCCCTTTGATCCCTCGCATGATATTGACGATCTCATCGCTCTTTGCCTCGAGAACTTTCAAATCGTCGCCATAGATCTTCGTGGCCAGCGCGCCTTTCACTCCACTAACGGCCTCTTCCATGTTGTCTTCGATAGGCTGGGAAAATCCCCAGACGGCACCTGGAATTTTGTCGAGTTCGCGATTCATCGCGGCGATCAGTTCGTCCTTGTTTTGATGAAAGACAGGCCGCCAGCCTTCTTTCTCCTTCAGGTCAACAAAGAATTCGACGTTAAAAAAACCAGTCGTATCCGTCCCGTCATCGGGTCGCCCCACCTGGCTCGTACATTGCGGGACCTCGGGGAAGGAGCAAAGCAGGAGGCGGGCCTGGTTCGCCACCCGGATGCCCTCGTCCGGTCCGGTGCTGGGCGCAAGCGTGCCGCGCACCCAAAGCGCACCTTCGTCCAGGTGAGGCAGAAATTCGGAACCGATGGCGCCGCTGAAGGCGAGGTAGCCGCCCACGGCCATCAGAAGCCCGACCACACCGACGGTAATCGCACGATGGCGAATGGCCCACCGAACCGCAACGCGATACCGCTCAATCACGAAGTGCATGATCGGATTGTGCCATTCGGCAGCCCCCTTCGCGAAGGCGAAACTCGCCAGCACAGGCGCGATCAGAATCGAAAAAATCAAAGCCCCAAGCAGCGCAAACGCCACGGTCCAAGCCATGGGATGAAAAAGCCGGCCTTCAACACGCTGGAGAGTAAAGATAGGCAAGTAAGCGGTGATGATGATGGCGATTGCGTAAAACACCGGGCGCTGAACTTCATGTGAGGCCGCGCCGATCTTCTCCGTGGGTGTCGCGATGCCATTCTTGGAGCCGAGGTGGCGTACGATGTTTTCCACCATCACCACCGCGCCATCGACAACCATGCCAAAGTCCAACGCACCCAGAGACAGAAGGTTTGCCGGGATGTGCCGCAAGTCCAAACAAATCGAGGCAAACAACAGCGAAAACGGAATCGTCGCCGCAACAATAAGCGCGCCCCGCACATTGCCGAGGAATATAAACAGGATGATCGATACCAGGATCATTCCTTCCGTCAGGTTGTGCAGGACGGTATGACTGGTGAACTGAACCAGATCGCTGATCGATGAAGGGAACAACCTTCACTCCCGGAGGCAAAATATGGTCGTTCAGTTCCTCCACTTTCTTGTGAATTCCTTGCAGCGCCGTATCCGCTGCTGCGCCTTTCCGCAACAGCACGATGCCTGACACCACATCGTCGTTATCGACGATCTTTCCGTTCTCCCGGTGAATGGCTTTGGCAAACTGTCCGAGCCGGATCTTTGGACCTTGCGAAACCACGGCAATGTCCTTCACCCGGAGCGGCGTGCCATTCTTGGTCATGATGACCGTCCGTTCGATGTCCTGGGCACGGTCCACTAATCCCACGGAGCGCACGTTGATCTGCTGCAGACCTTCTTGTATGAAGCTTCCGCCCGCATTCACGTTGTTATTGGTGAGTTGCTGCTCGACCTGGGCCAGGCTCAGGCCATAAGCGACGAGTTTGTTGGGGTCAACGCGAACCTGGTATTCGCGCGTGGGGCCGCCGAAACTGGCCACGTCGACAATGTCTGGCACGGCTTTGAAATTCTTCTCGATGACCCAGTCCTCGAGGGACTTCAACTCCATCGAGTCATAAGCCGGATTGGTGCTGCGCAGCGTGAAGAAATAGATCTGGCCGACTGGGCTCCAGTCCGTGCCCATTTGCGGCACCACGCCCTGCGGCAGGGTGACTTGCGCTAACCGTTCCAGAACCCGCTCCCGGTTCCAGTCGTTATCCGATTCGTCGTCGAAAATCAGCTTCAAGTCGGAAAGTCCGAAGAGCGAGAACGAACGCAGATGCACCACATGCGGGATGCCGTTCATCACGACTTCTATCGGAATCGTGACTTGCTGTTCGATTTGTTCCGCCGAAATCCCCGGCCATTGCGTAATGATCTCAACGTAGTTGTCGGCTACATCGGGATAGGCCTCAATGGGCAGCCGCTTGAACGAAACGATCCCCCCGGCGAAAAGGATCAACGCCAGAGCCAGGACGAGGAGCCGGTTATTCAGAGCGAAATCGACGATTCGGCGAATCATTTCATTGCTCCATGGTGTTTTGCAGTGGCAAAGCGTTTGAGACTACTCGATCTCCAGGCTTGATCCCTGAAACAACCTCCTGCACGTTGCCGGGCAGGCTGTTTCCCGTGACTACTTCCAGCCGCTTGAAATGTCCGGCGCTTATCGGCATATAGACCCACTCTCGGTCATGCGAGTGCAGAATGGCGCTAGCTGGAACTGCTGCCCGCATTTCCGCTTGCTTGCCGTAGAAGGTCGCGGTAACGAACATGCCAACCCGCATCGATCCTGGATTTGGCACTTCGAGCCGCACCTTCGCAGTGCGGAGGCTGGGATCGAGAACCGGCAGGATGTTATCGATCCGCCCTTTGAAGACCCGGTTAGGGTAGGCGTTCAGGCGGATATCCGCATATTCGCCGACGTGTACGGCGTCGAGATCATTTTCGTAAACATCGCAGATGATCCAGACATACGAAAGATCAGAGATCGTGAAGGGATTGGGAGAGCCCAACCCTTGCACGCCCGACGAGTTTGTAACTTGCTGGTCGGTGATCACACCCGATGTGGGAGCGAAAATGTCGACAATCGCTGAAGGATGGTCTTTATCAATGCCCAGCAGTCGCAGGTGCTCGCTTGCCGCCCGCAGATCCTCGGCCGCATCTTGCTCGGCAGTTTGCGCGATTTCGAGCGCGCTTTTGGCCACTGCGCCCTTCTCAAAAAGAATCTGGGCGCGGTCCAGTTGCACCTTCGCGAGCCTCTCGTCGTTCACGGCCTTCAAATACATCTGATAAGCTCCGGACACGTCGTTGCTCTGAACCCTCAGCAATAATTGCCCCTTCTTTACCACATCGCCCAGCCTGGCCTTAATTTCCACAACTCGTCCTGCGGCTACCGAGATCACTGGCACAGCGCGCGAGATATCGGGCTGCACCACGCCGGTGACATTCAACGCAGGCGCCGCCCTATGCTCAACCGCCGTCACCAACGGAAACTGTTCCGGGTGATCCACCTTGAAATTGTTTGCGTCCAGATCAGGCTCCACGGTTGCCGGAGGCGGCGCCTCGGCCTTCGGGTCCGCCTTGCCTTCATTGCAGCCCGCAAGGAAAGAGGCAAGAGCCAGGCACAGAGCAACGCCGGCCAAACATTCAAAGCATCGGTTTTTCATTGGATCTCCTCCCGGCCCACGGCCATATTCAATTGGGCGGCAGCTGTGAAGTACGAGCCGACCAAGTTCACATAGTTCAACTGCACGCTGCGGTACTCCGCCTGTGCATTCAGGAAATCCAGCAGCGACGCCCCGCCATGCTGGTAGGAAAACGCAATCGTGTCCCGCACCCGAACAGACTGCTGCAGGTACTTGGCCTTGTAAGGGCGGAGCAGAGTCAGATTGCTTTCGAGCGCGGCGTAGCTGGAATCGACGTCGCTGAAGACTTGCGCTTCGGCGGCGTCGCGCAATCTCTCATTGCGCGTGATATCAAGTTGCGTCCGCAGTTTTTCTCCTTGGTTGCGGTCGAAGATTCGCAATGGGATGCTGACACTGATGCCGACCGTATTTATGCCAAACCGGTTGTTGTTGGATGAGTTGTGCGTATACCATGCGCTCCAGGTCGGATCGGTTGAGCCATTGGCAATCGCGAGTTTGTGATCGGTTTGGGCTTTGTCCACGGCTTGGACGGCTGCCTTCAAGTCCGGTCGTATGTCCAGAGCAATCTTCCGGAACTCGTCGCGCGGCAGGAGTTGGTCGTTGAAGTCGTATGGCCCAGTCACGTCGATTTGTTCAATCGGAGTTCGGTCATTTAGCAGCGTGAGCAGTTGGATCTTCGCATTTTCCAGGCTCTCCTCGGCAGCTTGCAAATCCGATTCATATTGCACTCGCTGCAACTCCAATCGGTCGAGATCGATCTGCGCGATGTCGCCGGCATTGAAACGATCTCTGCTGATATCGAGCACGTGATCGTAATAGGCAAGATCGTCTTTTGCCAGTTGGAATACCGCTTTCGCCTGCAGCGCTGTCACAAATGCGCTGCGCAAGTTGAAGAGCATGGTTCTTTCCAAGTCGGCGTGGCTCGATTCGGCAATCAGCGTCCCCTTTTTCGCGCTCTCCAGGCGTAATTCCCGCTTGTGCCACCGCTCGTGCAGATAGCTAATGCTGGGCGACTCAAAAGTGCCAGCGAACGGTCGCCAGACGCCTGTATCAGGAGCGATTTGGGTCCCGTCAGCCGACAGAGCGAAGGTCGGGTTCGGGCGTAGGAAAGCGGTGATCTCCTGCGCCTTCGACTCGTCGATATTCAGCTTGTCTGCCAGCAATGTCGGGTTTGTGGCTTCGAACTTGTCTCGAACCTGCTGCCAGGTAAAGCTCTGCTGTTGAGCGTGTGCGCTCTTTGCGAGAGGGCCTGCGATCAACAACACTAGGAAAAAGAGCTTGATCGATCGCAGGCTGGCTAGCTTTGCGGGAGCCGTCCTTACCGCCGTGGCCGATGTGGCCATCCGCGCGTCGTGCTTACGGACTGCGGATGAATCGGCTTTAGCGGTCAGGAATATCCCTTGCGTTACCGAGGATGTTGGATGATGAAGGGTCATTCGATTTCAGCAATGCTCACGAAGGGGTCTGGAGTGATGGCATTACTGGATGCGGCAGTAAGTATTGTGCAAGCCATTGTGCACGAAGGGGAATCCTATCTTTGAGGCTCCAACACTATCTTTCGGAGAGCCGACAGCCTATCTTTTGGCTAGTTCTTGACAAGCCAGTTTTATGGAACGCGAAGATGGCGCACCATTAGAGTAGCCATGAAAGATCCTCTGTCCATCTACGCAGCGGCCAACCGGACCAGACTGATCGTTGTTGCCGGTCTCTTGATATCAGCAATCGCGGTGGTCGACTGGGCGACGAAGCCCTACATCTCCCTGGGATTCCTTTATCTATTTCCCATCATGATTCTCGGTGGATTCCTGTCAAGGATTCAGATTTTAGGGGTTGCGCTGGTTTGTGCAGTTCTGCAGGAAGCGTTCAGCAATTTGCCTGAAAATGAAGCTGTGGTCCGCTTGCTGTTTAGCTCAGCAGGATTTGTCGGTACAGGACTGTTTATTTCGGAGCTGATCCGCAATCGCCGAATTGCGATGACGCACGTTGAAGAACTCGAAGGGCAGATCAAGCTACGCGAGGACGCCGAGGAGCAATTGCGTTCCCTAGTCGAAAGCAGTCCAGCTGCGATCGTCACCATTGATTCGGGCGGCAGTGTTCTGCTGGCGAACGAGGCGGCCCAACACCTGCTCGCACCAGGTGGGGCGCCCCTGCAAGGTCAGGCGATCAGCTCATATCTCCCGTCTCTGCAGACCGTGATCAAAACTCAGCCTTCGCGCTCATTTCGAACCGCCTTGCAATGCACAGGCCAAAGGAATGACGGGGAAGTTTTTCTAGCCGGTGTTTGGTTTTCCACCTACAGCACAATATCCGGCCCCCGCCTGGCGGCCATTGTTGTCGATCTTTCTGAAGACCTGCGTAATCGCGAGGATCTCAGCCTAAACTATCTGTTGAAGAACACGAGAATTCTGATGAGCGCTGTGGCACATGAAATTCGGAACCTATGTGGTGCAGTTCTTGTAGTGCACAAGAACCTTTCCCAAGTTAAGGAGCTTGAATCTAACGAGGACTATAAGGCTTTGGGAGGCTTGATCCAGAGCCTGGAAAGAGTATCGGCATTGGAGCTGGGTTCTACCACTCAGAATGGTGAGGTGGTTGAACTAACATCTGTGCTGGACGAATTCCGGATACTGATCGAAGCTGCCTATCACGAATCGAAGATCGAGGTGCAGTGGCACATTGAGGAGCCACTGCCTCTGGTTTGGGCCGACCGGTACGGACTGATTCAGGTCTTCTTGAACCTGGCCAAGAACAGCCACCGGGCCATGACCGCTACGGAAAGGAAGCGACTTCGAATCTCTGCACGACGGGATGGGGGGACGGTCGTAATTAGATTCGAGGACACAGGAACGGGCATCGCTGCACCAGAAAATCTCTTCCGGCCGTTCTTGCCAGGTGCCCAGTCCACTGGTCTCGGACTGTACGTCTCGCGCGCGATCATGCGCAGCTTTGGAGGCGAACTTGGCTACGAGCCCAGTTCGGAAGGTTGCTGCTTCGCTGTGGTGTTGCCTTTGCGGGGCGCAGCGGAGGAGGCAGTAAGTGCCTGATATCGCAGAAAAGACAGTCCACATCTTGTTGTTGGACGATCATGCGCTCTTCCGGGAAAGTTAAGGTCGACTCCTGGCCGCAGAGCCCGGATTCCACGTTGCTGCTCACTGCGGGACGATTGAAGAAGCTCTGCAAGTCTTGAAACAGAAACCCATTGACATGGTACTCCTCGACTTCGATCTCGGCGGGCACGATGGCACAGAGTTTGTGCGACTGGCAGCGACACAAGGATTCAAGGGAAAGATTCTGGTCGTGACTGCAGGCGTGGATCAAGGAGCGGCAACCGAATTGATCCGCTCTGGGATTTCGGGGGTTTTCCTGAAGCGTGACTCTGCCGCTTTACTTGCACAAGGAATCCGTGACGTGATGGCTGGCAAGGTGTGGCTCGACCAGGAGCAACTGCAGAGCGCCCTGAGGACTGAGGTCGTAACCCCACAGGACAATCGAACACGGCGATTCACCGAACGAGAACAGCAGGTACTCTCCTGCGTATTCGAGGGTCTTGCGAATAAAGAAATTGCGGTGCGAATCGGAGTGTCGGAGAGCTCAGTCAAAGCCACACTTCAGCAACTCTTTTCCAAGACTGGAGTCCGGACGCGCAGTCAATTGGTGCGTATCGTCTTGGAACAACATCGGGATCAGCTCTAGTGCCGCAAGCCGCGGGAGGATCGGGCATGGCACACAGGGAACTACGACGGAGCGTTTTGCCACTGGTCCTGCTTGCAACCGTTGTCCTGGCGGCGACCGGATACGGAAACAGTTCAGCGCCTCGCCCAGTTCGTCAAATGAAGGTCAGCAGGTCGGAAAGATCCTCAGTGTACGAAGAGTCTTGGAAAACCGCTATTTTGTGAGCCGCTATCCCCGAATTCACTATTACCTGCTTTATTTTGCAGTTCGTACTTCCAACCAGTCATATTGCGCTGAGTACGAAACTCCTGTCCTTGATGAGATCGATGATCTGTTTTCCGCCAAGGACAAAGATGTCGACTTTGTGCTCAAAGGCAAGAGCCTGACGCTGAAAACACCGAAGGGTCGGAAGTTCAAGGCTAAGTTAGTAGAATAAAAGCAGTGTTAACTGCATGGGGCACATACTCCGCGGCGTCTGCTTGCAGCCCTGACCTTCCTCTCGTGTGAATGCTTCGCCTTTCGGACATGTCCCTGCGCAACATTGGCCTAAATAGACTGTCAATCGAAGCGACGGCCGCTATGCGCTGCATCCCAGTGGTCGAGTAGTCGGCAAACCTTCCCTTACCGGATTATGGACGGGTTGTCCGTCACTCGGGTGCAATCCTCGTCTCGATCACCAGACGGATCCCGGACTCACCGGCGCGCACGGCTTGATCGCGACAATTCTCGAACCAAATGCTGAAAATCGGGGGACAGTTTGCAGTCAATCGAGACGCTCTCTCCCGAGTGCGGATGGACAAACTGAAGATACGCGGCATGAAGAGCCACGCGAGCAATTAGCTGCTCCGACAATTCCGCCCGGTGGTATTTTCTACCTCCGATAACCGGGTGGCTGATCGCCGAAAATTGCGCTCGGATCTGATTCTGCAACCCTGTCACCAGTTCAACCCGGACGAGCGAGGCATCCGCAAAAAGGCGCTCGACGGAATATCGAAGTTCGGCACGAGCCGCCTGGGGGTCTCTCGCCGTGCGCAACTGTTGAAACATTCCTTCACGTCGAAAATAGTGCACGAGCGTCCCTGCCTCAAGATCGAGACGGCCGCGGAGTACCGCGAGATACTGCCTTAAGGGAGTATGGTCGAGAAACTGTCGCACCAGCGCATCTCGATCCGGACTGGTCTTCGCAAACAGCAGAGCTCCGGAGGCAAAAACGATCGATGCGATACGAGACCAAGGCTCGTTGTCTCGTCAGCTTGAGGTTTGCGACAAGCAGAGACAAAGCGGTCGGAGTATCGAAGCCCTTAATCGGCACAGCCAGAAGTCCGGCCGGTTTGTCGAGAACGACCACGGCATCGTCTTCGTAAAGCACGGAAAGCACCCGGGAGAAATGAGGCCGGCGCCGGTCTTCGTGGGCCGAAACCCGATCCGGCTTTCCTGCACGGTTGCGAGCCTTTCACGGAATTTTCTTCATTGGCTAGGTGCCTGACGATCAGGCCATTATCAAACCATTCCGCCTATATCGCAAACACGAAGGTCGCTTCCGAGTGGCCTGTGAGAACAATCCCCAGAAGTGTCGCTAATCGCGCGCGACGGAGGTCACTTGTACCTGGAGGCGACTGTCCGGTCACTACGTGCGCCGTTGCTTGCTATCATGTACGTCTCCTATGGTTGCGCCTTTGGCCGATGTTGCAGAGCGTAGGGACTCCGGCAAATCCTGCCGGCAGGTTCTCCGTCGTGTTGACCAATGTCACTGGAAGCCGCCGAGCACCCGGCACGATCCAGTCGAGCTGCTGGTCGATGCTTGCCGCGACCGGCTGCCAGAACTTCTGCCCATCAAGTGGGCACGCATGGTAGCTTCGCCCTTCGGCTTTTTCCGCGGCGCGGTGCCGCTGATGGCGGCCGACTTGGCCTCGCTCCCCACCACCGGCATCACCGTTCAGATTTGCGGGGATGCGCACGTACGCAATCTTGGCGCTTTCGCCTCGCCCACGGGCGCTTTGGTGTTTGACATCAACGACTTCGACGAAACCATGCCCGGTCCGTGGGAGTGGGACGTCAAGCGGCTGGCCACCAGCCTCGTCCTCAGTGGTCGAGAAGCTGGCCAGTCCTCCGGCGCATGCAAGGAGGCCGTCGAAAACTTCGTGGCTGAATATCGCAAGTCGGTCAACCACTGTTCCAAGCTGACGGTACTGGAGAGTGCGCGCTACACCGTGCAGCGGCACATGGAGGCGGGACCCCTCCTAGAACTGCTCAAGAAGGCCGAGCGTGCCACGCCGCAGCACACTCTGGAGAAGCTCACCGAGAGCCGCGACGGCGGGCGGCATTTCAAGGAGGAAAAGCCACTTCTGACGGGGGTTTCCGCCAAAACCCGCCGCGACGTGCTGACCGCGCTGGAGGGCTATGGCGACACGCTTTCGCGCGAACGGCACCACTTTTTCGAACGCTACCTGCCTGTGGACGTCGCGTTTAAAGTCGTAGGAACGGGCAGCGTTGGCACACGCGACTACATCATCCTGTGCTTTGGCAACGGGAGCGAAGACCCGCTTTTCTTGCAAATGAAGGAAGAGCCGCCTTCCGCTTACGCGCACTATCTCAAGGCTCAGATCCCGCGCAACCACGGGGAACGCGTCGTGCAGGGACAGCGGCTGATGCAGGCGCAGTCGGACATTTTTCTTGGCTGGACCAAAATGGACGGACGCGACTATCTTGTGCGCCAACTCGCCGATCACAAGAGCGCCATCGACGCCGAAGATCTCAAAGGTTGCGGTTTGACCGAATACGCTAAGATGTGCGGCGAGGTGCTGGGCAAAGGACACGCGCGCTCTGGTGACGCCTGCGTGTTGGATGGCTATTGTGGTGACGACGAAAAACTCGACAACGCCATAGATGAATTCGCCGTCGCCTATGCCGACCAAAGTACGGCCGACTACGAGTTGTTCACGAGTGCAGTGAAGAGGGGGCGACTCGCAATCGCAAAAGGCGTGGACTGATGATCCGATCGCTCAGCATGATCTTCTTGGCCTTGACTACCGGAACGCTATCCGCCAAGGCACCAGCCACGGCGATCTTCGTACCGAGGCGCTCTGATCAGGAGACTCCATTTGACGTCCGACCGGAACCACGTTAAGCTGCGCCGGGTGATCTCACAATGCCGAATCATCTTCCTGCTCGCTACTTCGAAATTGGCTGCCGGATTCCCAAGGAATATTTCTGGGTGATCGGCTGGGGAGAGAGCGTTGTCGGAACCGAGATCGGATCGTATGACGCAGCCCTGCACATGGCCGGCATCGAGAATTACAACGTAATGCTTTACACCTCCGTGCTGCCGCCCGAAACGGTCGAGCTCTCACACTTGCCTGACATCCACCATGGCTCCGTGCTCGAGGGAATCATCGCTGTTCAGCATACCGACAAGTCCGGAACACGGATCACAGCGGGCCTACTTTTGGCCAAGGTCTATCGCAATTCAGACGGCTCTTACCTGGGCGGTTTTGCGTGCGAGTATGCCGGCAACGGATCGGTCGAAGAAGCAGAAGCCAATCTACGAGAAGCGATGCAGCAGCTTTTTGCGCGGCGTTATCAAACAAGGTTCTACAAACTCGAGATTGGGAAATCGGTCGTTCGGACGTACACGCCGGAAAGATCGTTCGGGAGCATTCTCGTCGGCATCGGCTTCGCCAGTTACCTTGTGCCGGTATTGAAACCCGCAGTGGAGGTAACCCCTTCCCACAAGGACAAGTCGCACGTGAAATATGCGACCAGATGAGTAAGCCAGTATCGAGTTTCCTGTTATTCCGCGCCCCAGATTCCACGCAGGGCGCGTTCTGCGTGTATTGTCGGCAAGCAGGAAGTAATCGGTTACTTCCTGTTTGCCCGTCATCCAGGTGCGATCTGCTGTCTGAACGGCTGAACTTATTTGTCCGCAATGCTTTCCACCAGTACACTCTTATGGGGCGTGGGGGGGCAGACTATGGGAAAGCTGGGCAGGCTTCTTCGTTTTAGGCTGTACAGTTCGTGGACGTTAAGTTTCTTACTTGGCGTTGCGAGTTGTTTCTCTCTTGTACCTGGTGCTTTGTTCTTCGCCGAACCATCGGCCGCGCAGACTCTCACGCCGCCGCAGTACCCCGCCTTGCCGAGTGAAACGCCCACGGAAATCCAGCCCGTCACTGGTAGTTTCGATTACGCCAGGCGCGAGGTGATGATCCCCATGCGCGACAGGGTGAAGCTGCACACGGTCATGCTGGTGCCGAAGGGCTCCAAGAACGCGCCGATTCTGTTGACACGCACTCCCTATAACGCCGACGAGCTTACTACGCATATCAATAGCTCGCACCTTGGGCCGAACCTTTATGGCTATGACAACGCGACCAACGTAATACTCGAAGGCGGCTACATACGTGTGATTCAGGATATTCGCGGCAAGTATGGCTCCGAGGGCGACTATGTAATGAATCGACCGCTGCACGGGCCGCAGAATCCGACACCAGTCGATCATGCTACCGACACCTACGACACCATCGACTGGCTGGTGAAGAACACGCCGGAGAGCAACGGAAAGGTGGGCATTCTGGGGATCTCGTACGACGGCTTTACGCCGCTGATGGCGTTAGTCAATCCACACCCGGCGCTGAAGGTGTCTGTGGCGATGAATCCGATGGTCGACGGATGGATGGGCGATGATTGGTTCCATAACGGCGCCTTCCGCGAACAGAACATGTCGTACATCTATGAACAGGTAGTGACGCGCAAGAACCAAGCCAAATGGTGGCGAAGTCACTTCGACGACTATGACGAGTTCATAGCGGCTGGATCGGCGGGGGAGTTGGGACGGCAACATGGGTTGGAGCAGAGCGGATTCTGGCGGAAGGTGATCGAGCATCCCAGTTATGACGCGTTCTGGCAGGATCAGGCGATGGATCGAATCCTTGGCGGGCAGCCGCTGAAAGTCCCGGTGATGCTGGTGCACAGCTTGTGGGATCAGGAAGATATCTATGGTGCGATAGCCGTATATAAGGCCATCAAACCGAAAGACACGAACAATGACAAAGTATTTTTGGTGATGGGCCCGTGGCATCATGGCCAGGAAATTGAGGATGCCAGCACGCTGGGCACGCTGAAATTCAGTAGCGATACGGGGCTTTATTTTCAGCGGGAAATTCTGCGCCCGTTTTTGGATCATTACTTGAAAGATGACGCGCCTGCTGCGGACGTTCCGCCGGTGAGTGCGTTTGAGACGGGCACCAATAAATGGCTCAAGCTTCCAGAATGGCCGGCGGGATGTGTGAGTGGTTGCACGGTTCGAGCCACGCCGCTGTATCTTAGCGATGGAATGAAGCTGGGCTTCTCAACGCCGCAAGCAGGTGGAAAAGCTTTTGAGGAGTACGTTTCCGACCCGGCGAAGCCAGTTCCCTACCGGGCGCGACCAATTCAACCGATGGGCTACGGCAATGGAATGACGTGGTCGGAGTGGCTGGTTGACGATCAGCGGGAAGCTTCAGGCCGTCCTGATGTGCTCACGTTTGTGACGGATGTGCTGAGTGCGCCGATGAAGATCAGCGGACAGCCGATCGCCAATCTCGTAGCTTCGACGACCGGAACTGACTCGGACTGGGTGGTCAAGCTGATTGATGTATATCCCGACGAAGTCGCGGGGCAGCCGGAAATGGGTGGATTTCAGCTGATGATCTCCGCGGACATTTTTCGCGGGCGCTATCGCGACAACCTGGAGACGGCGAAGCCAATCGCGGCTGGGCAACCGCTGCTGTATAAGTTCGCCATGCCCACAGCGAATCACGTGTTTCTAACGGGACATCGCATGATGGTGCAGGTTCAGTCAAGTTGGTTCCCGCTGTATGACCGAAATCCGCAGACGTTTGTGCCGAATATTTTCTGGGCCAAGCCGAAAGACTTTCGGAGCGCGGTGCAGCGCGTGTATCACACGCCTGGTGAAGCGAGCTTCATCGAGTTGCCTCTGCTCACGATGCGTTGAGGCGGGTTCGGATGAATCCCCAGTGGAAGGGGGAGTCTGATTGCCGTCGAAATCCCGTTCTTACTCTAAACTTCCCCAGCAATGTGTCCCGGGCTTTCGGGTGAATCAGTATCCGCTTGTCCGTGTAATTCCCGGGTTGTCGGCTAACCTTACC
>Ga0073928_10004453_pt1 | contig 20731 bp, 21 predicted proteins | sample PaiPotPPA55metaG_FD_76969 | JGI IMG/M metagenome (GOLD analysis project Ga0073928, IMG submission 76969) | Iron sulfur acid spring bacterial and archeal communities from Banff, Canada, to study Microbial Dark Matter (Phase II) - Paint Pots PPA... ...
AAACATTCGCGGCGGCGGCGAATTCGGCGACGAGTGGCATCGCGCCGGCATGCTCGAGCGCAAGCAGAACGTGTTCGACGATTTCATTGCCGCCGTCGACTACCTCGGTGTGAGCGGGCTTGCCGACCCCGCGCGGATCGGGATCTTCGGCGGTAGCAACGGCGGGTTGCTGGTCGCGGCCGTTGCGACGCAGCGGCCCGACCTCGTTCGCGCGGTCGCTTGCGCGGTTCCGCTCACCGACATGCTGCGCTTTCACCACTACCTGATCGCGCGCTTGTGGATCGCCGAATACGGCGATCCCGAGGTACCCGAAGATGCCGCCATCCTGCGCGCCTACTCGCCATATCATCGCGTGCGCGACGGCATCGCGTACCCCGCGATGCTGATTCAAACCGCCGAATCCGATACCCGCGTCGACCCGATGCACGCCCGTAAGTTCGCGGCGCGCGTCCAAGCCGCGACGGGCGGAACGGCCCCGATCCTGCTCTGCATCGAACCCAAGGCCGGCCACGGGGTCGGCAAGCCGCGCTCGAAGATCGTAGCGGAGCTGGCCGACCGGTGGGCGTTTCTCATGCGGGAACTCGGGGCAGAACGTCCCACAGGCGAGGCGGCTCAGGCGGTAGCCCGCAACTCTTTGCCCGAATAGGGTGTGGAGAGCCTCAGGGCGGCGGCGCCCCGACGATTCGGCGAGCAGATTGCGGGGCGCAACCAATGATCACACCGGCACGCGAACCTCTGACTCCGATCGGCGAACGCCTGCTGCTGTACCGCGTTCCCCAGCCCGTGTCGACCGCGGGATTCGCGCAGGACGTCCGCGGCGGTCTCACCGTCGCGCGCAAGAGCTTGCCGCCGAAGTATTTCTACGACGACTTGGGTTCGGCGCTCTTCGAAGCGATCTGCGAGCTTCCGGAATACTACCTGACGCGCGCCGAGGCGGAGATCCTCGAGACGTACGCGGCGGAGATGATCGCGGCGCTCCCGGGCCCGCTCGAACTCGTCGAATTCGGCAGCGGCAGCGCTCGTAAGACGAAGCTCCTCATCGGAGCGGCGATCGAAGCGCAGGGCAGCATCGATTATCATCCGATCGACATTTCCGCCAACGCCTTGATCGCTTCGGCATCCGGATTGGTCGCGGAGTTTCCCGAACTCAACGTGAAAGCGTTCGCGAGCGACTACTTCGAGGTGCTCGAATCGGCGCGGCTCCGCACGTACAACCGCGTGCTCGCGCTGTTCTTGGGCTCGAACGTCGGCAATTACGAGCCGGCGGCCGCAATGAGCTTGCTGCGCGCAATGTCGGCGTCGTTCAAGCCGGGTGATGGGTTGCTGCTCGGGACCGACCTCAAGAAGGATCCGGCGGTGCTCGAACGCGCGTACAACGACGCGACCGGCGTGACCGCAGCGTTCGACAAGAACGTGCTCGGGCGCATCAATCGCGAATTGGGCGGCCACTTCGATCTCGACGCGTTCGAACACGTCGCGCGCTACGACCGTGCCCGTGGCGTCGTCGACTCGTTCTTGGTGGCACGGCGCGGCATGCGCGTTCCGATCGACGACCTCGGACTCGACGTTGGGCTGAATGCCGCCGAGACGATCCACACCGAATCGTCGTACAAGTTCGATGCCGGCGACGTCGCGGCGCTCGCCGCCGCCGCGGGCTTTCGCGTCGAGCGGACGTGGACCGATCGCGCCGGCCGGTTCGCCGTTTCGTTGCTCGTCATCTCGTAGCTTTGGGTCGCCCCGGTGACGAAGATCGGCATAACCTGCGCCGAGCCGCATGATGCATCGGGTGCGATTCACGCTGACGTCGCGCAGTACGTCGCCGCCGTCCGCCGGGCAGGCGCCGAAGCGGTGTTGCTCGCGAACGACGCTGCGGTTGAAGACGTGCTCGCGTCGGTCGGCGGCATCATCCTCAGCGGCGGCGCCGACGTGGATCCCGACCGTTACGGCGGCCGGCGCGACCACGCACGGTCGCAAGCCGGCCGGTATCGCGCCGACCGCGACGACTTTGAGATCGCACTCGTTCGCGAAACGCGAGCGCGGGGAGTACCGACGCTGTGCATCTGCCGTGGTGTTCAGGCCGCCAACGTTGCGTTCGGCGGCACGCTGATCGAGGACGTGCGCGAAGAGTTCGGCGAGCGATACACGATCCACCATCGGCAGACCTATGAGGATGGGCTCGACCGCGCCGACTACGCGCCCGATCACGACGTCGTGCTCGCCGCCGAGAGTCTCGTCGCGCGCGTCTGCGGCGCGACGACGTTCCGTACGAATTCGATGCACCACCAAGCCCTGCGTGCGCTCGGCGAGGGGCTCGTAGCCGTCGGCCATACGAGCGACGGCGTGATCGAAGCGGTCGACGCGACGTTCGCCCATCCGTTCTTCCTCGGCGTTCAATGGCACCCCGAAGAACTCGACGACGACCCGAGCCGGCGGCTGTTCGCGGAACTCGTGGCAGCGGCGCGCCAGCACGTGATACGGTCCGCGGCGGCGGCCGGGTGAGCGCGGTCACAGCGCGCCGCTGCCAGCCAGCGGCGCGGCACACACTCCTTACAAAAGTATAAACTGAATCCCGGGCCGACCGACCATCTTCTATGATGGGGCCCGCATCCGGAAGGCCGTCGCTGATTCGTGTTTATCGCTGCCCGGCGGTGACCGCGCTGATTGCGCTTGCGATCGTGCCGGCGCTGTTTTTCGCGGTGCACCTGCCGAGCGAAATCGCGTCCCCGATCGCGACCGTCGCCGCGTTCGTGATCGTGGTTGCCTGGGCGTTCGACCATGGGATTTACGGCGGTCTCATCGCTCCGATCGGGATCTTCGCATACTATGTCGTCTTCGTCAGCATGTTCGGCGTATGGTTGGTGCCGCTGCCGGACGCGCTTGCGATGCTCGTGGTCGAGATGATGGCCGGGGCGTTCATCGGCAAACTTCGCGTGCTCGGGCGGCAGCTGCGCCGCGGCGAGCGCCGGTTTCGTGCGTTGACCTCGGAGCTGAGCGACATCGTCCTCGTCGTCGACCGTAACGGCGAAGCGACCTACGCGAGCGAATCGTTTCGGAAATTGCTGAACTACGACCCGGCAGCGCTGCTGGGTTCGGGTTACCGCCGCATGTTCGGCGAGCGTGACGAAGCGATCATCCGCAACAAGCTGGCGCGGGCGATCGACACGAGCGAGGCGTCGGACCGCTTCGAGCTCGCGCTCGCCGGCGCGACCGGGTCGGCCCGCGTCTTCGACGTCTGCGCCACGAACTATCTCGGGGATCACGCCGTCGGCGGCGTCGTCTTCAGCGGCCGCGACATCAGCGCGCGCAAGAAGGCCGAATCGCTGCTACGAACGCAGGCGCTTCACGATTCGCTCACCGGACTGCCGAATCGGGCGCATTTCCTCGCGTGCCTCGAACAGGAGATCGGTCAGATCCCAACCTTGGGCTCGGTCGTCGTGATGTTCATCGATCTCAACGGCTTCAAGGCGATCAACGACACGTTCGGTCACGACATGGGCGACGGCTTCCTGCGCGAGATCGGCCGCCGCATCGAGAGCTGCGTCGAGGACATCGGGATCGCCGCCCGCTTGGGCGGTGACGAGTTCGCGGTGCTGATCCCAGGGAAGGCCGCGGTCGAAGCGCTGCTCGTCGCCAAGCGCATCGTCAAAGTGATCGGCAAGCCGTTCGTGATCGAGGGCGTGGAGCGAACGGTCGGCGCCAGCATCGGCATCGCCGCAACGGATCAACCGGTCGATTCGACGACGCTCCTCCGGCGCGCCGACGCGCTCATGTATGCCGCTAAACGCCGGCGCAGCGGTATCCTCGTCGAAGGCACCGATTCGCTCGCGGCCGGATCAGCGCTTCGCTGATCGCCACGCGGCGGGGTCGCGGGCCCCGCTACCCTTCCTGTTCGGTCGGCCGAATCAGCACTTCGTTAATCGCCACGTGGCGCGGCCGCGTCACGACGTAGACGATCGCATCGGCGATATCGTTTGATTGCAGGCGCTCGATGTTTCCGAAGCGTTGCCGAATCATCGTCTGGATTTCGGGCCGGTTATGGCTGCTCAGCTCGGTTTCGACTGCACCCGGTTCGATGAGCGAAACGCGGACGTGGCGTTTGGTGACCTCTTGGCGCAACGATTCGCTGAACGCGTTGACCGCCCACTTCGATGCATTGTAGGCCCCGCTGCCGGCGCGGGCGAGACGACCGGCGACCGAGCTGACGTTGACGAGGTCGGCGACGTAACGCGGTTCTGATGTTGCCGCTTCGAGGAGATGCGGGAGCGCAGCATGCGTGCAATGCATCAACGCTTTGACGTTGAGCTCGAGCATGCGATCCCATTCGTCGATCGGTGCGTCGATGATCGGCCCGAGGAGCATGACGCCTGCGTTATTCACGAGCGTGTCGAGCCGCCCGAACGCGGCGATCGTCCGGTCGATTGCTTCGCGCGCCTGGGCGTCGCCCGTGACGTCGGCCTCGATCACGAGCGGAGTCACCGCATGGGCCTTGATCTGCTCGGCGAGCGCTTCGAGGCGGTTCCGGCGGCGAGCCGCGATCGCGACGTTGGCGCCCTGGGCCGCGAGCGCGACCGCCGTGGCCTCACCGATGCCGGAGCTCGCGCCGGTAACGAGGGCCGTCGTGCCGGAAAGTGGTCGTGTCATCGGTCCCGTCTACGCGCCCAGCCCCTCAGACGCCCGCCCATCACCGGCCTTACAGGGTGGGGATCGGGGTCTGCTGCGAGCCGTCGCGGACTCGGGGTGCAGCAAGCGTCTTTGCGCTAGCCAAACACTTCCGAACAGTAGCCGGTGGTTCAGTGCCGAATGGAATGTTTCGAACGTGTCCCCGTTCGCGAAGGACCCTCGCATGGCTTTCGATCTTGCCGTTCACCGGATTCCCGAAGCGCGCGCGAGCGCACGTCCCGAGGCGATGAGCGTCGAGGTCGCATATCGCGTAGCGGCCGGCGGCTCGCTTCCAGCGGTGCGAGCGGCGCTGAAACTGCTCGGCCGAAAGCCGTCGGCGCAGCGGACGCTCCTCGCAGCGACCGTGGACGTGATGAGCGGCCAAGTTCCGCGTGCCCTTCACCTGCTCGAAGTCGCGCTCACAACGGCAAAGCCGCACGAGCGTCCGTATCTCGTCGATCTTCTCGCGCCGCTGTACGTCATGATCAATCGGGTCGCGGACCTCGACGGCCTCGTTGACGCCGTCCCTCTCGGCCACCCGCTCACCACGACGATCGCCGCGCTGCGCGCGGTTCGCGACGGACTCAACGGGCACCGTGTGCTCGTCCACGCCGCGATCGACGAACTCGCGAAGTACGCGAGCTGCAGCGACGATGACTTGCTCGCGGGTAAGGTTGCCCAACGTTTGGCGCTTGCGGCTTACTACGTGAAGGCATACGAACTCGCGACGAGTCTGGCGGAAGCGAGCGTCCAATCGTATCGTCGCGCCGACGCCGCACGGCTTGCCGTCACGTCGTACTCGATCATCTACAACGTGCACAACGCCGTTACCGGCGATTGTCTGGAATCGTTGCGAGCTGCGCAGCTAATGACCGAGTTCGCAAAATCGGCGGGCGATCGCGCTTACGAAAACATCGGCTTACTCGCGCAGTACGAAATCGCCGCTGAAATGGGCGACGCCGAGCGACTGCACGAGTTACGCGCCCAAATCCGTCGGGAAGCACTGCCCGAACAATTCCGCGAGCGGTTTGCGTGCCGCGTCGCCGACTTCTTGCCGTTCGCATGGGAGGGAAATTTCGAAGCGCTTCGAGACGGCCTCGGCATTGCGCGCGACGCGCTGCGGTTGACGCCTCCGATGCGCGCGCTTGCGATCTCCCTGATGGCCTTGGCCGAGTGCGCGCTTGGCAATGATCGCGAATCTCGCCGCCTGGCGCGCACTGCGATGAGCCTCGCCAACCTTTCGATACCCGACGGCGAACCTGCGTACGATCGCCGTTACCGGCTGCTCGCGAGAGCCATCGCCGGTTCCAGCTGTGCCCTGCTGGGGGCAGCCGACTTGGGTCACCGGGCGCTCGAGGCAAAAGCTTTCGCTTCCGACCTCGACCTGGCCGGGTTCATCGATGTTGCAAAGGGTCGGGATTATCGAGAACTCTCGGTCCGAAACCGCGGGTACGGTCGCGCCGTCCAAGCCGCGCGGGACAGCATCCTTGCATGCAAGCCCGCCGCCAGCCTGACGCCCGCGGAGCATTCGGTTCTACGGTCGCTAGCCGAAGGGATGACGGCCGCGCAGATCGCCGCGGAGACGAGCCGCAGCATTTCCACCGTCCGAAACCACACCCGCTCGATCATCGACAAATTCGACGTCAGCGGCCGCGTCGCAGCGGTGTCCCACGCCCGAAAACTCGGCCTCCTCAAATAGACACCCCCGAAAAACCCTGACCCAGTAAGGGCTCGCGCGCCACGTAGTCATAACTGCCCAGGCCGCGCCTGACAGTCACCCCTATCATCGGGCCAACTCATTTCTTTGGAGTTCGGCCTCATGGTATTGATCTCGGCTATCGCCCTCACGTTCTCGATGCTTACGGCACCGTCATCGGTGCACCAAGCAGCGTGTCCCCAAATCATCATCCTGACGATCCCGCCGCTCTGCTCCTAGCGGCGAATGCCAGAACCTAACACGCGCCCAGGGAGGCTCATGGCGACGGCATTGCACGCGCGCCGAAGCTTCTTGCAACGCAGCATTATCGCTTTACTCATTATTGGTGTCGCGCCCGTGGTTTCGATCCGCGAACCTTCGCTTGGTGCAGACCCGGCGGCCGCCGCGACCGCGAAGAAGGCGAAGGGAGCCGTACTCGGCGGTAAGCAATGGACTCAAATCATCGGCGTGGGTGGAATCCTGATCTATGAGGGTTTGCAATACATTCGAGACTCCAAACACGCCCATGGAGCAAGAAACGCGGCTGATGGACAATACCGGAAGGCGCAGCTCTTTGACGACGGAGTAGAGCCGAGTTCGCAAATTGCGTTGCCCGACCAACGCGAAAAGCTCCTCGAGAGCGTTCGCATTGCAATTGCGGCTCGTGCCTTCCCATCCCAAATGCGGAGCCAATACGAAGATCTCCGCGCTTGCTGGAATGCAACGCTCGTTGATCCTGGTTCATCAACGTCGCAGCCCGAAAAGGCGGCTGCTGGCACGAAGGATTCGTCATCCACTGACAATCCTGCCGCCCCCGGGAGCAACAAGGCTCTGCTCGCCTCGGCGTCCGGGCCGCAGCCCGCGCCGCCGCCGTCATGCAGCACGCTCATCACTGACATGACGGACCCGTATCCGCTGCCGAAAGCCCAGCCCTTGATGCCGCCACCGAGTCTCGTGCCCTCGATATTCCTAGAAGACATCGATAACATCGACCTTGCAAATGCCGTAAAGTCACCGAGCCTCTTTCAGCAAATCCTGAACGAACGGATCGGTCCTTACAATAACGACAATGACATCCGTGCACGGTTTCTCGTCGCAGCGTCTGCCAATCTCATCGCTGAAATCGCGGCCGCCGAGGCAACCCCAACGCCGACACACACCCTTGTCCAACTGGCAAGCCCCAGCGCGAGCCCGGCTGCAGCTTCAGACATTTCAACGACCGTAAAGAACTGCTACACGGCGTTCAGTGTGGCCGATTGTCTGAGTAACATTGGCGCGGTGGAATCCGGGATCGTTCGTGCACAGACCTCGAAGCTGGCGTGCGACTGGGCCAAGGGCGCAGTGATGCCACAATACTCGGTCCTCGCCGCCCTTGTGAGGCCGTACACGCTGAGTAAAGCCGATCGCGTCAATCCAAACGAGGTGGCAAGAAATTCGACCGGCTGGATCGTCAAGAAGCAGAACGTGTTGGACGATAGCAAACTCGAGAAACTGCGAACATCGGACAAGGATCTCAAAGCGCCCGATTATGGAGTTTCGTCCGGCTGCTGACTTTGACTGAGCGACAACGAGCTGACAGGGAACTAGCCACGCCCGAATGCCGCTAGGCGTTCGAGCCCGCGCAGCACCGCATCCGTCCCTATCGCGAGCGCGGCCGCTGCGATGCTGCCGGCGATGATGCGGTTGGGGTCGTCGTTGTCGAGGCCGGCGAAGAGGAGGGCACCGAGGCCGCCGGCGTCGATTTTGCCGGCGAGCGTGGCGATTGAGATCGTCGCGACGGCGGCGAGGCGGAGGCCGCCGATGATGACCGGCAACGCTTGCGGGAATTCGACGCGGTAAAGCGATTGCCAGGCGGTCATGCCGAGGCCGAGCGCGGCCTCGCGCATCGCGGTCGGGACGCCGCGGAGGCCGACGACGATGCTGCGGACGAGGATCATCTGCGCGTAAGCGACGAGCGCGATCTCGGTCGTGACGAACCCCAACCCGAACGCGGGAATGAGCAGCGCGAAGACGGCGAGACTCGGGAGCGTGTAGATCACGCCGAGCGTCGCCAGCAGGGGGCCGCGCACGCGATCGTTGCGGGCGGCGTATACGCCGAGCGGGAGCGCAATTGCGAATGCGATCGCCAGCGCAAGCGCAGTGATCTCGAGGTGCTGGACGAGCCGCCAGCCGACATCGCTCGGGTGTCGGAGCAAGTACGTCATAACGGCGACATTGCGTTCATGCTGAAACGGCCACGATTGCGAGCGTCACGCTTGGGATGCCGCGACCGCGCGGCGGACGTCGTCGAATTCGAGCGTTCCGCGCGGGCCGGCGCCGTTGACGTTGAGGCGCTGCGCGCCCTCGAGAAACAACGAAAGCGCCTCGCGCAACGTCTTGTCCGCGTCGATGGAACCCGGCGCGCCTGAATCCGCCGATTGCGGCGCGCCCACACCCTCGGTGAGCGGTCGCATCGCATCTCGCACGCGGATGAGGCCCAGGCGGCGCACGGCGTCCTTTGCGTCCATCAAATTCTCGACGTACGGCGTCGCGGGCTTCGCGAGAACGCGCAGCGGCGTGTCCGCTTGAACGACGCGACCCGCATTCATCACGACGATGCGATCGGCGAGCCGCAATGCCTCATCGACGTCGTGCGTTACGAATAGGATCGTCGTGCCGAGCGCGCGGTGGATGCGCAGCGTTTCGTCTTGCAGCGCGGTGCGCACGATTGCGTCGACGGCCCCGAACGGTTCGTCCATCAGCAGCACGTGCGGCTCGGCGGCGAGCGCTCGCGCGACGCCGACGCGCTGCTGCTCGCCGCCGGAGAGTTCGCGCGGCAGGCGCGTCCGATAGCGCGCGGGTTCGAGCCGCACGAGTTCCAGCAGCTCATCGACGCGCGCCGCGATGCGTTCGCGCGGCCAGCCCAGCAGTTCCGGAACGATGCCGATGTTTCGCCCGACCGTCATGTGCCCAAACAACCCGACGGCCTGGATGACGTAGCCGATGCTGCGGCGCAGCGCTTCGGGCGCTTCGTCGCGCACGACGCGCCCGTCGACCTCGATCGTTCCCGAATCGGGAACGACGAGGCGGTTGACCGTGCGGAGAAGCGTGCTCTTTCCGCACCCGGACGGGCCGAGCAATACGACGAACTCGCCCGGTCCAACCTCGAGCGACACACCGTCGACCGCGCGACGGTCGGCTCCCCGGTAGGTGACGACGACGTCGCGAAAGCGAACCGGCGCGCCCGCGGGACGGTTCACGCCAGGCCGTGCTGCGAGAGGAATCGGTGCGCGACGTCGGCGGGATCCTGCGCGGCCCCGTCGACCAAGGCGTTGAGCCCGCGCATCGTCGAGTCGTCGAGCAGCGGTGCGAGCCGGTTGAGCAGTTTCGCGATTTGGGGGTACGCTTGCAGCGTCGAGTCGCGCACGACCGGCGCGGCCTGATACGCCGGCCAAAAGTGTTTGTCGTCGGCGAACACGTACAGCCGGTCGGCGTCGATTTGCCCATCGGTTCCGAATGCGACGACGACGTCGACTTGGCCCGATTCGAGCGCTTTGTACTTCAAGCCGATGTCGAACAGCTTGACGTCCTTGAATTGGAACCCGCCATACGCTTTCTGGAGGCCCGGCAGCGCGTCTTCCCGTTTGGTAAACTCGGGAATCGCGCCCAAGCGCAGATGCGGCGCGGCCTTTGAAAGATCGCTCAGCGTGCGCAGGTGGTAACGCTGGGCGAGTGCCTGGGTCGTTGCGAGCGCCTGCGAATCGTTGAACGGCGCCGCGGCCAGCCACGTGAGCTGGAAACGCGATTCGTAATCGCGCTTGACGGTCGCGTAGTTCGCGGCTGCGTCTTTGGCCGGCGGTTTTTTCAGCTCGGTGAGCAGCGCGGTGCCGGTGTATTCGGGGTAGAGATCGATGTCGCCGCGTTGCAGCGCTTCCATCGCGACCTGCGTTCCGCCCAGGTCCAGCTTGCGCGAGACTGGGAGCCCGTTCTTCTCGAGGATCTGCGCGTACATCTCACCCAGGATCAGTTCCTCGGTGAAATCCTTCGAACCAACCGCGATGCCGCTGTGTCCTCCGCAGCCGGTCGCACCCGCCACCGCGGCGGCAACGCTCGCACCAATAAACGCCGATCGTCTCATGCCGAAAACCTCATCCCTCGTACGCTCATGCCGCGCGCTCCGCCAGTCGCCGTTCGACGCCCCCGAGCACCGCCTGCGTCGCAAGTGCCAGCACCGCGACCGCGATCGCGCCTTCGAGCAGCTGCGGTGTATCGTTCTCCGAGAGCCCGTTGACGATGTATTCGCCGAGTCCCCCGCCGCCGATGAACGCGGCGAGCGTCGCGCTCGCGACGACTTCGACCGCTGCCGTTCGAATGCCCGAGAACACGACCGGCAGTGCCGTGGGCCACACGACGCGCGCGCCGGCTTGGCGCGGCGTCATACCGAGGCCGCGCGCGGCGTCGCGAACGGCCTCAGGTACGCCCCGTAAGCCGATCTCGGTCGCCAGCACGATCGGCGGGACGGCGAGTAGCGTCAGCGCGATCAGCGCGGGCCAGAAGCCGATTCCGACCAACGGCAGCATAATCGCGAGCACCGCGAGGCTCGGCACGACGCGGGCGACGTAGATCGCCCCCACGGCGGGTGCTCGCAGGCGGTCATTGCTCGCGATCGCCGACCCGAGCGGCAGCCCGAGCAGCAGCGCAATCGCGAGCGCGGACGCGGCGAGCGCGAGGTGATCGCGGACGTGAATCGCGAGGTCCAACATAAGGATCGGTTAACGTGGAGTTTCGCCGGGCGGCGCCGAATCGGCCTTTTCCTATGCTCCTCGACCCAAAGTCACTCTCCGCGGTATCGTTGCGGGCGGAAGGCGCCGAAACGCTGCCGGATCTGGACGACCCGGCGCTCTACTACAGCCGCGAACTCTCGTGGCTCGAATTCAACGACCGCGTGCTCGAGGAAGCGATCGATCCCCGCAATCCGTTGCTCGAACGCTTGAAGTTTCTCGCGATCTACTCAACCAATCTCGACGAGTATTTCATGATTCGCGTCGCGGCGCTAAAGCAGCAGATCGCGGCCGAGGTGCACAAGCGTTCGAACGACGGCCGGCTCCCCGCCGAGCAGCTGACGGCGGTTTCCGAGCGGCTGCGCACGTCGCTCGAGCGGTTCAGCGAATTGCTGTGCGACGAGCTGCTTCCGGCCCTCGCCGCCGAGGGCATCGCGATCCGCCGTTACGACGAACTCGCGCAGGACGACCGCCTCGCGCTCAAACGTTTCTTCGACGAGCGCGTCTTCCCGGTCCTCACGCCGCTCGCGGTCGATCAAGGCCATCCGTTCCCCTACATCTCGAATCTTTCGCTCTCGCTCGGCGTCGAGCTGCACGAGCTGACGCCCGAGGGCCCGGTACGGTTCTTCGCGCGCGTCAAGGTGCCGTCGAGCTTGTCGCGCCTCGTGCCGGTCGGCGCGCCCGAGGGACGCAAACACTTCGTCGCGCTCGAAGACGTGATCGCCCACAATCTCGACGCGCTCTTCCCGGGAATGGACGTCCGCGCTTCGTACTGCTTCCGAGTCACGCGCGACGCCGACCTCGATCTGCAAGAAGACGAAGCCGACGACTTGCTGCGCGCGATCGAATCCGAATTGCGCAAACGGCGGTTCGGCGAACCGGTGCGGCTCGAAGTCGAAGCGGATATGCCGGAGCACCTGCGCGAGATGATCCTCGAGGCGCTCTCGCTCGGTGAGGTCGACCTCTACGCGATCGACGGAATGCTCGGCACATCCGACCTATGGTCGCTCGCCAACCTCGACCGCCCCGACCTCCACGATCCGCCGTTCACGCCTGCGATTCCCAAACGGCTGGTCGGCGAGCAGGACATCTTCGCGGCGATCCGCGAGGGCGACATCCTGCTCCACCATCCCTATGAGTCGTTCGATCCCGTCGTCCAATTCCTCAAAGCCGCCGCCGCCGATCCGGATGTGCTCGCGATCAAGCAGACGCTGTACCGGACGTCGGGAAACTCACCGACCGTCGCCGCGCTCGTCGAGGCGGCCGAAAACGGCAAACAAGTCGCCGCGCTCATCGAACTCAAAGCGCGGTTCGACGAAGAGAACAACATTCACTGGGCGCGCAACCTCGAGCGGGTCGGCGCCCACGTCGTGTACGGCTTCGCCGGCATGAAGGTCCACGCGAAAGTCATCCTCGTCGTCCGCAACGAGCCCGAAGGCATTCGCCGCTACGTCCACATCGGGACCGGCAACTACAACGACAAGACCGCGAAGATTTACACCGACCTCTCGCTGTTCACGTGCCGGCCCGAGATCGGCGAAGATGTCACCCACCTCTTCAACCGGCTCACCGGCTTCTCGAAATCGACCAAGTACAAGAAGTTGCTCGTCGCGCCGACGACGATGCGCGCCGGCTTCGTCGAGTTGATCGAGCGCGAGGCGGAGCACGCGCGAGACGGGCGTCCCTCCGGCATCGTCGCGAAACTCAACGCGATCAGCGACGCGCGGATGGTCCAGTCGTTGTATGCGGCGTCGCAGGCCGGCGTGCCGATCGAGTTGATCGTTCGCGGCATGTGCGAGCTGCGCCCCGGCATCCCGGGGGTGAGCGAAACGATTCGCGTCCGCAGCATCGTCGGCCGGTTCCTCGAGCATTCGCGCATCTTCTGTTTTACGAACGGCGGCGAGCGCGAAGTGTACATCGGCAGCGCCGATTGGATGGGCCGCAATCTCGACCGCCGCGTGGAGACGATCGTCCCGGTCCTCGATCCGGTGCTGCGGGAAACGATCTGCACCGGCGTGCTCGACATCCTCGAGCGCGACAATTGCAAGACGCGCTGGCTGCGCCCCGACGGCACGTACGTCCGCCGCACGGTTCCCGAGGGCGAGCCGCTGTTCTGCGCGCAAGCCGCGCTGCTCGAGCAAGCGAAGTCCCACGCGTAGCTGAATCCTCGCGCCGCGATCCTGGCCGGATCCTCAGACGAGCGGCGGCCGTTCGGACATGCGCAGGATGGTGTCCCATTCGCGCTTGTGGACGGGTTGCACCGACAACCGCGAGCCTCTGCGCAGCAGCACCATCGTCGGCGCGAGCGCCGGGTTCGCGCGGAGTTCCGGGAGCGTGACCTCGCGTGGGAGCCGGCGCTCGAATGCGACGTCGACCATTTCCCAGATCGGGTTGGCTTCCGTCGCCCGCGGATCAAAGTAATCGCCGCCGCGCTGGCGCGCGGTGAAATCGGGATATGCCTCGCGCACGACCTTCACGATGCCGACGATCGCGGGCACCTTGATGCTCGAGTGGTAGAAGAAGCCCAGATCGCCGAGACGCATCTGCTTCATGTTGTTGCGGGCTTGAAAGCTGCGCACGCCGCTCCACTCGGTTCGGCCTTCGCGCTCGAGCCGGTCGATGCCGAACGTGTCGGGTTCAGTCTTGAAGAGCCAGTAGTCGATATCGCAGCCGCTCCGCGGGGTCCCCGTACGCCGGCCGCGCGCCGCCGGCCTGCGCGTTGACGGCGATGCTATGATTGGGGTCGTTATGGAGCAGCGGCGCGTCGTGCGGCGGGTTGCCGATGGATGGGAAGGCGTCGAGCGCGAGGGCTACGTCCCCGGCGTTGCGACTGCCGTCGAGCGCCACACGCTCATCGGCGGCCGCAAGGAAGCGCCGGCCGACGCCGGGCCGTCGCAAGAAGTCCGCTACTTCTCCCTTCCGCCGCAAACGGTAACGCGGCTGGAGAAGCATGAGCACGAACATTTCGTCATCGTCGGCGAGGGCGAAGGCCATGCGATCGTCGGCAACGCCGTTCGAACCGTGCGCGAGCGCGACGTCGTCTACGTTGCGCCATGGGAGCCGCATCAGTTCGTCAATCGCGGATCGCAGACGTTCGGATTCTTCTGCGTCGTCTCGTCGGTGCGCGATTTCTCGCAGGAGCTGGATCCGGCTGAACTAGAGCGGTTGCTCGCATCGCCGGCCGGCGAGTTCGTCGATCCCCACGGCGCGCCGCCGCCGCGCGCAGCGAGCGCAGCGAAGCCGTAGCGGCTCCGCCGGGCGGAAAGGCGGCCGGCTATGCCGGCGGCGGCGTTGCCGGCAACGGGCCCGCGAAAGATTCGAGCGCGGCGCGCTGCGCGGACGACCATGGGATCGCGCCCGCGCCCTGAGCGCGTACGACGGTGACGCGCGAGAGCGCACGCAACGTGCCGTCCGCGCCCGCCATCGCTTGATCCATCACGGCACTCGATCGTCCGAGCGCGACCAACTTCGAAAGCACCGCGATCGGCTCGTCGTAGAAGCACGCGGCAATGTAGCGCAGGTGCAGCTCGGCCGCGACGTGCTGAAACGCGAAGTCACCGGGTTCGGGATCGCCCGCGGCTTTGAAATACTGCAGCCGCGAAAGCTCGAGGTACTCGGCATACACGACGTTGGAGAGGTGGCCTTGGCCGTCGCATTCGCAGTACCGCGGCCGCACTTCCACCGAGAAGCGAAACGAGGCTAGCCACGCCGCCTCGTTCCCCGGTTCGTACGGCGAGAGCAAATGATTAGTGCAGGTTGATGACGGGGCTCGGCTCCGGCGTCCCTGGGAACGCTTCGGCAAGGAGCGCGCGCAGCTCGCCGTTCTCGGCCATCGGCGCGAGGATGTCGGTGTCGCCGTAAAATTTCCCGCCGATGAAGACTTTCGGCAACGTCGGCCAGTTCGTCATCTGCGAGAGCACGTCGCGCTTGGGCATGTTTTCGAGCACGTCGACCACTTCGAACGGGTAGCCGAAGCGGTTGAAGAACTCGATCGTTTCGAGCGTGAAGCCGCAGCGCGGCATGTCTTTGGTTCCCTTGCCGTACACGAGGATCGGATTGCTCGCGACTTCGCGTTCGATTTCTTGCTTGAGCTGGTCGGCTGACATTGCTTACTCCAAGACGGCGGTGCGAATCGACATGGCGTGGATGCGGCCGTCGGCGCGCGCGTCCGCCAGCGCGCTTTCGACCATCCGGTGGCGATCCATGAGCGGAATCCCGCGGAACGCCCCCGAGCGTACCAACACGTTGAAGTGGTCCATGGTGCCGGTCAAATCGACGATTTCCACCTCGGCGTCGGGCATCGACCGCCGGATCAGGGCGGTCATATCGTCGCTATGGATCATCGCTCCGCGGGTTCGGGGGTCGCGGCCGCGGTCCCCGTTTGGGCGGTCATGCGTCGGGAAGCATCCGCTGCGGGCGGGGAAACGCGGGCAACCACGCCCGCGTTTCGCGAATCGCTTCGGGCAGCGAGGCGGCCGCGCGGTGCAGCGCCGACGCCGTGACGATCGCGGCCACGCCGAGCAGAATCGCGGGCACGCCGCGCGCCTCGAGCGGCCCGAAGCGCAGCCGGCTTCGCTTCACGATCGGGCGAGCGTCGAAGACGTCGATGAAGCGCTCGAGCGCCGTCATCGAATCAGACCTTGGCTGGGGCGAAGTCGGCGTCCGCCGTCACCTCGGCCCACGCGTCGAAGTCGCGACGGAGCGTCTCGAGCTTCCCGCGCGCCGCTTTGAGCGCGTAGTTGCCGAGCAGCAGGCGCAGCGGCGGGTTCGGCGACTCGACGGCCTGCACGATTGCTGCCGCGGCTTTCGCGGGGTCGCCCGGCTGCTTGCCGCTGTAGCCGCGAATCATGTCGCGCCGGGCGCCCGCGGTTTCTCGGTAGTCGGCGATCGTCTGCGGCGCTTCGTTTGCGGACCGTCCGGCCCAGTCGGTGCGGAACGGGCCGGGCTCAACGATCAGCACCTTGATGCCGAGCGGTGCGACTTCGGTGACCAGCGCTTCGGAAAGCGCTTCAACCGCAAACTTCGTCGCATTGTAGAAGCTGAGCGACGGAGCGCCGACGAGCCCGGCGATCGAAGAAATGTTGACGATCGTTCCACTCCGGCGCGCGCGCATGCCCGGCAGCGCGCTGCGCGTCATGCTCGTCAGGCCCCATACGTTGGTTTCGAACATCCGGCGCGCTTCGGCGAGATCGCTCTCTTCGAACGATCCGAAATATCCGATGCCCGCATTGTTGACGAGTACGTCGATCCGCCCGAAGCGCTTCTCGGCCTCGGCGACCGCGTTCGCGCACTCGCCCGAGTCGGTGACGTCGAGCCGCACCGCGAGCGCGCGTTGCGGATCGATCGCGACGAGGTCGGCGATCGTACCCGTATCGCGGGCCGTCATCACGGTCGGATAGCCGAGGCCGAGCGTGTGCCGCGCGAGTTCTCGCCCGAACCCCGTCGAGCAACCGGTGATCATCCAAACGTTGTCGGACATGATGGCACTCCCCTTACCGTTTCACCGCAGCAGCGCGACGGCTAGGGAATATACGGTCGCGCGCTTGAACGAGCCCTGCCGCGCCGCGCGGAATGCCGGCCGGGCGCTACGGCGTCAGGATGACGACGCTCATGCTCCACGGCGGAAGCGTAACCGGAAGGGTGTGCTGCCAGGCGCCGACCGACTGCGAGGTCGGTCCGGTCCAGACGTTGTTGCGCGAATCGTCGTACTGCGCTTTTCCGTAGGTCGTGATCGCCGCCCCGGAGCCCGAGGCGAGCCCGTCGACGCCGACGTTGACGGCGTGCGACGCATTTTCGTCGACGTTGAAGAGCACGACCGCGTAACCGCTTCCGTGAGTCGCGGCATACGCACACACGACCGGCGCGATCGCGGAGTTCGTCGTGACCGACAGCGCGTGTTCACCGTCGTGTGCCACTTGCGACATCAACTGGTAGGCGCGGGCGGTCGGGAAGGGCGTGCCGCGCGGAACGGCGGTCGCGTTCGAGCAGCCGTACTCGGGGGTTCCGTCGGAGAGGATCATGTAGCCGCCGAAGTTCTGCCAGCCGTAGAGCGACGACGAGAAATTCGCGCCCGACGATGCGTCGTTGCAGCCGCCGAAACCGAGCCACCACGTCGCGCGGAAGACTCCGTCGTTCATCAGCTCGGTAAGCACCATCCCGGCGTAAAGCTCTTGTACGATCGACATCGATTGCTTGCCGGGGTTGGAATAGACCGAGCCGATCTCGCCGACGTAGATCGGCGTCGACGACTTGCCGGCAGTCGCGAGTTCCGACTTCACCTTGTTCACCGCCGTCGTGAGCGCGTCCGCGCCCTGCGTGAGCAGCGTCTGATCGTTCTCGCTGCCGGGGCCGGTGAAGTAGAAGTGCAGTTCGACGAAATCGTACTTCCCGTTCGCGAGCACGGGCGCGTCCCACGATGAATCGCCTTCGACGACGGCGCCGACCATCGCGTTCGGATCGGCGGCCTTGATGTCGGGATAGTAACCGTTTGCGAGCGCCGACGCGTATGTCGGGGCATTGTGTGCGGAGCCGTGGAGGTCGTACTCCCACGACCCGTACTCTTCGTTTCCGACGGTCCAGTAACGCACGCCGTCGCCGGCGGCTTTCGCATGCGCAACCCACGCCGCCGCTTCGGTCGGATCGCCGCCCGCGTTGCACGCCGCGTTCGAACCGTAATTGAGCGTGACCGCGACGTCGAGGTTCGCGGGCTTGGCCACGTCGTTCATGAAGTTGTCGAACGTCGAGTTGGTGGCCGTGTAACCGCCGTTGCAACTCGTGTTCGTTTGCCAGTGATACTGGTCGGATTCCGAGCCGCCGGGCCAACGCGTCGCCGTAAAGCCGGAACTCGACAGCGCGGGCGCGAGACCGGATTCGGTGATGTCGACCCAGCCGGCCATGTTCGCACCCAGGATCAGCCGCGACACGGGCGCCAGCTGTGTGCCCGAGTGGACGAGGACCGACGCGGTCGCCGCGGACGTTGGTACGGGCGAGGGCGTGGCCGTCGAGGTGGCGATCGGGGTCGGCGTCGATCCGCCGCTCTGCGTCGGAGTCGCCGTTGGCCGAGCGGTTCCGCTCGGCACGGGCGATGGCGTTTGGCTTCCGGCCGCGCTCGGCGTTGGGCTTGCGGCCGCACTTGGCGTGGGGCTCGGCGACGGACCGGGCAGCGGGCCGGGTCCGCCTCCCCCGCTGCAGGCTCCGAGCGCAAGCGCGTTTCCCAGGATCGCCAATCGCACGAATGCGGCGGGGTTCATGCTCGTTGTATCGGCCGCGAACGTCGCCGGCGCCTCTCCGTCGTGCCTGGGATTCAGGCGGCACCGGGCCGTAACGTCCGCTCGTGGACAGCTCCTTTTCGTGGGACGTTCCGGCCGACTTCAACTTCGCGCGCGACGTCGTCGACGTGCTCGGTCGCGAGCGGCGGCTCGGCCTGCTGTTCGTCGACGAGCGCGGCGACCGCCATGCGATCCCGTTCGATGAGATTGCGACGACGACGCAACGCTATGCCGCGGCGTTGCGCGATCGCGGCATCGGGCGCGGCGATCGTGTCGTCGTGTTGCTGCCGAAGATTCCGGCGTGGCTGTACACGATGACGGCGCTGCTACGGCTCGGCGCGGTCGCCGTGCCGTGTTCGGAGCAACTGCGCGCAAAGGACCTGGCGTTCCGCGCCAACCACAGCGACGCGACCGCGATCGTCGCCCATCCGTCCAATCGTGCCGAAGTCGATGCGCTGCGGCCCGACGCACCGGGCCTCGCGCGCTATCTGTTGTGCGGCGGGAGCGCGGAGGGTTGGACCGCGCTCGATCCGCTCGTCGCTGCGGCCGAACCGTTCGCCGGAAACCCGACGACGGCGCACGACGTCGCGTACATCGTCTACACGAGCGGCACGACGAAAGATCCGAAAGGCGTCGTTCACAATCACGCCTACACGTACGCGAAACGGATGCAGGCGCGCGTGTGGCTCGACGTACGCCGCGACGACCTCGTGTGGTGCACGGCCGGAACGGGCTGGGCCAAGTCGCTCTGGAACGTGCTGCTCGGCCCTTGGTCGCAGGGCGCTGCGATCGTGCTGGATGCGGGCGTCTTCGATCCGGCCAAGCGCATGGACCTCATCCGCGATCTCGCCGTCACCGTGCTGTGTCAAGCGCCCACCGAGTATCGCCTCGAGGCCAAACTCGAAGGATTGGGAGAGCGCTGGAAACTGCCGAAGCTGCGGCACTGCGTCTCGGCGGGCGAGCCGCTCAATCCCGAAGTGCTCGCGCGTTGGAAGGAGGCGTTCGGGCTCACGATCCTCGACGGCTACGGCCAAACGGAGAACTCGCTGCTCGTGGCCAACCGGCCGGGTCTCGACGTGCGGCCGGGATCGATGGGAATGCCGACGCCCGGCCATGACGTGGACGTCGTCGATACCGATGGCGCGCCGTGTGAATCCGGCGACGTCGGCGACATCGGTCTGCGCGGCGATCCGCCGACGCTGTTCCGCGGCTACTATAAGAACGAGGAAGAAACGCGCGCGACGCGGCGCGGCGCGTGGTATCTCACCGGCGATCGCGCGCAGAAGGATGACGACGGGTACTTCTGGTTCGTCGGCCGCGCCGACGACGTGATCTCGTCGGGTGCGTACCGCATCGGCCCGTTCGAAGTCGAGAGCGCGCTCCTCGAGCATCCGGCGGTGCTCGAGTCGGCGGTCGTCGGCAGTCCCGATGCCGATCGCGGCAACGTGGTCAAGGCGTTCATCGTACTGCGGGCCGGTCACGAGCCCGGCGACGCGCTCGTGCGCGAGCTGCAGGAGCACTGCAAGCGCGTGACCGCGCCGTACAAGTATCCGCGTGAAATCGAATTCGTCGCCGAATTGCCCAAGACGCGGTCGGGGAAAATTCGGCGCGTCGAGCTTCGGGCGGCCGAGCTACGAAAGAAGGGCGCAACTCAGGCGAGCGGTTTCGTCTAGCATGCGAAACGATCCGCCGCCCGATCCGAACGGGCTCACGCAACCGATACCGATCGTCACGCCGCCTCCGAGCGCGTATGCGAGCCAGCCGCCGAATGCGGGGCCGCCGCCGGCGCGGCCGCCCGGGCCGCCGCGCCCGCCGTACGTCCATCGCTTCGGCAACGTTCCGGCGTACTTACTGGCGCGGCTCGCCGCGTTTGCCGTCGATGCCTTCGCGGTGCCGTTCGTGATCGCGACGTTTGGTTTCGCCGCGTTCGAGCGCGGCTTTCTCACGACGGTCGGGCGCAACGAAGGCGGCTTTACGGCACTTGCGGGCTACTCGTTCGCGATCGCCTTTGCGTTCGCGTACCTCTGCGAATCGATTCTCGGCACGACGCTCGGCAAGGCGCTTTTCGCGCTCCATACGCGCAGCGCCGACGGCGGCCATGCAGGCCCTGGTCGCGTGTTCGTGCGGTACCTGCTCCGGCCGATCGACGCGCTCCTGATCGGTCCGCTCCTTGCGATGACGACGGCCCGCCATCGGCGGCTCGGCGATTTCGCGGGCGGAACCGTCGTGTCGCGCAGCAGCATCGGTGCGTTCGCAACCATCATCGCGCTCGTGATCCTCGCCGGTCTCGGGTACGCGCAGATCGTTTATGGCGGCGGGTTGACGTCGGCGATCGAGGTGAGCGCCGA
>Ga0073928_10004454_pt1 | contig 20726 bp, 16 predicted proteins | sample PaiPotPPA55metaG_FD_76969 | JGI IMG/M metagenome (GOLD analysis project Ga0073928, IMG submission 76969) | Iron sulfur acid spring bacterial and archeal communities from Banff, Canada, to study Microbial Dark Matter (Phase II) - Paint Pots PPA... ...
ATGCGCTGGGCAAGATCAAGGCGCTGGCGGGGTCAAAATTCGATACCGTGGTCGTGAATGCGCTGGATTCGGTGGTCACCAACGGGAAGTTGCGGCTCAGCGCCGTCGAAGTTCAAGTCTGAAGAACGTTCCGTCGATCACTTCCTCACCGAAACATCGAGTTGCTTGCGCGAATCCTGGAAGAGTTCCGTGTTAAGAATTTGCACCGACGCCCAGTAGTACGCGTGCCGTCAAACTTCGGGAAGCAGAACCCTTCACAATTCAGTTGTGTCAGGATGCGGCTAGCGACCCTCCTCGGTGGCGCCGTTGGTGATGGTTGCGGTCGTTCCGTCGAATTTCGTGATGCTGATTGTGAACGGTTCGTTGTTGGACTTGGCGCGATCCCGGAGCATGCTGAGCGCAATTTGCTCGCCCAGCAGAATCGACCAGTAGGTTGAACTGCGGAAGTGGATACCGGCGTGGATCCCGTGACCAAATGAGATGTTGTACGCCAGCTTGTTCAGCTCTCCGTTGATGTCCAGATTGTCTCGGTCCGCGCCTGTGTAGGTGTTGAGCGAGAGGCCATCCGTACTTGGCACTACCACGTCCCGTCCGGCGTGGGTGAGCAGCGGCCGGATCCGCTGGCTGCCGTCAAAGAAGAATTTGAGCACAGTGGTGCACGCACCTCCGACCGTTCCGTGGCCCGTCGGATAGCACGGGTGGGTTGGCGAGCCCTCCGGGAATGCCTGTGGCAGCAAGAAGCTGCTGTAGGTCTGCTGGATGATGGGAAGCACCGCTGAGTTGAGGACGTCTTTGTGAAGCGCCCCTGCCGCCTGGGGAGCGGGCGTAGACTTGGTAAGATTCGCATGCACGAGGGCCCCATATTCCTCCGGCCGCATTCGCAGGTCCTTGATCCACTTGTGAAACCAGGCGCCTTTGAGCGCTCGCGTGGCCATTTCAGCGATTGTCCCTGCGCCGTCCGGCCCGCCAAGGGTGCAGAAGGCCTTTTCAGTCCTTGAGCCAATATAGGGGTTGCCCGGGTTCGGCGGCGTGCCTATCCCCGCCAGCACGAGGAAGGCGGTGAAGTACCCTTGATAAAGCACGTCCACGTGAGTATACGCGGCGAGGTCTCGACCGTTTCGGATGAACCGAAACGTCGGGTCAAAAGCCAACTGGCCAACCGAGGCTCCGCCGTTTTGGATCTGTTGGTACTCGCTGACCGAGGTCATGAAGGCGCCCCCGCCGCCCCCCCAGGGAAGGAACGTCTGGTACTGCTGACTAACGGGCTGAGCGCCGAAGAACGTCGGCTGCACCATGAACTGCGAGATGTACGGCCCCTGGACGTTGCCGTCGCCAGGTACGAACTGCCCGCGGAACAGATTCCCCGGTGTCACCGGGAACGGGTACTCAAAATTTTGACCGCTGTTGAGGAAGGACAGCCTATTCATGTCGGCAACAGCCTGAGCAACCAGCGAATTCGTCGGGAGGTATTCGGTAAACGGCACGTCGCCTAGCAAAGCACCCCAGTAGTGCTCGACCGCCTCGGCCGCCGTAATGTTGCTGGTGACGCTCGGCGCTGGTGGGATGACGGTGGCATGTGAGTCGAGGCCTTCCAAGTCCAATGCAAGGGCGGCCTGTGGTCCATTGTGCTTCGAGTTGGGCCCGCCGCCGGGCGTCCCAACGATGATTTCTTCGAAGTCTTCGAACTTGCCGCTCCTGAGGGCACGTTTTAGGCTAAGCCAGGATGCAGCATTCGGCACGCCGAGGGCGTCGTGCAACGAGGCTTTGCTGTAGCTGCCGCTGAAGTCTGTGAATCTCGCCGCATCGCCATTGTCTGGTTGCTGCCCAACGTCAATCTTCTCGACGCGCGCCGTGCCTACGCGGTTGTTGAAGCTCTTGTCCACGCGGCCCTCTGAACCATAGGGTACGACCGACGCGTCGGCGACCGACTCTTTTCCGCCAAGCAGGGGTTCCAAGCCGATCGCCCCGGCAGTTACGGCGGCGACGGCAACACCGCTTACGTTTCCGAGGAACTTGCGACGGCTGCCTGAAAGCGACGCGTCAGTACGGCCCGGCACATCGTTTGGACTGGCCACTTTAGGTTGCGGGGGGACATTCTCATCCAGCTCATGAAGGCGTTTTTTGTCCATCTCGCTCTCCTTTGTCTCTTAGGTCGATCCCATCAAGGAAATTGCACCGACTGAGCGCGGTCGACGAATGGAACCTCGCCGCCCAGCTGAATCTGTTCGAACAGTTGCGGGTCTCCGTTTCGGACTCCACTTTTCCGACGAATGGGCCTGGTTGGGGACGACGGGAGAATCAGTGCCAAGAGACATATCAGACCGCGCGGCGCGATAACAAGGTCCGAATGGAAAGTCGTATTTCAGGGCGCAGCAGGGCACGGGATTGGTTTCAAGCTATCGCGCCCTTGGAGCGACAGCTACTGTACTCATGGACAGTTTTGGTACTGGCCGCAGCCGCCCGGTCGGCGAGAGCCATTTTTCGCGTTTCCGATGCCCCGCGTGGGCTTCTGCTACAATTTTGTGTTGCACTTCTTTGTGTGCACGATTGTATTGCACTTTGTCTTGCACCTCGATTGTTGCGGGTACCCTAAATGATTTCACTTTTCGGCAAAAATGAGCCGGAACCGACACTTCTTGAAAAGCTGAAGGCCTCGGTCAGCAAGACCAAGGCGGCGCTTTCTGAGACCGTGGATACGATTTTTCTCGGTGAGCGGAAGATCGATCCGGCCTTGCTGAAACAGTTGGAAACGGCCTTGCTGTCCGCCGACTTGGGCGTTCGGCCAACGCGCGAAATACTGGACGCGGTGCGCGAAAAAATGGATCGCAACGCACTGGCCGACGCGAGCCAGCTCAAGCGAGAAATCAAGTCGCATATCGTGCGGATATTAGCGGCTTCCAGCAGTGCTGGGCCGTCCGCGGTGGGTGCGCTAGGTGGCGCGGCGGGAGCGTCGCCGAACGGCAAAGGGCCGCGCGTGATCTTTATCGTGGGCGTGAATGGCGCGGGGAAGACCACCAGCATCGGGAAGCTTGCGAATCACTTGCGCAAGGATGGACTGAGCGTGATGCTCTGCGCAGCCGACACATTTCGCGCCGCGGCGGTCGAGCAGCTGGAAATTTGGGCGCAGCGCAATGGCATCGAGGTCATCAAGCAGAAGCACGGCGCCGATCCCGCTGCCGTGGTTTACGATGCGGTGGCGGCCGCAAAGGCGCGCGGCACAGACGCCTTGATTGTCGATACCGCGGGCCGCTTGCACACAAAATCCAACCTGATGGCGGAGCTCGAAAAAATGAAGCGCACCGCGGCAAAAGTGATTCCTGGAGCGCCGCACGATGTATTGCTGGTGCTGGACGCCACCACGGGCCAGAACGGGCTGGTCCAGGCGCGGGAATTCACCTCGACGGTGCGCGTGACCGGCATCATTCTGACCAAGCTGGACGGCACGGCGAAGGGCGGCATCGTCGTGGCCATCGCTCGCGAACTGGGGCTGCCGATTCGCTTCGTCGGAACCGGCGAGCAGATCAACGACCTGGTGCCGTTCGATGCCGAAACCTACGTCAACTCTCTCTTCGACTAATTCGTGAACGCACACGACATTCCCTTTATGGAGCACGCGCTGGCCTTGGCGCGCAAAGGCATCGGCCTGGCGAGCCCGAATCCGGCCGTCGGTTGCGTGATCGTGCGCGACGGCGAGATCGTCGGCGAGGGATTTCATCAGTATGAGTGGCGTGACCACGCCGAAATCGTGGCGCTGAAATCGGCGGGCGAGAGAGCGCGTGGCGCGACCCTCTACGTGAACCTGGAGCCCTGCGATCACACGGGGCGGACTGGGCCGTGCTCGGAAGCGATTGTGGCCGCGGGAGTGCAGCGAGTCGTCGCGGCCATGCAGGATCCCAATCCCGCTACCTCCGGGCGCGGCTTCGAGCGATTGCAAGGCGTGGGGATCGAGGTCCTTTCGGGAGTGCTGGAGCCCGAAGCGCAACGCTTGAATGAAGCATTTTCCTGCTGGATTCGCACCAAGAAACCATTCGTCACATTAAAGTCAGCCTTGACGCTCGACGGTCAATTGGCCCTTGGCAAACCCTCAAACCGCGGTCTCAACGAATGGATCACTTCGGACGAATCACGCGCCGAAGTTCAACGCATGAGGCACGCTTCGGACGCGTTGATGACCGGAATCGGCACCGTGTTGGCCGACGATCCACTGCTCACGGACCGAAGCGGCCTTCCGCGTCGCAGGCGGCTTGTGCGTGTAGTCCTCGATTCCAAGCTTCGCATTTCGCCCAAGGCGCGCATTGTCACGACGGCAGATGACGATCTTCTCGTTTTTACGGCGGCCACTCTCGATTCGCCCAAAGCGCGCAAGTTGCAGAAGGCCGGAGTCGAAATCGTGCGCGCCGCCACCTGGCGAGGTGTGATCGATCTTGCGGCGGTCCTCACCGAACTTGGCCGGCGCGAGATTCTGAGCGTGCTGCTGGAGGCTGGCCCGTCGCTGAATGGAACTGCGCTCGCAGGCGACTTCGTGGACAAGGTCGTATTGTTCTACGCGCCAAAAATCGCAGGAAAAATTGGCGTCCCGTTTGCTCACGCGGCGAAGTTCGATCGAAATCCATTGCGGGAGATTACCGCGCGGCAGAGCGGGCCAGACATTTGCATTGAAGGATATGTGCAAAAGCCGGCTCGAAAGTAGCTGCCAGGGAATGATCTGATTTTCTGTAAAATTTCTGGACGTCGCAACCTTCAGACGGGCTGCAGCGGAGAAAAACCCGAATCCATTTTCCCCTTAACGAAGCGGCCCACACGATACAAAGAGAATAACGACCGGCTTGCCCGGCATTGTGCTTCTATCGCGCAATCGCCACTCAGGGTGAAGCGTTTCAGCGTCATCGCCTCCGGCGAGCCACGCTGTAAGGGAAGGCGGTTCCGGCCAGGATGCACGCCGACACCCAAGAGAAGCCCGGCGCTCCGCGCGGCGTCCACGATCGCGGGGGTCTCGTTACCATTGGGGTACGCAATGATCGCGGGGAGTTTTCCGGTCATGCTGCGAAGATCATCCTGCGCATCTTGGATTTGCGCGCGAACCTCCTGGGATGGATAGTTCGTGAGGATGGCGTGGTCGGCGGTGTGATTTCCCAGCGAGATGAGCGGATGGCTGGCGAAATCCCGCAACTCGAGCGGCGAAAAGGGGCGGTCCACGTCGCTGACCGGCACTAACGCGTCGCGGCCGAAGAGCGCGCGAACCTGTTCTTCCGCCTCCGGGGTCTTGAGGCGCTTAAGCCCCTTTATTAGATGCTGAACGTGCTTTCGAGGAGTGCCCACCGAATGAGCCCTGCGTTCCACGACGTCCCACCAGAACGCCTTGCCTTGTATCACGTGTTGCGTGGATACAAATAGAACTGCGGGAACGCGGAAGGCTTCGAGCAACGGCAACGCTTTCGTGTTGCTGTAGTAGCCGTCGTCGAAGGTGACGAGGACGTGCTTGCCGGATGGATCTAACCCTCGCGCAATGTCATCGGGGGAGACAAAAGTGTACGAGTGCTCCTGGAAGTGATCCAGGAATCGCCGAAACATCTCGACAGTGATTCCTTGCGAATCGGTTAGGCGCGATTGCGCTTCCCGTAGGTCTGCGAAAAAGCTGTGGAAGAGGAACGTCAGCAACACGCCTTGCTCCTTGCCCGTCGCGAACGAAGAGCGGGCAATGAGGCGATCCAGCGTCTGGAGTATCTCTCGTACGTGCGAGTACATAGCTATTGCGTACGATGCCAATCTACGTTTTCGGGTTTCTCGGAGTTTTGCACCTAGCTTCGGGCACGATTTGCTACCAGCGGGCCAATCCGCGCAAAATAGGTCGGCGGCGCGCGAGTTCAATCGTCAACTTAAAGGGATGCCGCCGCTCTCACTCGCCATGTTCACTGGGATCATCGAAAACTCCGGTACGATCGAATCTCTGTCGATTCACCACGACGGAGGTCGCGTCACGGTTCATGCGCCGAACGTGGCGAGTTCTTTGGCGGTGTCGAACAGCATCGCGGTGAATGGATGCTGCCTCACGGTGGTTACACTCGACAAGGAGCGCTTTTCAGCCGATCTCTCGGGCGAAACGATTCGCAAAACGTCATTCGGTGCAGGGCCACAAGGCCTGAAGGCAGGCGATCGCGTCAACCTAGAGCAGCCGCTCACGGCAGGGAAAGAGTTCGGCGGGCACTTCGTCCTCGGGCATGTGGACGCTATCGGCCACGTGAGCAACCTGCAGCGCGAAGGCGACAACTGGTGGTATGCCGTGCGGGTGCCTAAAGAGTTTGCGCGTTACATCGTGCCCAAAGGCTCGATCACCATTGACGGCGTCAGCCTGACAGTCGCGCGCTGGAGTAACGGCATCGCGGAGATTGCCGTCATCCCATACACCTACGAACATACCAACATTCGCGATCGCCAACCTGGAGACGCCATCAACCTGGAAGGCGACATCCTGGGGAAATATATCGAGCGTTATCTGGAAGCGCGGGCCGCTACAGTTGAGCCGTCGCCCGCAACGCTAAGTGTCGCGCGGCTTCGCGAAGAAGGTTTCTAAGTTACAACCGCAAGGCGAACAACGTAGCGCGGGCGCAGGCCTAACCTGACGCACCTTCAGCCCTTTTCGCCCGGGCTCCGCGCCAGTATAAAATCAGGCCAATTAGGATCGCCCCGATCGTTCCCACTAGCAGCTTTACCTCGAACAAAAATTTGTTTGCCGAATCTCCGGGCGGCACCGCGGAAATGAGCATCGCGCCAAACACGACCGCCAGCCCTACGCCAGCCGCCAGCCACACTCCGAACTTGCCGCCAGGAATAAGGACTGCGTGAGGATTTGTGCGGCGGTCCGGCCGATCCGCCAGCTTGATAACCGCCGCAAACATGTACAGGAACGGAATAAAGTAGATGATGATGGTGATGTCCACCAATGCCTGATAAGCGCCGTGGATGGTCTCGCTGATCTGGCTAACTAACAAAATCGCTCCAGAAATTCCAGCCTGAACCAGTATCGAAACCCAGGGCGTGCGCCATCGCGGATGAATCTTCCCGAAAGCTTCCGGTAAATAGCGATCGATGCCCACGACGAAGGGAACGCGGGCGACGCCAGCCACGGTGCTGCCGACGCCCCCAGCGTTTCCCACGGAAACCAACACGGCAGCCGCGATCCCCAGGAACGCCAATCCCAGTGCCGTTGACCCCACCGTCACCGCGTGAAACACACCGCTGGTCGGCGATACCTCCTGCGCGGGAAGCAACACCAGCACCGCAATCGTCCCAGCGATATACATGCCGGCGATCAAGATGCTCGAGCCCAGTAAGGCGCGCGGGAGTGTGCGCTGCGGATCGCGAATTTCCTCACTCATCGCGGACACCAATTCCAGTCCTGTAAACGCAAACGCGATCTGCGACCAGAAGTTGACGGTGTCCCAATTCCAGGTTGGTCGCATCGTGGCCCAGGTGAAGTGCGTAACGGATCCATTGCGCAAGTAAATCACGCCTGCGATCACAACCAACATCAGCAATGGCACGTAGGTCGAGACCCCTCCTGCGTTTTGCAGCCACTTTCCAATGTTCAGTCCGATGATGTTCAACATCACCGCCACGATCAGCAGCGCGAACGACACCACCAGCAGAAACGTGCGGTTCTGCGCCAGCTCCGAGCCGCCCGATCCGATGATGTACGCGCTCATCGAGGCACTCGCGAGCAACAGACCCGGGAAATAAAAAAACGTGTAAATCCAGTAGTTCCACCCCGCCACGAAACCGTGGAAATCACCGAAGGCCTCTTTGGCCCAGACGTAAAGTCCACCTTCCACCGGGAAACGCGAAGACAGCTCGTTGATCACGAGCCCGTAGGGGATGAAAAACAGGGTCGCCGTCAGCACCCACAGGCTGATGGAAGAGGGGCCGTTGTGAGCCGCGGCGGCTACCCAGCGAGGGCCCAGCACGGTGGCGATGTTGAACAGCAGGACGTCCCAGAATCCCATTTCCCGTCGAAGTTGCTTCTTCGCGTCGGAGACCCCGGAATCGGGCTGACTCACAGAGTCACGTCCAGCGCGGGGATTAATTCATCCTGCATGAGGAAATTATGGAAGAAGGGATCCTTGGAATTCTCGAAGGCAGCCCACGTTTCAAACACTGTCGACTTGCCGTCCTGCAAAAAGACAACCTTGTCTGCAAGTTTCTTTGCCAGATGCGTGTCGTGGGTCACCACGACGGATGTTTTGTGATAGGCCTCTTTCAAGCGCGCGATTAAGTCCCCCATATGAGCCGCCATGATGGGATCGACCATGGTCGTCGGCTCATCATATAAAATTGCCTCGGGGTTTTGCGCCAACGCCCTCGCGATAGCCACCGCTCGCCGCATCCCCGTGGAAAGCTCGCCCGGCAATTTGTCCAGGACCGCATCCACTTCCAGCACCTGCGCGAGCTTGTTCACGTAGGAGTCGATGTCGTCCGGCGTCAGACCCGGCTGCCCCTCCAGCGGAAACGCAATGTTGTCTGCAACCGTCAGCGAATCAAACAGCGCTCCCGACTGGAACACCATAGTGACCTTGCGCCGCACTTCGGCAAACTCTCTTTCGCTGAAATCGGTAACGTCCTCTCTATCGATAAAGATGCGCCCGGAGTCCGGCTTGAGAAATCCCATGAGGTGCTTCAGCGAAACCGATTTGCCGACGCCGCTGCGCCCCATGATCACGCACGTCTGGCCCTTCTTCACCGTGAAGCTCACGTGGTTCAGCACGACATGTTCGTCAAACGCTTTGCTGACATCGCGAAATTCAAAGAAGGCGGTGTCTTCGACGATCGGCGGGCCGATGGTTGAATTTTCAGCGGCAAGCGGCAGCAAATCGTCTTCATTAGGGATTTGAGGGATGTCGCTCACGCACGCTCCGCTTCCAGAATTCGCTTGGCCTCGTCGTAGTCGCTAAGGGTGTTCATGTTCCAGAAAAGCCGATCAGCGCTATCAAATCGTTTCCACTGAGTCTCGTCAAGAACTTCCATGGCGAGAAGTTTCATGCCCTCGGTAACCTTGCGAATGCCGGTATGGAAGGCGTGTTGCAATTTCCCGGCGCTGCTGGTCCGCCAGCACGCACACAGCGGCTCCAATCCATGCGCTGATCTCGGCGCTACAACTTCTGCTTCGCTCGCTTGCGCTCGCTGAATCAGGTAGGCCAGCCAATCCGGCGTAAGAAAAGGCATATCGCAACCGATGATGAGGATCCAATCGGGTCCGCCCGCCGCTTCTGCGGTTGCGTGTAGCGCCGTGATGATCCCGCCCAGTGGCCCTTCGCCGGGCCAACGGTCCGCTATGCATTCGGCCCCGAAGCGCGCATATTTTTCCGGCGAGCCGACGATCGTCACAGAAGGGGTCACGGCGCGAATCACCAAGCAAAGGCGCGCGAGTAAGACTTCGTCGCCAATCTCCACGAGCGCTTTATCCCGCCCGAAACGCGTGCTTCCACCGCCAGCGAGCACGAATCCACCAACTCTCGCGACCGATTCTTCACCAGTCACGAGTCACCGTCTTCAACCGGCTCTCGCCCCGGCCGCCGAATGCCCAGTTCGCGCAATTTCTCCTGCAAGCTTTGCCGGTGCAAACCTATGGTTGCCGCGGTGCGCGAAACATTCCAGCGGTGGCTCACCAACTGCTTCGTCAGGTACGCAACCTCGAATTTGTGTTTGGCTTCGCGAAAGTCTTTTTCGCCCAGACCCACATCGGTGCCGTTACCCGAGCTCCGATTTGGAATCGCCTGTCCGGTCGCGACTTCTTCCGGAAGATCGTTCACGCCAATTTCCTCCCCGCGGCACAAGACCAGAGTCCGCTCCAACGCATTCTTCAGCTCCCTCACATTTCCGGGCCAATCGTAACGCTCAATCGCCGCCAACGCCTCACGGCCCAGCCGCGCAGTGCGCCCCAATCGCGAGCCGTGCATTTGCAGAAATGCCTCCGCAAGCACTGGAATATCCTCTTTGTGTTCTCGCAAAGGTGGTAATTCTACGGTGACCACGCGCAGCCGGTAGTACAAATCTTCCCGAAACTTTCCGTTGCGAATTTCCGCGGCCAGGTTGCGGTGCGTAGCGCTGATCACCCGCACATCCACGGGAATCGATTGCGTCCCGCCCAGCCGCTCGATCGTGCGACTCTCGAGCGCCCGCAACACTTTCGCCTGCGTGACTGGATTCATGTCGCCAATTTCATCCAGAAACAAGGTTCCGCTCGACGCCAGCTCGAATTTGCCCTTCTTCTGCTGTGCCGCGCCGGTAAAGGCTCCACGCTCGTAGCCAAACAGTTCGGACTCGATCAAAGTCTCCGGTAAAGCCGCGCAATTTACAGCCACAAAAGGTTTTCCGGCACGTGGCGAGCGCGCATGAACTTCCTGAGCCAACAGATCTTTCCCGGTTCCACTCTCGCCCAGAATCAACACGGTCGAATCGGTCGGCGCGACGCGATCGGCCACTTCAAAAGCCCGCCGCATCTCCGCGGTCCGGCCAATCATCTGGCCGAACTGGCCCTCGGTCGTCAGCCGCCGTCGCAGCGCATCATTCTCTTTCTCCAGCGTCGCCAGCTTCAGCAGATTCGCGACGCGCTGCCGCAATTCCTCCAACTCAAACCCTTTCACCAGATAATCCGCGGCGCCAACCTGCAGCGCTTCCACCGCCGTCTTGGCCGTATCCAGCGCCGAAATCATCAGCACCGGCACCTCGTTACCCTGGTCGCGCATCCATTGCAAAAACGAAATTCCGTTTTGTCCCGGCAGCACTACGTCCAGGAGCACCAGGTCCGGGTGCTCGCGCGGCAAAGCCTCGCGCGCGGCCTCCGCCGATTCCGCCTCGGCAATCCGATATTTGGCCTCCAGCGCGCGACGCAATCCGTAGCGCGCCGCAGGCTCGTCATCCACAATCAAAATCGTTTTCATCGACTATTCCTCATTCCAATGTCGCGCATGGACGTCAGACGTTTCTTTACGTCATTAGTCTTTACTTCCTTACTTCCCGTTTTTTGCCTTCCACCGGCAACGAAACCCGAAACTTGGCGCCCCGCCCATCTTTCACGGGACTTTCCCAATCGAGACGCCCGTGAAATTCCGCCACACGCCGCGCGACGATGGCCAGACCCAAACCCGTGCCGTGAACCTTGGTCGTAAAAAATGGCTGCAGAAGCTTCTCGCGAGCTGCGGGCGCAATACCGGTCCCATCGTCCTCCACCGTTAGCAAACATTCGCCGTTGCTCGCAGCAGCACTCACGCTTACGTGCGCGCCGGGTTTTGCCGCCTCCAGCGCATTTACCAGAAGATTTGAGATGACGTCGCTCACGGCTTCCGCGCCCGCCGCCAATTTCACTCCGGGCTCGGGCAGCCGCGTCTCCAGCGCAATACCTCGCCGGTCGGCCTCATGCCGCAGCACGCCCAGAACTTCTTCGATGACCATTCGCGCGTCGCAGGTGGCCTCGACACTCGCGCCGCGCACCGAAGGCCGGCTGAATTGCAGCAGCTGATTCAGCTTCGCGGACAGGCGCCCAATCTCGTCGAGCACCATGCGGGTCTCGCTCCGCATCGACGGCGGCAAGTCCGGCCTCTCCATCTGCACTTGCAGAATGGTCTTGATCGACCCCAGCGGATTCTTCAAATTGTGCGAAATGCTTGCGGCCATTTGCCCCAGCACGGCCAACCGCTCGCGTTCCGCCAATTCCCGCTCCAATCGCAGTTTCTCCTCGATCAGCAGGCACAGCTCCAAGGCATTCGGCAACTGCTCACAAAGAAATTCGAGTGCTGCCGCCGTTTCGCCCGAAAGAAACGCGCCGTGCGTCTGCACCGACAAGAACCCATCGGCCTGGTCTTCTCGCCCAATACAAAAGCAATTCGGCGAGTCGGCCGCATTCATCAGAGCCATATTCGCGACGCTGGCGCGACCAAGAGAATCGCTGGTCAGGTCCAAAGCCTGTTCGCGATATCTTCCCGTCAGCACCACCCGTGCCGAGGCCAGCTCGAACTCTTCCTTCGCACGCCGTTCAATGAACCGCACCAGACCCGCGACATCGCCTTGCTTCGCTTCCTGCTGGATCTCTGCGGTCAACCGCTGGACGCGGTCCAGCTCTCGGTGGGCCGTTTCCTCCAGCGTGCGCCCCAGGATCCTCTGCAGCGGCTCAATAAAGGGAACCAGCGCGAACAAAAGGATCGACGCGGAGGCTTCCGGTGGAAGTATGGGCTCCAGCCATCCACCCACGCGCCGCACCAGGCTTAGATAAAGAAGGGCCAGAAAGGTCGACGAAACCGCGTAGACCAGATTCTTCTGGCGTCCGATCTGCAAAAAATTGTGCCGCCATACCAGGTAGATCAGCACTCCAAGCGGAGCGACGGGCAGCATCGCCAGCGCAACGCCGAGCCACTGCGCGGCCGCCGGCGAAAGGGGTTGCGGCAAGACATAAAGGTCGACCACGGCCAGGCACGCAACCCCAAAAATAACGCACAGGAGTGCATAGAAGCGCCGCTCCGGCCGATTCGGCGCGTTGCGGTAAAACCGGAACTCCCAGACAGCGCTCCAGAGCAAACTGTAGGCGTAAAGGTGCGCAAAACCTTCGCCGAGCGACTTCGCGGGCAGCACAAAATCGAACGTTCGACCCGTGAGCTGGATGGGAAAGAGCCGGACCGCCAGGTGCAGGCTGGCCGCATAAAAGAAGAGCAGCACCGCATACTTCCAGCGTTTGTTGCGCAGCAGTCCGCGCGTTTCCGCAAATTCCATGTGCAGATGCATCAGCAGGGCAGGGACGAGGCATAGGCCGACGGTAATAATGGCGATGGCAAATTCACGCAGCCCTACCGGCGGTTCGCCGTAGTGAATCTGGGCATTCAGCGCAAGAAGTGATCCGCTGTAGAAAAGAAACAGCGCCAGGCAAAGAAAGAAAAACACGCGCTCGAAGTTGCGCTGCCGCCGGTAGGCAAGAATCACCACCATCCAGAAAAGCTGCGCCAGCGTTCCCGCCGTTAGGCCCATCAGCCGTACATAAACGAGCAGTGCCATCAGAAATCGCCGATAGAAAATAGTATGCCTGGTGGGCAGGGCACCACAATGGCCAAGTGTCTGATTTTCCTTGCACCAGTAAACTGTTGAAAATAAATAACTTATATAGTGGAATTGGATTGCATAAATCTTAGCGCGTGTCACTCAATCCCTTGACATGTCCGCTCTTTCTGCTATATTAGCACTCGACTTAGGGGAGTGCTAATTCCCTTTCACCGCTCCCTAGTCAATGTTCAATCGCAACTCACCTTATGGAGGGTCTTTCAAGATGGCAGTGAATCTCACCCCGCTCCACGACCGCGTGGTCGTGAAGCGCATTGAAGAAAAAGAAAGCATTAAGGGCGGCATCATCATCCCGGACTCCGCCAAAGAAAAGCAGCAGGAAGGCGAGGTAATCGCCGTAGGTTCCGGCAAACGCGAAAAGGGTGAACTGATCCCTCTCGACGTCAAGCCCGGTGACCGCGTCCTGTTCGGCAAGTACAGCGGCACGGAAATCAAGATCGAAGACGAAGAGCTGTTGATCCTGCGCGAGGAAGAAATCCTGGCCAAGTTCACCGGCGCCGCCAAGGCCGCAGGCCGAAAGTAAATGTAGGCGCCGGGCGACAGCCCGGCGGTAGTGGCCGATCTTCAGATCGGTAGTTGCAGAATCCGCATGACGCAGCACTAAAGAAATCTCAGGAGGAAATACCAGTATGGCGAAGCAGATTGTAACAGGTGAGAATTCCCGCCAAGCGATTCTTCGTGGCGTGAACGCTCTCGCCGACGCAGTAAAAATTACCCTCGGCCCAAAGGGCCGCAACGCGGTAATCGAAAAGAAGTTCGGCGCCCCCATCATCACCAAGGACGGTGTCACGGTAGCCAAGGAAATCGAACTCAGCAACCCGCTCGAGAACATGGGCGCGCAGATGGTTCGTGAAGTCGCCTCCAAGACGTCCGACGTCGCCGGCGACGGCACCACCACCGCAACCGTCCTAGCCCAAGCGATCTTCCGCGAAGGCGTCAAGACCGTAGCGGCCGGCTCCAGCCCCACAGCTCTCAAGCGTGGCATCGAGCGCGCCGTCGAAGTTGCCGTTGCGGAAATCAAGAAGCTCTCCCGCGACGTCAAGGGCGACATGATCGCTCAGGTCGGCACCATCTCCGCCAACAACGACAAGCAGATCGGCGGCATCATCGCCGAGGCCATGAAGAAGGTCGGCAAGGATGGCGTCATCACCGTCGAGGAATCCAAGACGATGGAGACCACCCTCGAAGTCGTCGAAGGTATGCAGTTCGACCGCGGATACCTGTCCCCCTACTTCATCACCGATCCAGAGCGTATGGAGTGCATCCTCGAAGACGTTCGCATCCTCATCCACGAAAAGAAAATCAGCTCGATGAAGGACCTGCTCCCGCTGCTCGAGCAGACCGCCAAGATGGGCAAGCCCCTCTTGATCGTCGCTGAGGACGTGGAAGGCGAAGCGCTAGCCACTCTCGTGGTGAACAAACTCCGTGGCACGCTGCAATGCGCTGCCGTCAAGGCCCCTGGCTTTGGCGATCGCCGCAAAGCGATGCTCGAAGATATCGCCACCCTCACCGGCGGCAAGGCCATCACCGAAGACCTCGGCATCAAGCTCGAGAACGTGAAGCTTGAGGACCTCGGTCGCGCCAAGAAGGTCGTCATCGACAAGGACAACACCACGATCATCGAAGGCGCAGGGAAGCCCTCCGAGATCGAAGGCCGCGTCAAGCAGATCCGCGCCCAAGTCGAAAACACCACCAGCGACTACGACAAGGAAAAGCTCCAGGAGCGCCTTGCCAAGCTCGTTGGCGGCGTAGCGGTCATCAAGGTTGGCGCAGCGACCGAAACCGAGCTGAAGGAAAAGAAGGCTCGCGTTGAAGACGCCATGCACGCCACCCGCGCCGCTGTCGAAGAAGGCATCGTGGCAGGCGGCGGCACAGCCCTGCTGCGCTGCATCAACGCAGTCGACAAGCTGAAGCTCCATGACGACGAAGCCGTCGGCGTCGGCATCGTTCGCCGCGCGCTCGAAGAGCCTGCCCGTCAGATCGCCCTCAACGCCGGCCACGAAGGCGCCGTTGTGATCGGCAAAATCCGCGACTCGAAGGACGACAACTTCGGCTTCAACGCGGAAACCGGTGAATACGGCGACATGGTCAAGGCCGGAGTCATCGATCCAGCCAAGGTCACCCGCCTGGCGCTGCAAAACGCAGCGTCCATCGCGGGCCTCATGCTAACCACCGAAGCCCTAATCGCCGAAGTTAAGGAAGACGACAAAAAGGGCGCGGCAGCAGGCGGCGGTCCTGGCGGCCCAGGCGGCATGGGCGGCATGTACTAAACCGCAAGACCGATGTAGGCGACGGGCATTAGCCCGCCGCAACCAAGAGGGCGGTCCGGTCACCCGGCCCGCCCTTTTGTATTTTTTATCCTTCGTCAAAAAAAAGAAGCGGCCGGGTCCGATGCGACCCGGCCGCTCCACTACCAATACCAAGATCTGCGCAAAATCCGGAACCTAGCTGCCAGCTACGCGCGCCGACCCAGCACCCGCCACCTTCGCCGCCAGAATTTCCGGCTTATGAATCTCCGGCTCTTTCGAAAACAATTCCGCCGCCTTGGCAAACAAGGCTTTAGCGATCTCGCCATTCAGATGCGCGTTTCGCCCAGCCTCATCCTTAAAAGTGTCGAAAATCCCGAATTTCGACGGCCCGATCTTCAACGCATACCACGACGTAGTTCCCGTTTCTCGCTCCGCCAAAGGCAGCGCCGATTTCAAAAACTGCTCGACTTCCTTTTCTTTGCCGGGCTTTGCTTCCAGCATTGCCCAAATCGCGAGTTTATCCATGGATGGAACCTCCATCAGGTGCGATGCATGTCCTAACCAAAGGGTTCATCCCCTACAGAATCTTTTGACATAATAAAATTCCCCGCAAGATCATGTAGGGGCGCGCTTTAGCGCGTCCGTCCGTGCCTCTTTCCTCTTTTGCGTCACTTCAACTTCTGCTCCAACTCCACCCACCGTGCATACAACTCATCAATCGCCCGCTGCGCCACCTCCAATTCCAAAGACGCGGCATGCAACCGCGCCCCATCGCTCATGATCGCCGGATCCAGCAAAGCATCATGCTTAGCCTGCATCTCGCGTTCCGCATCCGCCACGCGTTGCTCAATCGACTCCAACTCCCGATTCTCTTTGTAAGATAATTTTTTCTTAGTCAGCGAAGCCCGCGCCGCCGCGCTCGCGGCCCCGCCATTCCCGCTCACGCTAGGACTCTGCGTCTCCACCGACGCATTACTCTTTCCCGCCGCCTTCTGCGACCTCTGCCACTCCTCCCACTGCTGATAATCCGCAAATCGTTCCGCCTCACCTAACCCATCCAATCCCAGCACCACGGTAGACACGCGATCCAACATGTACCGGTCATGCGTAACCAAAACCAAAGCTCCGCTATACTCCAGCAAACTCTCCTCCAAAATTTCCAACGTAGGAATATCCAAATCGTTGGTCGGCTCGTCCAGGAGCAAAACATCCGCGGGCTGTAGCATCAACTGCGCGATCAAAACGCGCGCCCGCTCTCCCCCCGACAATCTCCCCACCTTCTGATTCAACTGTTCGGCCGTAAACAAAAATCGCGCCGCCCACCCTCCGACATGGATCACGTTGCCCTGATAAATCACCGAATCGCTGTCCGGAGCCAACGCCCGCCGCAAAGTAACATCCGGATCAAGCTCCCGGTTCTGATCGAAATAAACGATGCGGAGGGAATCGGCCTGCCTCATCTTTCCACTAGTTGGCTTAATGTCCCCCCGCAGCAGCCGCAGCAAAGAAGTCTTCCCGCTGCCGTTCGGCCCAACCAACCCAACGCGCATCCCGGATGTAACGATAAAATGTATATTTTCGAATAATGTTCGCTCGCCAATCACATAGCGCACGCCATCCAAGGTAATCAGTTGCTTGGTCTGCCGCTCCGAAGCCGAAAAATCAATCTTCGCGCTAGTAGCCCGCGTCCGCGACTTCATCTCCGCCAATTCGCCGATCATCTCGTGCGCGTTATCGATCCGCGCCTTCGACTTCGTAGTCCGCGCCTTGGGCCCCCGCCGCAGCCAATCAATCTCGGTATGCACGCGATTCTCAAGTGCCTCCTGCCGGTTCCGCTGCGCATGCAAATACTCCTGTTTCTTCTCCAAAAACGTGCTGTAGTTCCCAGAAACCCGCAGCGACCCATCCTCATAAGCCGGATTCAACTCCACAACCTCATTCGCCACATTCTCCAAAAAATACCGGTCGTGACTCACCACCACGCAAGCAAACGCCCCATTCTGCAAAACCAATTCCAGCCACTTAATCCCCGCCAAATCCAAATGATTGGTAGGCTCATCCAAAAGCAAAATATCAGGCGCCTGCACCAAGGCCTCGACAATCGCTAATCTTTTTCGCCACCCGCCAGACAGCTTCGCCGCATCCGCATCCAGATCCGTAAACCCCGCCCGCCCCAAAATCTCCGCAACTCGCGAAAGCCTCTCCCCCTCCGCAACGTGCACGCGGTCGAAAGCCTTATCGATCACCGACCGTATCGTCTCCCCCCCCGCAAACTCCGAAATCTGCAACACCGTCCCCACCCGCGTACCTTTGCGGATCGCCACGTCCCCGCTATCCGGATTCACCCGCCCCTGCAAAATTTCCAGCAAGGTAGACTTCCCCGACCCATTAGGCCCAATAATCCCAATCCGCTCCCCCTCCGAAACCGTAAACGAAATATTCCGAAACAAGGGAGCAACTCCATACTTTTTCGACAACCCCTGCGCGCTAAGTATCGGTGGCAACGTTCTCTCTTCTTTCCGGTAGGGGCACGGCACGCGGTGCCCGCTCTTGCTTCAACTCTCTCTAACTCTGCGTCCTCTGCGAACTCTGTGGTGAACGCCTTTGTCCCCGCGTCTCGTCTTCAACCTTGAACACACACAATCCAGATTACCAGCAGCCCACGCCCAACGCGAAAAGGCCAGCGCTCGACCTCTTCTCTTCACCTGTCACTTTCAACGGTCGACCATCAACTTCTAGTGTATTTTGCCCCCGCCAGTGACCACCCCAACCTTACCCCGCCGCCTAAATCTTTTCGACGCCACCATGATCGTAATGGGCGGTATCGTAGGCTCCGGTATCTTCATCAACCCCTACGTAGTAGCCCTCCACGTCCACACCCCATTCCTGATCCTAGGTGTTTGGATCTTAGGCGGCATCTTGGCCCTGCTGGGCGCGTTCATCTGGGCGGAGCTGGCAACGCGCATGCCCAGCGCCGGCGGCCAATATCTTTATCTCCGCGAAGCCTACCATCCCAGCGTCGCCTTCCTTTACGGCTGGGTCCTGCTCCTCGTAACTCAAACAGGCGGCATGGCCGCAGTAGCCATAACCTTCGCCAAATATTTCCGCGAAATCAGCGGCTCCGCCGTCGGCGACGGCGCAATCGCCGCAACCGCCCTCCTCGGTCTCACCGCCATCAATTGTTTCGGTGCCCGCGCCGGCAGCAATGTCCAAAGCCTCCTCATGCTCCTCAAAGCAGGAGCAATCATAGCGATGGTCGTGTTAGGTCTGTGGCTGGGCGGCGGCAAGCTCCATCCTCTGCCGCTCCTCGATCGCCCCGTTTCGCTCGGGCTAGCTGGCGCAATCGGAGCCGCCATGATCCCCATCGCCTTTGCCTACGGCGGCTGGCAAACCTCCACATTCGTAGCTGGCGAAATGCGCGACCCACGCCGTGAACTCTCCCGCGGCCTGATCGCCGGCGTCCTCGGCGTAGTCGCCCTCTACCTCTCCGTAAATTTCGTCTGCCTCCGTGTCCTCGGTCCAGCCGGACTAGCCGCCACCCATACGCCCGCAACAGCCGTGATGCGCGCGGCATTAGGCAGTCGAGGCGCACAATGGATCGCGGCAGGCATAGCCATCTCCACGCTAGGCTTCCTAAGTCAAGGCATCCTCACCGCCCCGCGCGTCTATTACGCTATGTCCCGTGACGGTCTCTTCTTCAAAAGCGTTGGCCATCTCTCCCCAAAAACTGGCGCCCCAGTAGTAGCCATCGCGATCGAAGGCATTGCCGCCACCGTAATCGCCATCTCCGGCCGCTACGAACAGATCCTCAACTACGTGGTCTCCATCGACTTCATCTCTTTCGCCCTGACCGCCGCCTCCCTCTTCGTCTTTCGCCACCGCGAACTCGCTGTAGCGGCCGCTGACCATTTACCCCCAGCCTCGAAGGATGGTGAACGCTCTTTCGACTCATCCTCTTTCGACTCATCCTCTTTCGACTCACATTCCACCGCCACCTACCTGGCCCCAGGTCACCCCTACACAACCGTAATATTCGTCATTGCGTGCGCAGCAATCGTAGCCAGCACCATCTGGAGCTACCCAAGTAACAGCGCCTTCGGCTTCGTGATCTTGTTAGCCGGAATTCCCGTATATTTATATTGGAGGCATAAACAGCGTGCCCCAAGCGAAAAGTAATTCTTAGAATCTGTAGGGGCGGGGCTTGTTTATCCTGAGCCTCGAACGGCTCCGCCCGGCTGAAGCGAAACTAAAAAGCGATCACATCGAAGCACAAACACAAACGCTGTGAGACAAAAACACTCCGACTACATGCACTGGGCCAAGCTCCAAAGCAAAGCCCGCTTCAACCTCGCCACCAGCGGCGTCGCTGCCTACCCGCTAAGCGAACTCCCCGTCTCCATCGACCAACTCGAAATCAACGGAGATCACACCTACGGCTACGCCCCCCTGCAAAACGCCATCGCCCAAAAAGCCAACGTTGATCCCGATTGCGTAGTCGCCGCAGCCGGCACCTCCATGGCCAATCACTTAGCCATGGCCGCGTTAATCGAACCCGGTGACGAGGTCCTCATCGAGCATCCCACCTACGAACTCCTCGTCTCCACCGCGCGCTACCTCCAAGCCAGCGTCAAGCGCTTCTCGCGCTTCGAATCCGATGGCTACGCGATCAACCCATCCGAAATCCGCGAAGCCATCACTCCGAACACCAAACTCATCGTCCTCACCAATCTCCACAACCCCAGCAGCGTGCTGACCCCCGAATCCACCCTCCGCGAAATAGGCGACATCGCCCGCAGCGTCAACGCCCGCGTCATGGTTGACGAGGTCTACCTCGACGCCGTTTACGAAAACACGCCACCCAGTTCCTTCCATCTCGGCAAAGAATTCGTAACGACCAGCAGCCTCACAAAAGTCTACGGTCTAAGCGGCCTGCGCTGCGGCTGGATCCTCGCCCAACCCGACGAAGCCCGCGTCATGTACCGCCTCAACGATCTATTCGGCGCCGTCCCACCCCACCCCGCCGAACTCCTAAGCGTAATCGCCTTCCAGAATCTCGACCCAATCCGAGAGCGCGCCCGCGCTATAGTCGAAGCCGATCGCGCTCTCCTGGCAAACTTCTTCGCCGCCGACCAAGGCCAATCCTTCGCCGCCGTTACCACCGAGTCCGGTACCACCGCCTTCCCGCGCCTGAAACACGGCAACGTGGACGCCTTCATCAGCCATCTCCGCGAAAAACACGAAACCTCGGTAGTCCCCGGCCGCTTCTTCGGCATGCCCGGTCACTTCCGCGTCGGCATGGGCGTAAACACCCGAATGTTCGCCGAAGGCCTCCGCCGCCTAACCCAAGCCACCAAAACTCCCCAAGCTGTAACGTAAGGC